>JAEAME010001552.1_pt1 | contig 15575 bp, 17 predicted proteins | sample 8958731 | NCBI WGS metagenome assembly JAEAME01 (sample SAMN16933194, study PRJNA681113) | bioreactor sludge metagenome | isolation source: anerobic bioreactor sludge (Control) | place: India:Bengaluru | collected 2018-10-24 | reverse complement strand
ATTCTCGCCGTTGTGAACCTCGACACGGGGATAGGTGCCGGTAATGTCAAAGCTGCGGGACACGTAAGACAGGCTTCCGCCCACGGCCTGCACCACCTTCTCGATCAGGTCATAGACGGTGAAAGTGTCCGTGTACTCATTCCAGAATACGGGGCGGTTGAAGGAGCAGCGCTGCAGCAGTCCCCATGCATCGGTGCATGCGACGATCAGGCGGACGGCGCCCGGCGAGCGGGCGTAAGAGATGCTCTCGACATAGTATTTGCCGGCCACTGAATACAGATCAGCCGTGGTGCGGTAGCCGATGGAAAGAGTGACCTGTGCACCATGCTTCAGTTGCCCCGCGGCCGACGCTTCACCGCCGCCGATGCGGTTGTAAGCGCCGGCGGAGTTGTCCAGGGTAACCTTCAGGGCGGAGGCCGCCAGGGATTCGACCTTTTCCCTGACGGCCAGTATATGTGCAGTGGGAACAGCGTAGTCGGTGCCTGCGCCGGATCCGGCGGAGGGCGGGGCCCAGGAACCGGGCAAGGCCGTGCGCCAGACCTGGTTGGGCGCTGCGGCATATAGATAGGCACCGTCGCAGGCCAGGGCAAGGCCGTAAGTGGCGGAGACCTCCAGCGGCCAGGCACGGGACCAGTCGGAATCCTTGAACAGCGTACCCGGACGGAGCCGGTAGAACCATGGTGTATTGTCTTTGGCGAAGCTGAGGACCGCTCCCAGCGAAGCATGGTAGGCCAGGAAGGGGTCGTCCACGCCCAGGTTATCGACCGCCCGCTGCTGCATGATGGAGCTGACCTGCTCGTAGTAGGTGGGCACACTGCGGCCGGGGCGGCCGGTGCGGAACCGGCGCAGATGCATGGCGGCGTTGAAGTCCACACGGGCTTTGTAGGAATTGATGAACTCCCAGCCGGACCACGTGCCCGCTGTGTAAGAGCCGCCGTCGCCGTAGATGCCGCGTGCCAGGCGGACGTATGAGCCGTCCAGCAGCAGGGCCAGGATATTCCAGTCGCCGTTATAGTACATAGCCAGGGCGGACAAGGCGTGATCGCCGGAGATCTGCCCCAGGCCTGTGGACCAGGTGCCGGAGACACGCTTCTGGATATAGAGCGAGGTGGGATCGTTGAAATCGGAGGCGTGCACCACTGCCACGTCGCCGTTGGGTTTGAAGGCGGCGGCGCAGCCCCGCTCGCAGGGGCGTGCGTTGGACATTTTGGTCCATGCGCCGAATGTAGCGCCGCTGTCGGTGCTTTTCCTGTAATAGAGGTTTACGCCGTCGGAGCTGAAGGCGATGACCTCCGATCCTAGTGCAGCAATGGCGACGGGGGAATTTGCCACTCCACCACCCCACGATGTCCATGAAGTCCAGTTGGAACCGGAGGAGGGAGATGTGACACGCTGGTAATAGATGGTGGCGCCGGCCCGGACGCGGCATAGTGAGCCGTCGGCGGGGATGGCAACGGAATGCAGGCCGACCGGCGTGGAATCAGTGGGGGAAGTAAGGCGCTCCCAGGTGAAATCGGACCACTGCAGGCTGGCAGAGGGCACAGCCTCAGGATGGCCGAAAGAAGCTATTTCAATTTTGACCAGCGGCCGGCGGGCGGGCCTGCGTTGTTCGCTAAGGAGTTCAGAACCTAGTGTTCTCACTTTTTAGAGATCTCCTGCGTCATTGCGGACCTTTCTTTACGTCATTGCGAGGCCGAAGGCCGCGGCAATCCTGTGTATTCGAAATCACGCATAAGATTGCTTCGTCGCTACGCGCCTCGCAATGACCATTTTTAGGCTCGCAATGACATTTTCAGGTCTATAACTTCGGTTACCCGTTTCCAATCACGAGAGTTTGACGTAGTCCCAGCCGACCTGGGTGGGAGTGAAGGCGCCGCTGCCGTAGATGGACCAGTCGACGGTCTTGCCGATGAGCTGTGCCAGGCCGTCCCGCGCAGTATACAGGTCGTTGAAATAGGATATGAGGTTGCGCAGCTCCTCGAAGGTCTTGTCGGAACAGGCCAGATTGTTGGCCTTCTCGTATTCTTTTTTCAGCTTTAGCATGTAGCCGTGGTAATTGACGGCCTCCGCAGGTGTGGGAGGCCTGGGAAGTCTGGTCTGGTATTTGAAAGCCTCAATAAAAAGCTCCACGGCTTTGTCGACAAGACGTGTGGCCTCATCCACACGCTTCTCGCGGGGAAATTCGCGCAGGTCGAAGCGTGTGACGATAGGATAGAAATAGAAAGCGCGGCTGATCGGAGTCACTTCCACACCGTCCCTGCGGCATGATTCCTCGGCCGAGCCCAGAGCTGCATCGAGGTCGAGCGGGAGATAGTTGTCCGCGGGCGCAGCCGGGATACATGGCGCAGCGGCCGGCTGCGGGGCAGCTGCGCTATCGGCTTTTGGGGATATGCTGCTATTTTCAGATTGCTTCGCTGCGCTCGCAATGACGGAGGAGGGATTTGCGGTGACGGAGGAGGGATTTGCGGTGACGGAGGAGGGATTTGCAATGACGGAGGAGGGATGCGCAATGACATTAGAAGCGATGGCACCAGCGCTTGATTTGACCTTCTCCTTATCGATCTGGCCTTGAACGATGGTGTAGATCACGCCGACCAGCGTGATGGCAACAGGTCCGATGACGTCGACCAGGAACTGACCCATTGTCTGAGCCTTTGCGGGGTCGTTGATAAAAAGTCCCAGCGATCCTGCGATGAGCGTCAGCAGGGTTACGATGATTTTTTTATAGCCGTCCAACGGGGTTGTTTCCATGATTCTTATCTCCTAAATTTTTATTTTGTCCTGTCATTGCGAGCCCGAAGGGCGCGGCAATCTTGTGATCTCGCAATCACGTACAAGATTGCTTCGTCGCTATGCTCCTCGCAATGACACTACGTTTCGGTGATCAGTTCAGCTGAGACCAGTTTCGTGGGCCTGTAGGACCGAACCCGTTCCAGCGAACGGTAAAACGCTTCGAATACCGCTGTAGCCCAGGCGTTGTAGTCTCTGTTCACGGACCGGCCGCCGGTATTGGCAAGGTTTACCTGGTACTGCGCCTGCGAGCTGACGGCGAAGGCCACGGCGCCCAGGGCGATGATGTGGTCATGCGCGGTCGGAATGCTGGAAGTGGCGCCCAGCGTATGCTTTTTCAGCCAGTAGATATTGCACAGGCCACCATCGCCCAGGTAGCCGTCCTCAAAGGTGAGCACATCGCCCCATATGCGGAAGCGGCGGGAAGGACAAGGCTGATCATCGATGGGGTGCTCCACCCTGACCACATCGATGCGGTCGGCCAGCGTGGACAGGCTGACGGTATTGCCCTGATCGACGGTATTAATCGTGTTGTCGAGCTGCATGAGCGGGCAGTAGCTGGAATAGACCAGCACGGCCTTTTCGATGGCGCGGTCGATCTCGTCATCGGTCCACCGATAGGTGGCGGCAACCTCGTCCTTGAGGTCACGGCGTACATTTGAGCGCATAGCAATTAAGGTAGTCATTTATGCCTCACCCCCTGCCCCCTCTCCGGCGGAGAGGGGGTAATGATTACTTTGAGAGGGGCTTCGCCCCTTCCCAACATCCCGTGCGGGAATTTCTGCAGGGCATTGCTGTAGCACGTCTAACACAATGTCATTGCGAGCCCGGAGGGCGTGGCAATCCTGTATGCCCGCAATCACGCACAGGATTGCTTCGGCGCTATGCACCTCGCAATGACCCATGTGTATTAGTCTTTCACCCCGATCAGGGCCGCCGCCTTGATATTGGAGAAGAGGGCCAGGCTGACGTACCACTTGATGCGCGTGCGCGAGGCGTCCTTGGTCTCCATCTCGCCGATCCTGACGACCTGCAGTCCGCTGCGGTCGGTCAGTCCGCACAGGCCGTCCTCGCCGAAGGAGAGCGCATAGATGGTGGAGCAGATATCGCCGGTGAAGGCGGTCTCGACGCTGCCTACAAGCGTGTGCGTATCCTTGATGAAGTCGTTAATGGAGATGGGTATGCCGTTGTAATACTGGACGAACTCACCCAGCGCGCCTTTGCCCACTTCGAGGTTATTGCCCGCTGCGCGGGCCAGCGCCATGATCTTGCGGCGGGAACGCCTGCTCATCATGAGCAAATCGGGCTTGCCTCCCTTAACGGCATCGATAAGCTGGTCGATCATGGAGAGCGTGAGCGTAGCGCCCGTTGCCCCGGCGGCGATGAGCTGGGCGGAAGCCGAGCCGGTATTGATCAGTTTGACCAGTCCGTCGAACTGGTTGGGACTGGTCACATTGTCGCCATAGATGAGCTTGTCCTCCAGCTCATGGCGTATGGCCTTGGCGGTAAGCTCGATGATGGCCGATTCCACATCCTGGATATTGGAGCGCGTCTGGCGGATGTAATTGTCGACATCGGCATTCTGGCCCAGTATGGCCAGCGTGGCGGTTTTCTGAAGAAAAGTCACCTGCGGGCTGGTGGTCCAGTCGTCATTCACCGCGTGCCATTCGGCGGAAGGCAATGTCAGCTCGCGGTTATAGGTCAGGGCATTGCCCTGGATCTCGATCCAGGGGAGCAACTGCAGCAGCGGGCTGTCCTTGACGACGGTCTCGATGACGCCCTGGTAGAGGACGTCGTTTGATAATTTAGAAGCCTCGGTCAGTAATGTTGCCATAATTCTCCTTTTATCACCTCACCCCTGCCCCTCTCCTCAAGGAGAGGGGGCCAGATTATCGAGAAGGGGCTGCGCCCCTTACTCAACATCTCCCGAGGGGTCACGATGATTCGTTTATTTTGTCTTTTTCCTGTCACCTCACCCCTGCCCCTCTCCTCGAGGAGAGGGGTTCGGATTATCGAGAAGGGGCTGCGCCCCATTCTCAACATCTTCTACGGGATTTGGTTAATACATTTATTCGGTCTGAGCCTACTTGACACTGATTCACAATGTCATTGCGAGCATAGCGAAGCAATCCTGTGCCTGAAGCTGCGGTATCAGCAGATTGCCGCGTCGCCTTCGGCTCCTCGCAATGACATAGCAGTCATTTACGTTTATTCAGAGGAGAGAATGATGTCTTTATTTCCTGTCCAGGCCCTGTTTGATTTTCTCCCTGGGAGAGAGGCCGGAGGTTTCGGGGGCGGACCTTTCGGGCGCGCCGGCAGGTACAGTCAGTTCCTTGAGTTCGGCCTCGAGGGACGACCTCATCTTTTTCACGAGGCCGTTGACCTTTTTTATTGAGGCGTCGATCTCCTCGATCGATCTTCCGCTGATGATATCGTCCGAATAGAGGGGGCTGGCGCTGACGGCCAGCTTGCGGTAGGCGTTCACGGCATCGTCCAGCGCCGATTTGAGCCGGTCGCACTCGCCCGTCTTTGCTTCCAGCGATTTCGTAGCTTCGCCCAGGGCGGCCTCTATACCTGCCAGCTTAGCTGCGTCTTCAGGCGTACCGGTATCGATAGGTTGTGCATTGATCTCTTCTTTCAATTTATTCCTCCCTGGTTAAAGTGCATCCGACTCTGCGGCTGTGCTTCTCTCTCTCGCTTTGCCGTAGGCGGGCAGAGACAATATTAGTACGATCATTTTTGCGGCGGCAACGGGATATTGTCGCTTCGTTCTATAAGATTAAGACAGGAAAGATCGAATTAACGACGGGCGAGCGTTGAACAATCCACTTTTGCACAGGGGCACCAAATCTTCTATACTATTATAGTAATATAGTAAAATAGTAAATCATGAAAATCGCCCGCACTGAGAGGTTCAAGAAGGCGTGGAGCTTACTGGTTGAAGAGGATAAAAAATCCGCCCGTAAGGCGATAGAGAAACTTGCGGCAGACATCGATTATCCATCTTTACGCGTAAAGAAAATAAAAGGAACCGGCAGGATCTGGGAGGCGAGGGTGAGCCGGTCTATCAGAATGACCTTTGAGATCGAAAACGACACGATAGTCCTGCGTAATATAGGGCATCATGATCAAGCGCTCAAACAACCTTAGGAGGCCAGGATATGAGCATATACAGCAAAATTACCAGACACGGACAGATAACGCTTCCTTCCGCTGTGCGCAAGCAGCTCGGAGTTGAGGAAGGCGATATCATCGAGATAGCTGTTGTGGACGAAGTAGCCACTCTGGTGCCCAAAAAACTGGTGGATAAAAGCCAGGCTTATTTCTGGGCCGGTGAATGGCAGGCGGGCGAAAGAGAGGCCGAAACAGATATTCGATCGGGGCGCATCCGGGTATACAAGTCAGCAAAGGAACTCATCAAAGATCTGGACTGAACGGGTGGGAGATTAAACCCACCCGCGGTCAGGCGGACCTGAAGGTCCGCCCCTGCGTTCTCCTCCATGGTCAGAGCGAGTATCAGTGAAACAATCTTGTACGTGATTGCGATTACAGCAGATTGCCGCGGCCTTCGGCCTCGCAATGACATTCGAATATAGACATGTTTTATTAGATTGCATCCGTCTCTGCGGCTGTGCTTCTCTCTCTCGCTTTGCCGTAAGAGGTCTGCACCTTGAACTCGCTGTTCATTTCCAGTATGCGTCTGCGTTCGGACATCCACTTTTCGAACTCTGCCTCGGGATCACGCACCGACAGGTTATCCATGGCGGTGCGCCTGGAGTGGATGCCCGACTGCACCATGATCTGCTCGTTCTGGGCTTCGCGCTCGCGGTCCTGCGGCAGCACCTGTCCCCAGAGTATGCGCTGGCTGACGCCGGTAAGGTCCTGTCGGGCGAACTTCTTGTGCAGCGCCAGAACCATCTCGTTGCGCCGCCGATAGACGTTGGTCCTGATCAGGCGTTTGCGCCTTACCTTTTGCAACAGCGACTGCAGCTCGACCTCGAGGGCGATGCCGGAGAGGTCGCGTTCGACTCCGCCGTAGGAAGCACGCGGCGACTCCGACAGGTCGTGCATGGTGCGGTAGACCAGGTCGATATAGTCGATATGCAGCCTGATGCCGCCGCCCTGCAGCAGGTCGAGCAGGTAAGCGCGGGCGTCGGGCGGGACATTCCACACCGCGCCCGGCGCTACCTGGATATTCTCGGACTGCTCGACGCCTTCCAGGACGGCAATGGGGTTGCCCGAGACCTCGAGGATGCGTGAAAGCTGGGTGAGGGCGCGGTTGAGCTCGCGTTGGGGCTCGCGCAGCGCGGGGATATCGGAGAGGCCCCAGAACTGCTTGGGCTGGCGCAGGTTGGGAAAGATGATAAAGGGAATAAACCCATAGGGATTGGGCTTGCGCTCGATGGAGCGGTCGTCCAGGTAGAGCAGGAACGTCTTTAAATCCCAGACCTCGGTGACCGTCACACTCTTCTTATTGAATTTTTGCCGGTACATTGAATACGCCTCGTCGGAGGAAAGCTGGTAGCGGGACGCAACGCGGTAAAGGCGTGTGATATCGTCCCCCTGCCACCAGGCGAAGACCCCGTTAACGTCCGGCGCGGTGATACGGATGCGTTTCTCCGCGGCGTCCCAGGTCACTTTATAGCATCCGTCTCCCAGTATGGCCGTGTCGATCTCGGTAGTGTAGTCGAGCTCAGCGCAGTTATTGCGGTCGTAGACCGAGTAGATAAGTTCCTCGGCGCGTTTGGCGATGTCCCCTTCTTTCGGGCGGAGCTTCAGCTCCGCCCCTACAGGTTCACAGGCGAAATTAAGTTCATTCATCAGATAGCTGGTGACCTTATCCACGGCGATGCGGACGTAGTTAAAGACGAGCTGTCGATAGCGCGAGCGCTCCGACCACTGGGTACCGTTGTAGAAATCGAGGTTGGACCTATAGCCGGCAAGGCGGGCGCGGTCCATCTGGTCCAGGCTTTTGATATCCAGTTCCATACGATAAATGTCCTGTTGTAACCATGCCGATAATAAGTATTGCCTGTGCGGACAGGCAACGGAGTAATGTCGCTTTTCACTGCCGGCGGATGCTGTTCTGCTATAATAGCTTTATGGAAAGAGACGATCTGGCCGTCAAAAGGCGGGAATACCGGGAGCTGCTCAGGCGCTCGGTGGACACCGTCGTATCAAGGCTGGCGGGTCCCTCCGTGGAGAGGATCAGCCTTTTCGGCTCATATGCGCGCGGCCGGGCGGACCTTTTCACCGATCTGGACATACTGGTGATCATGCAGACGGACAGGCCTTTTATTGAGAGGGCGGGGGAGATACACGGCATGTTGAGGCTGCCGGTGGACGCCGACATTATCTGTTACACGCCGGAGGAGTTCCGGCGGATGCGGGACACCGCTTTTATCAGGAAGATACTGGAAGACGAGGTGGTCTTATATGAGAAAAAATCCGCTTGAGGAAGGAAAGAGATGGCTTGACCAGGCGGCGGAGGACCTCAAATGGGCCAGGGACCTGGCCGAACGCGGTGGATATCATATCAGTTGCTTCCTGGCGCAGCAGGTGGGGGAGAAGGCGCTCAAGGCGTTCCTATATGCGAAGGGAGAGGAGATCGTGCTGGGGCATTCGGTTGAAAGGCTGTGCAGCGCAGCGGCGGGATTCGATCCGGAATTTGCCGAAAAGTTAAAGACCTGGTCCATATTGGACGGTTATTACGTCGGCACCAGGTATCCCAACGGCCTGCCCGACGGCATTCCTGCCAGAGTATACACGTCACGGGCCGCCGTCGATGCGTGTGATATAGCGGAAGAGGCGGTTAATTTCGTCAGGCAGAAGATTTCTTCAATATAAACACCCCGTCACCCGCCGATATCCTTCATTTTCATTGATCTCTATCGCATCAGGGCCAGCTTGAACAGCGCCCTCCGTCTCTTCATCTCGCGCTGCACGGTGCGCACGCTCACGCCGAAGGCCCTTGCCACATCGCGCACGCCGTTGCCGTTGCGACGCATCTTTCTCATCGCCAGAGCCCTCAGCTTAAGGCGTGCCCGCTGCTTCCCCCGCGGCTTCTCCTCCAGACACCGCGGAAAGGGGCATTCCAGGCAGAGAGAATGAAGTTCGCAGCCGGTATCCTTCCAATTTGAATACTCCCCCGGTAGCAAAGGTACGTCACGCATAATGAAACAGATAGTAATGTATGCATGCGAACATTCGCAACGGAATATTGTCGCAATTTAACCTGTACGCGTAGAGGCGTTGCCGTAGCTGCGCCCGTTATTTCCGGGCGGATTTAAAAATCCGCCCCTACAGCGCGCCCGACTAAAACCGGACTAAAGTACCACTTCCGCTATATCTGTCAGCATTGGACAAGCACAACTCATAAATGTAGAATCAATTTACGCATTTATAAAGGCTGGCAAATTGATTGAAGAAGCTGCTGATTATACTGGCGCTGTTACCGGTGCTATCGATGGGGGGCTCATACTGGTCCTGCTCCGGCGCGTCCCCATCCGCGGCGGGAGATGAGGTGACCATGAAAATACTCGATAGAGCCGTCTCATACATCAGGGCCAACCATCCCGACGCCGCCTCATTACTGCCCGATGCCGGATCATTTACGCGGAGCGGCGGGACGGGCAAAGATATCGAAGGCTATTCCGGGGTTACGTACAAAGGCGGGGGATGGACTATCAGCATCGGCCACGCCATAGTGCCCAACTTCGTCTGGGGCATAAAGGCCGACTATGGCAATGGTAAAATAGTCTGGACCGGTACGGACAGGGACGGGCAAATAACCGAGGAAAGCTACATTACATCGTATTAGCATGATGCGCAGCCTGAATATATTAAATCTGAAGCGGCCGGGAGAGATGCGATGAGACACAGTTTTACGGCTTTCACCGGATACCTGCTGCTTGTCCTACTCATCGTACTTCCAGTCGTCCTGCCTGTGAGTCCCGTGGTGCAACAAGCCGGCGCGGATGCGGCGGAGTGTGAAAGCTGCGGTGCGGGCGGCCAGGTTTTCGGACATTCGGCCAATTCCCTGCGCCGTCACGGCCTGATCCGCTACACGCCGCAGCAAATAGAGGCGGAGAACCGTCTGCTGGAGACGGCGCCCCTGGTCAGAAGCGCGTCGCCGTCCGGCCTGAAAACGCTTTCCGAGGGATACATCGAAAGCGCATCCAGGAACCTGCTGCCACTGCTGTCATACGATCCCACTCAGCGCGACCAGGGATACGGCTGCGGGAGCTGCTGGGTCTGGGCGGGCACGGGATGCCTTGAGGTGGCGCTCAACGCCCAGCGGGGCATCAAAGACCGTCTCTCGGTACAGTATTTCACCTCGACCTACAACGGGGGCAGCGGCTCGTGGACCTGCTGCGGCGGCAACGCCTCTTATTTCGCCGCCCATTACAACAACAACTTAAAGAAGGCCATTCCCTGGTCAAACACCAATGCGGCCTACGTGGACGGCGCCAGGACGTGCTACGGCAGCACGGCCATGCCGTCAGGTTCCATCTCCACGACGCCCAACTATCCCATTTCATCGGTTACAGCAGCTCGTATACCCACCTATTCCACAGACGGTGTAAACCAGGCGACTGCCATAGCGAATATCAAGGGCGTACTGGACCAGAACAAGGCCATTTACTTCGGCTTCAGCCTGGCCAATGACGCCGACTGGCAGCGGTTTTTCGACTTCTGGGATGAACAGTCCGAAGCATATATGTGGCCCTATGGTTACTCTTGCGCCGGTACATATATCTATGGGCAAACTGCCGGCCATGGTGTGCTATGCGTAGGCTATGACGACACGCCGGAGGGTACCGCCAACGACTACTGGGTGATGCTCAACAGCTGGGGGACAACCACCGGAAGGCCCAACGGCTTGTTCAGGGTGCCCATGTACTTCGATTACGATTGCTCGATCTCCGGCTACGGCTACAGCACAAGATGGTGGACGATTGAGCCCACCTTTACCGCCCTCATACCGGCTGCCCCCACTCTCTTATCCCCGACCAACAGCACCACGGTGGCCGGGACAAGCGCATCTTTCAGCTGGAACTCATCCGTCGGCGCTACCAAGTACCAGATGATAATTAGCAGAGGGCCTGCCGGCTCACCACGAACCGCCACCAGAATTTATACCTCGCCCGTTCTCACCGGCACCAGCATAACAGCCACCGGGCTTCCCAACGACGGCAGCACGCTCTACTGGTACGTATGGGCTGGCAATGCTGCAGGATGGTGCCCTGATTCTTCCGTTATCTCCAATAGCATAAACTTCAAAAATGGGCCATAAGAGGGCATTATATTCATAGCTCATTGAAAGGAAGTACACCCATGGAGTATGCTAAAGCAACGGTTGGATTCTAAGTGGTAGTGATACTAATCACGGGTTAAGGTCAATGGTTACCGGAGGTGCCGGGTTTATCGGAAGCCATCTCATTGAGGAATTCCTGTATTTGAGAGTGTGAGGTCAGAGGAACTTTAGCTTTAAGCTTAACACTGAGTTTGATAAAGTCGAATTCGCCTATATGTTGAAATATATTTACGAGGCGGTTAATGAAAGTAATAGTAACTGGATGTGCAGGGTTCATAGGCTCGAATGTTTGCCGCTGTCTCATTGATCAAGGAAACATAGTCGTTGGTCTAGATGATTTAAATGATGCATATGATGTGCGACTCAAGATGTGGCGGCTGCATAATATCAAGCTCAGGCAAGGTTTCACTTTTCACCAGATTGACATACGGGATATGGTGAGCATTGATCAATGCATCTCTTCATATCAGCCGCACCTAAACTTTGACGCGGTCATTAACCTGGCGGCGCGGGCAGGTGTCAGACAGAGTGTGACTGACCCCTGGATATATTATCAAACTAATGTGATTGGCAGTTTGAATATACTTGAGCTGTGCCGTAAATACGGTATCGATAAATTCATTCTATCATCATCCTCCAGTGTATACGGAAATACCTCCCAGATGCCCTTTAAGGAAAGCATTAATACAGCTACACCCCTATCTCCTTATGCGGCATCTAAAAAAGCAGCCGAGGCTTTAGCTTACTCGTACCATTTTCTATACAAAATAGATATTACCATCCTTCGCTACTTCACGGTATTCGGTCCAGCTGGAAGGCCAGACCTGAGCATCTTTAAATTTATCAGGCAGATCTCTGAAGGTCAGGAAATAACCGTATTTGGTGACGGCAGCCAAACGCGGGATTTTACATACGTTGATGACATCGCACGTGGGACCATTTTAGCCCTCAAGCCCCTGGGATATGAGATAATTAACCTCGGCAATAATCAACCCATGGAACTTAACAAAATAATATCTACTATTGAAACCCAGCTCGGCCAAAAAGCCAAAAGGCGACATGATCAGCCACATCCCGCAGATGTGCCGGCGACTTGGGCTGATATATCCAAAGCTAACAAATTATTGGATTGGAAACCATGCATATCTGTTGAAGAGGGAATACAAAATACTGTTAAATGGTATAGGGAGAACCGCTCCTGGGCGAATACTGTAGAAGCTAAATAACAAGTTTATCTACCATTGATAAAAGCTTATGGCTTTACTCAAGGTCATCCGGTTCACACATTTAGGCAAAATTTGGAAAGCATAAATTCGAAAATGAGATATCTGCCAGTACAGAAGAAACAGAGGTCAGTATTATTTGTTATCGCTTTTTAGTATTATAAATAGTAATGACGTGTACAGATAAATCGGTTTGTATAGTTATTCCTGCTTTTAACGAAGAGGACAATGTTGGGCGTGTTGTATCAAGGACTAAGGAATTGTACCCATCGTTACCAATACTGGTGATCGACGACGGATCCAAAGATAAAACAGGCGAAATCGCTAAACTTCATGGCGCATGGGTCATCAGACATCCTTATAACAAAGGCTTGGGAGCGTCTATTAAAACGGGCATCAGGAATGCAGCTACGGATATCGTAATCATCATTGATGCCGACGGCCAGCATGATCCAAAATATATAGGGGACATTCTGCCTTTATTAGCAGAATACGATATGGTTGTTGGAGCAAGATCCACCCAAAATATGGCGATAGGCCGTAAAATATTCAATAATGCTTACAATTGGATGGGTACCTATTTGAGTGGACAAAAAATACTCGACCTTACTTCTGGATATCGGGTGGTCAAACGGGATTTGATCATCCAGTTCCTGCCGCTTCTCCCGAATGCTTACTCCTCCGCAGCAACATCTACTATGGCTTTTATAAAAGCTGGCTATAATGTAAAATTCTTCCCCATGGACGTTGAAGCCAGATCCGGTGGACGTAGTAAAATCAAGCCCTATGATGGTTTCCGTTTTTTTATGATTATGTTCCGCGTAGTATCTTTATTTGCACCTATGCGGCTATTTTTGCCAATCAGCATTGTTTTTTTTCTTCTTGGTTTGTTATGGGGTGGGTATAATCTTGTGATGTACGGCCGTTTTACAAATTTATCAGAATTGCTTTTTATCGCCAGCGTTACATTATTCATGTTGGGACTAATTGCAGAACAGATAGCGATGCTTCGTTTCAGTTTAATAATACAGAGACAGGAACATCAATAAATCTGAGCAATTAAAATAGTTTATGCAGCAAATGAAAGATGTATTATTGGCCCCTATAAGGATGTTGCTACCAGACGTATACGTGGAGAAAATGGGATTAACGTCACTTGAAATGGAACGTATCAATGCCGTATTCCCATATATACGGGGCCGCCTACTGGATATCGGTGCTGGTAAAAATAAGCTTGTAATAAAATACGGTAATGGCGTAGGTGTAGATGTTATTGAGTGGGGCGGCGGTGCGATCGTAGTCCCCGATAGTTCAGCTTTACCTTTTGCCAACGGGGAATTCGACACTATCACTTTTCTGGCGTGTTTAAATCATATTCCCTACCGGGAGTCAGTGTTGCGCGAGGCACGACGTTTGATGAACAAAAAAGGAAAGTTAATTATAACCATGATTCACCCACTTATAGGTTTTATATCACATAATATCCGGTGGTTTGCTGAGGATACCAAACGCAAGTGGTGTCAGGGAGAACGCTACGGCATGTCAACAGGTGAGATCATCCGAATATGCCAAAATGCGGGCTTTGAATTATACGAGCACAAAAATTTCTTATTTTCCCTAAACAATATTTACATTTTCAATGCCGCTAACCAGTAATAATCACCGAAACATGCTGTGGGATTGAGGCACCTCTGACTAATAGATTCTGTGTGATACAGCTGGATATTGCGAAGAGATGAGGACGGAGTACACAACCAGAGACTATATTTTGCATGGTCTCTTCTTTAGCCTTTACGGGCTTTTCAAATATTGGCCATCGCCAGTAGGTGATTTCTTAAGATATCTCTGTGCCAAGCCGTTCATGGCAAAGATGGGTAAAGTGCGCATTTATGAAGGTGTAACATTATGGTATCCCTATCGTATTTATATTGGAAACGATGTTACACTTAATGAACATGTGTATATATTGGGTTATGGTGGAGTCAGGATTGAAGATGGAGTACGTATAGGTCACCGAACATCCATTTTGACAGCAGATCACATTTTTAATGATCGAACTATACCAATTTATAAACAAGGCAGTAAAGCCGGAAAAGTACATATAAAAAGTGGAGCATGGATTGGATGTAATGTGACCATTTTGAAGGATGTAGTCATAGGGTGTGGGGCAGTAATAGCTGCTGGATCCGTAGTGAATTGTGATATCCCTGACTATACCGTTGTTGCCGGGGTGCCCGCGAAAACGGTAGGGGAAAGGTAAAAACAGAAAGGCTGGTTTGATAAAATGGAAGAGGATTTCTGAGTTCAATAAATATTATTTGATTATATAATAAAACAATGTCAGTAGACGCACGATCAAATAATTTGGTTTCTTTAAATCTATCGATTAAATAAAAGAGGCACATCGTATCAAGCTGCCATTTTCCACCAAATTCAGTACCGATGTCGGATGGAATGTAATTAGCTTCGGCATCATAGGCCTTTGTGGAATAGGCCTTAATCTGCTGATCGCCTCGTATTATGGCAGTACCGTTTTAGGTATTTTCAACCAGGTCTATGCGATATATATATTGCTTTCCCAAGTAGCAGTAGGCGGTGTTCATCTATCCGTCCTCAAGCACATATCACAGTTTTCCAGCGATAACGAGAGAACCAGCGATATTATCAATTCCGGTATTTTACTGACGGCGGGGCTCGCCACCGCTGTTTCAGTAATTGCATTCTTTACAAAAGACTGGTGGGCGCTGGTTCTGAGTAGCCAAGGCGTCAGCATTGGCGTAGGCTTCATTGCCCCGGGACTATTCTTTTTTGCGCTGAATAAGGTCCTGATCGCCTATCATAACGGATACCGAAGAATGAAGGCTGTCGCCGTGTTCCAGTCACTACGGTTCATTTTATTACTCCTTTGTCTCTGTACCTTTGTCAGTATTTCGCTGGAGGGAGCCAAGTTAGCGGTGGTTTTTAGTGTATCCGAGTTCATACTATTTCTGGGATTGCTGGCTTATTCCCTATTATTCTTTAAAATGACTTTTTCAAGAAAAATCGTACCCTGGGTAAAGGCGCATTTTGTTTTCGGTTTCAAGGCCGCACCCGGCAATATTATGGACGAAGCTAATACGAGAGTGGGGGTCATCGTGCTTGGAATATTTGTTTCGGATGCTGTGGTAGGGATCTTTAGCTTTGCGCAGATGCTGGCTGAGGGCTTTGCCCAACTGGGAGTCGTTATTAAAATGAACGTTAATCCC
>JAEAME010001551.1_pt1 | contig 15587 bp, 14 predicted proteins | sample 8958731 | NCBI WGS metagenome assembly JAEAME01 (sample SAMN16933194, study PRJNA681113) | bioreactor sludge metagenome | isolation source: anerobic bioreactor sludge (Control) | place: India:Bengaluru | collected 2018-10-24 | reverse complement strand
CTTTTATCGATAATAATAGTTCTAAATGCTAATTGGGTTACAATTTCTTGAGTTTAAATTCTCGTAAAAAAGGTATCTGCAAGCTTTTTTTCCAAAAGCTATAAACGTCAACTTTGAATAAACTGAATTCAAGGCGATCCAATTTGGGCTTAAGAAGCTTCATTGAACAATTACAAAACAAAGGTGAACTAACAAAAATCACTAAACCCATTTCAACAGAATACGAAATGGCGGGAATTATCAATGCGCTTAATGAAAAACCAGTCTATTTTGAAAACGTTAAGGAATCAAACTTCCCAGTTGTTGCAGGGCTGGTTTCATCAAAAGAATTAATATGCCACTCTCTGGGAATACCAAAAGAACAGCTTTTACCTAAACTACTCAATGCTATAGAACATCCAGTAACTCCAAAAGTAGTTGAAAAAGGCGCATGCCAAGAAGTTATTGAATCAAACGTTGATTTAACTAAGCTCCCAATTATGAATTACACTGAGAAAGACGGCGGAAAATACATTGCTTCAGCAGTATCAATAATAAAAGACACCCAAACAGGCGCCCGAAACATGTGCTTCCACCGTTTAATGTTTAAAGACAAAAACCATTTTATCGCCAGAATTGTTGAGAACCGTGGAACTGACAGCGCTTTGAAGAAAGCGGGAGGAGAACTTGACATAGCCATATGCCTTGGAAACTCAACTGCAATACTACTTGCAGCAGCAACAACCCTTCCAAACGGTGTTGACGAGTTAGGCATGGCAAACGCTCTTGAAAAAACAGACCTTGTTAAATGCAAGACCATTGATCTTGAGGTTCCAGCTGAATCAGAATTTGTTTTTGAAGGCAGAATAACACAAGAGAAAGCCACTGAGGGACCATTCCTTGATTTAACAGGAGTAGTTGACCGTGTACGTCAACAACCAGTAATAGAAATAAAATGCATAACTCACAGAAAAAAACCAATTTATCAAACAATTCTAGCAGGTAAAAACGAGCACAAGTTCCTAATGGGTATGCCTAAAGAACCAACAATCTTTAAAGAAGTCAGCAAAGTCTGTCAATGCAAAGACGTGTATATTACTCCAGGAGGCTGCAGTTGGTTACATGCAGTTGTGCAGATCAAAAAGCAGAATCCTGATGATGGAAGAAAAGCAATTCTTGCAGCTTTTGAAGGCCACAAGTCACTAAAGCACTGTGTCGTAGTTGATGACGACATTAACATTTATGACCCCCACGACGTTGAATGGGCAATTGCTACACGCTTCCAAGCAGACAAGAACGAAATAATCTGTTCAAACCAGCCAGGATCATCACTTGATCCTTCAGGCGATTTAAGTGAAGGCAAAAAAGCCACAACAGCAAAAGCAGGATTTGACGCAACAACCCCAATAGTTACTACGGGAAAGGGCTTCAAGAAAGAGGATTACATTAAAGTTGACTTAAAAAAGTACATGTGATAATTTATGGAGTTAACTAAACAAGAACAAAATATGCTTGACGGCAAAGAAGGCTATGCTGTACGTAAAAGCATGGAAATTCTTGTCGCATTAGGCGAAATTTTCGGTGCAAAAAACCTAATTGACGTAGGCAGCGTCCAAGTAGCAGGAGTCTCATATCATAACCTTGGCGACGCAGGATTAGAATTCCTTGATTCACTTGCAAAAGATGGCAGAGTAAAAGTGCTAACCACCCTGAACCCAGCGGGTATGGATATGGAGAATTGGCAACAATTAGGGATCAGCCCTGAATTCGCTGAGAAACAGAAACTCGTCATAGACGCCTTCACACGCATGGGCATCCTAATCAGTTGCACTTGTACACCCTACTTGATCGGCAATTTACCACTATATGGTGAACATATCGCGTGGTCAGAAAGCAGCGCAGTCACATTTGCGAATTCAGTTTTAGGAGCACGCACCAACCGTGAAGGGGGACCATCAGCCCTTGCAGCAGCATTCGTAGGAAAGACTCCATGCTATGGTTTACATCTTGATGAGAACCGAGTACCAGACATACACGTCCAACTAAACGCTGAATTGGCTAAGCTTTCAGATTGGGGTGCATTGGGTTATGCTATTGGGAAGAAGGCAGAAAACAAAATTCCATACATAACAGGTGTAAAAAAAGCCGAGCTTGATGACCTAAAAAGTTTTGGTGCATCACTTGTGACTTACGGTGCAAAACCCCTTTTCTACATGAAAGGAATAACACCTGGCGTGGAAGCTCAAACCCAACCTAAAGAGACAATAACAATAGAGCAAGCAGACCTAAAAAACGCCTATGACAACATTAACGATGAAGTAAGTGACATTGATTTTGTTTGTGTAGGTTGTCCTCATTGCTCCATAAAAGAAATTCAAGAAATCGCAGACCTAATCAAAGGCAAAAAAGTGGCTGCGGGTACAGAGCTTTGGGTAGCAACTTCGCGTACAGCTAAACAGCTTGCAGACAAACGAGGCTACACAGCCACTATTGAGGCGGCAGGCGGTAAATTTGCATGTGACACTTGCATGGCAGTTGCCCCATTGAAAGGTAGATTTAAAGCCTTAGCCACAACCTCAGCGAAAGGTTGTTTCTATTCTCGCCAGAATCTTATGAAAACAAAAATGGGTAGTATGAAAGAATGTGTTGAAGCAGCGGTGAGTGGAAAATGGAACAATTGAAAGGAAGAATAATCTATAAAGGAAAAGTACAAGGTGAAGCACTAGTAACTTCTATGCCAATTTCGTTTTATGGTGGAGTTGATCCCAACACAGGCATTGTACTTGAGAAGGGTCATGAACTTCAAGGGGTAAGCATTAAAGGTAAGATTCTTGTTTTCCCTCAAGGTAAAGGTTCTACGGTAGGCAGCTACACACTTTATCGTATGAAGAAAAACGGTACTGCCCCAGCAGCCATGATAAACAAGGAAACCGAAACCATCGTCGCAGTCGGCGCAATCATCAGCGAAATCCCCTTCGTAGACAAAATCGATGTTTCAAAAATCAAAACCGGCAATACAGTCAGTATTGAAAACGATGTTGTCAACCTGCAATAGGATCTATAATTTTAATCCTTTTTACTTTCTATTTATCTGTATTGGAAATCATATTTGTACGTAGATAAACTTACGCATCCAAGAATAAGACATGCGAAATCATGAAAGTACTCGACTACTCAGTAAAGCAACTGTAAAATAAAAATATAAGACTTGATTTAACATAAGAAGGAAATGTTACAAATGAACGATGCAAGACCCATCATCCTAAAAATCGGCGGTTCAGCCATAACGGACAAAGCAGAGGAGGCAACCCCGAGAACAGATATCATAAACCGCTTAGCAGAAGAAATCAAAAGAGCAGACCTAGACAACCTAATCGTTGTTCACGGTGGCGGAAGTTTTGGTCACCCAACCGCAGCAAGATACGGCATCAAAGACGGTTACAAAGAAAATCCAACACAAAAGTTTGGTTTCGCTGAAACCCACCATATGATGACTGTACTTAACGGATTAGTTATGGATGCATTAATTCTGCATGAAATTCCAGCAATAAGTGTTGCGCCATCAAACTGTTTTGTAACTGAAAATGGCAAAGTTAAGTTTTTTGATGAAACAGCTCTAAAGGCAATGTCGAAGTTAATTTTTACTCCAGTAATGTACGGTGACGCAGTTATGGATGAAAAAATGGGCTTCACCATTCTTTCAGGAGATCAATTAGTCACTTATTTAGCTTTAAAATATAAGGCTGAAAAAATCGTGATAGGTGTTGACACCGACGGATTGTTTGATACAGATCCAAAAAGTAATCCGAATGCAAAACCCTACAAGCATTTAACGTTAGCAGAGTTAAAACAAATTCAGCCAAAACTTGGCAAAGCCACAGGAACCGACGTGACAGGCGGAATGGCGGGGAAAATTGCTGAGTTGATACCAGCTGTTGAAGCAGGTATTCCAGTTACAATCACGGGAGCCACAAAAGGCTTATCTATTTACAGAGCCTTAACAGACCAAAGTGTGTTAGGCACTGTAATAGAGAAGACGTAAGATGGCTCAAAAAACTGAAAAAAGAAAAGCTGAACATATCAAGATCTGTCTTGAGCAGAAAGCTCAAGCAAAACAGGTAACAGCAGGCTTTGAGGACGTAACACTTGTCCACAAGGCATTACCCGAAGTTAACCGAAAGGAAATCAACCTTTCAACTTCATTTTTAGGTAAAAAATTAAATGCGCCCTTAATTGTTGGGGCAATGACTGGCGGCACTGAAGAAGCTATCACTATTAATTCTGCAATTGCTGAATCAGTTGAAAAACTTGGATTAGGTATGGGATTAGGAAGCCAAAGAGCAGCAATCGAAGATCAGAAACTCGAAAGAACCTACTCTATCGCACGTAAGAAGGCTCCTAACGCGTTTTTGATTGCTAATATTGGTGGGGTGCAACTGGTTCATGGATATGGCGTTAAAGAAGTAAGAAAAGTTGCAGAAATGATTGATGCAGATGCTGTAGCAATTCACCTTAACGCGTTGCAGGAAGCAATGCAGCCAGAGGGACAGACCGACTTCAAATTTGTTATTTCCAAGATAATTGAAGTAGCTGGCGCGCTTGATAAACCAGTTATTGTTAAAGAAACAGGTGCAGGCATCAGCGCAGAAGATGCACAAGCGCTTGAAGATTCAGGCGTTAAAGCAATTGATGTTGGAGGCGTAGGTGGAACAAGTTTTGCCGCTGTAGAGTATTACCGTGCTAATACAACTATGGGCATAGCTTTCTGGGATTGGGGTATTCCAACAGTTGCAAGTATAGTAGAAGTTGTAAAGACAGCCAAGTTACCTGTAATTGCTTCTGGAGGAATCCGTTCTGGAATTGATGTTGTTAAGGCGCTTAGTCTTGGATCTACTTTAGCCAGTATTTCACAGCCAGTTCTGGAAGAAGCAGTAAAAGGAAGCAGTGAAACTGAAAAATTACTTACATGTTACATAAACGAATTGCGAAATGCAATGTTTTTAGTTGGTGCACAAAATATTGCAGATTTGGGGAAGGTCCCCTTAGTGATTTCTGGCAAAACTGCGGAGTGGTTAAAAACCAGAGGGTTCAACATAGAAGGGTATGCTAGAAGAGGAGCATGATAACGCTTGAATATTGATAAGTTTCTAGAGGAAAAAGCGCCCTTAATCGATAAAGCAATTGAAAAGTATATTCCACGCAAATTCTCAAAGGACGATGTCCTTTTTCAAGTTAATCCTCCAGCTTACAGTTATAATCTTGAAACATTGGAGAAAGCAATAGCTGATCCAATCTGGGATATTTTAGACCGTGGAGGAAAACGTTGGCGCCCAGCCTTGTTCCTACTTATCTGTGAAGCATTAGGCAAAAAGGAAGGGTACTGCCTTGACTTCTCGATTATTCCAGAAGTTATTCACAATGGAACATTAGTTATTGACGACATCGAAGACTCCTCTGAACTGCGCCGAGGAAAACCATGCTCCTACAAAATATATGGTATTGATATAGCTGTAAACTTTGGAAATGCAATGTATTACATGCCTCTATTGGCGTTAATGGCTAAAAACGTAAATTTGCCAGCAGAAATGCTCTGTGACGTCTATGAAGTTTACATTCAAGAAATGATTAACCTAAGCATGGGGCAAGCCATGGATATAGCTTGGCACCGCGGCATCGCAAATGCAGATCAACTAGGCGAAAACGATTATCTACAAATGTGCGCTTACAAAACAGGAACCCTAGCAAGAATGGCTGCTAAAATGGCAGCAGTCTTAGCTGGCGGTGATAAAAAGCTTGTTGAAAAACTTGGTCGTTTTGCTGAAAGCATAGGCGTGGCTTTCCAAATGCAAGATGATGTTTTAGATTTAACGGGACAAGAGTTTGCTAAAAAGAAAGGCGGAGTCGGCCAAGACATAACTGAAGGAAAACGAACTCTCATGGTTATTTACACACTCAAAAAAGCTAACGTTGCTGAAAAAAAGAGATTAATCGAAATTTTGAATATGCACACTAGTGATCAAAAACTACGTGATGAAGCCATATCTTTAATGCAAAAATACGGTGCAATTGAACATACCAAAAAGACTGCGGCAAAAATTGTAACTGAAAGCTGGAATGAGGTAGATCGCCTTTTACCTACGCCTGAAGCTAAGGAAAAATTAAAAGCGTTCGCCGAATTCTTGATTAAAAGAAACATGTAATTTGTTTCAGCGAGCGTAATTACATTGGCACTTGAACAAGACAATGATCTTAGAGAGATGATTCGGAAAGCTGCACTTCTTAACGCGGTTTCTCACGATGGTAAAGCTCAAGCAGGCGCTATGGTTGGTAAAGTCCTTGGAGAAAGACAAGACCTTAGATCCCGAGTTAAAGAACTTTCTATCGTGATTAATACTGTAGTAAATGAGGTTAACAGCCTATCACTAGCTGAACAAAAGGCTATTGTAGAGAAGAATTGGCCTGAAACTCAGAAGAAAGAAAAACCAGAAGAAAAGAAGCTTTCAGCCCTACCAAATGCTGAAAAGTACAAGCAAATAGTCACGAGATTTTCTCCTAACCCAGATTGCGTGTTACATCTTGGTTCAGCAAGAGCGATTATTCTAAGTCATGAATACTCTCGCATGTATAATGGCAAATTTATTCTACGCTTTGAAGATACAGACCCTAAAGTAAAGAAGCCCTCAATAGAATTTTATGACAATATCCGCAGAGACCTAAAGTGGCTCGGGGTAAAAGTGGATGAAGAATACATCCAAAGCGACCGGTTACCTATCTATTATGAATATGTAGAGAAACTTGTCGGGTTGGGAGCTGCTTATGTCTGTGAGTGCCCAGCAGAAAAGTTTCATAAAATAACCCTTTCGCGAAAAGCCTGTCCATGTCGTGACTTGCCCGTTTCAGAGCAAATTGAACGTTGGCATAAAATGTTAAACGGTAGCTATAAGGAAGGCGAGGCAGTTGTGCGTGTTAAAACTGAATTGGATCATCCCAACCCAGCAGTTCGTGATTGGCCAGCATTACGTATCATTGATACTAAGAAGTACCCACATCCTCGTGTAGGTAGTAAATACACTCTTTGGCCACTCTATAATCTGGCTGCAGGATTAGATGACCACTTAATGGGAATGACGCACATCATTCGAGGTAAAGAACACTACACTAACATGATCCGCCAGAAATACATGTATAAAGCGCTTGGCTGGGAATACCCAGAGGCAATCCATTATGGCAGACTAAAAATCACAGGAGCCTTTCTAAGTAAATCAAAAATTGTTGCAGGCATAAAGGAGGGCACTTATCAGGGTTATGATGATCCACGACTTGGTACTTTTGTTGCACTACGTAAACGTGGAATAAATCCTGAATCTATAAAGAAAATGATTATTGACGTGGGAACAAAATCAAACGACGTTACATTAAGCTGGGAAAACCTGTTTTCATACAACCGCAAAATACTGGATGCATCAAGCAACCGTTACTTCTTCGTGTCAGAACCAATCGAGCTTAAAGTAGGACAGATACCAAAAACTTTCAATGCTAAACTTCCTTTGCATCCTGAAAAACCAGAAAAAGGTTTCAGAGAATACACAATAATCCCAAGCAGCAAAGGCAACATAGCAAGTTTCTGGATTGCCAAAAAAGATGCTCAAAACATGGAGACGGGCAAAATAATCAGGCTCATGGAACTGTTTAACGTTGAAATTCATAAAGTTGAAATTCAAAGAACAATAGATGCGGTTGAACCAAAAATCCTCTGTGTTGAAGCTAAATTTTCAAGTGAATCCTATGAAGATGTAAGAAAAATTAAAGCTCAACTAATACAATGGATACCTAAAAATGAAGAGTACCCATGCCAAATCGTGATGCCAGACGCTTCAAAAATTGAGGGATTTGCAGAAAACGCATGCAAAAAATTAAAGCCAGACAACATAATACAATTTGAACGATTTGGTTTCATACGTATTGATGAAGTCAATGAAAAAATAGTAACCTATTACGCTCATAAATAAAGGTGAAAAATGGTATGCGAAAGTCTGATAATGCAATAATTTGGCCTGTTTACTTTGATGCTAATAAAAGTAAATCTGAAGGTAGAAGAGTATCCAAAAATTTGGCAGTTGCTGTACCAAAGATAATTGAGATTCAGCAAGCTGTTGAAAAAATAGGCTTAAAAAACGAGTTAAACGCTACCGCAGGTTACCCAAAAACGCCGTGGATTAAGATGGGCATGTTAATAGTGGAGAAAAAGGAATCGAAAGAACAAATAATCCTAAAAATAGCTAAAGAATTGGCGAAGATAAAAAGTCAGCAACAGCCGACTATACATAAAAAATAAAAATTTTTTATTGTTTCTCTTTTCCAGAGATCAGGACAGCATTGATTATACCATCAGCGCCTGGTCTGCTAGTTACTTTTGCGGTGCCAAGGGCAGTTTCAATTTCTGCGCCTTTAGTGATAACTCCTCTACGGTCGAAATCTACGTTTGCACCGTTTCTGATAACACGGATAATCTCTGTTTTTTGTGTTTGACCAGTCTTTTGGTCTGTAACTGAGGCAAATTTATCTGTTAAAACTTTAACTTTTAGATTTCCACCCAGAGTTCGGGTGCTTTTTCGTTTTGGTTCACCTAGAATGGTCTCTGCAGCGAATCCGCCTGCTTCGTACTTCTTCTTTGTTCGGTAAACTCGTTTTTTGCCGCCTGTTAGTTTCCTTTTGCGTAAACTGCTATGAGTAGACATATTCTACATTCCTTTTAATTCGCGTAGTCACTAAAACTGTTAATTTCCATATAAACGTATCCGTTTAAGGTTGCGTATCTTCCTTTAATGCATCGCCAAAAATGCGTTTTAACTCTCTTTTCATGGCTGTTGTGTCTTGTGTTAGGCCGAAGTAGTCTGAGAAGTAGTCAGTGGTTCTTAGGGCCATGGATCGTCCCATGCGTTCTGATGTGATTAATCCCATTTCTTTGAGTTGTTTTACGTGTCCGTAGGCGTGTTGTCCTCTGACTTCTATTACGCGTTTTTGGGAGATGGGTTGTCTGTATGCTATGTATGAGAGGGTTTTTAGTGGACCTGAAGATAGTAATGGGCGGTTTACTAGTTTCTTGATTAGGGGGGTAAAGTCTGCTTTTACTTGTAGAACGTATCGTTCATCTTTTAGGGCCAATATTTCCATGGGTGAATTTCTTGAGATGTAATCTTGAATGAGAATTTCAGCGTATTTTACTACTTTCTTTTTTGAACGTGTACCTATGACTTGGCATAACTCGTTAATGTCTAAGGGGCGACCTGCAACGTATAATGCTGCTTCCAGAAGCGCCAAGTTATGTTTCTGTTTCTCTGCAACTTGGGCTTCATTAGCTTCCTGAACTTCAACGTTTAATTCTGTTTGCTCAATTTTTGTTTCTTGTTTCGGCTGCGCTGCTATAGATGGCGAATCAGCAGGTGATGATTCTGTCTGCTGAAGTAATTCCTCTTTAGTCTCACTTGATTGATTGTCCGGATTTTCCAACTTTCAGGTTCCCCACAGCTATGTATAATTCTTCGGTTTCTTCATTTTGCCATAGACTAACTAGGCCATCTTGCGCAAGGAATAGCAGATAAATGAACATTCTTAAGGCTTCTATTCTTGTTGCTCCCTTTGATAGGGTTGTGAAATCAATAATTCCTTGACCTCTTACTTTTTCGCATAAAAGTGCGTAGAGTTGGTCAACCTGTGATTCTAGTTCAGCGATGAATCGGTCAAATTGAGGAAGCAGATCTGATACTGCAGGTAAAACTGGTGTCTGAGAAGCCATTCGATCAAAGCGTATCAGTTTTTCTCCTTTTAAGACTTCATCTAGGACTTCTAATAGGTGTTGAATTGTGGTTGATGTTAGTTCATGTCGAAGTGGCAGGAATAATGGTGGTGGCACAAAGTCTGGTGGAAGTCTTTGTGAGGCAGGTGGAGGCGGTTCTTGCAGTGTTAAGAGCAGTTTTGATTTCATAAGGTAGATTAAAGCAGATGAGTCTAATGCTACGCCTGATGCCCGAAAGTCTGTTTTTCCTGTGTGATCCATCTCATTTAGAAATGATCTTAACAAGTAAGCAATGTTAACGTTCCATGGTGTTAATTTTTCAAGTTTGCTTAATTCAAACAATATATTCCAAGGTGGCCTCAGATAGAATGGCTTACGAGGAGGTGCAGATGAAGCTGATGTTGTTGAAGCCATTTTATTTTGGTACCTCCGACTTTGGCGTTTCAGGTGGGAATTTGGCAGTTACAACACTTGAAATGCCGTTACGTTCATAGACACCATAGACTTTTTGGGCTTTATTGACCATTTCAGGTCGTAAACTAATAACTATGAATTGTGTTCTTGAAGCTTCTTCGAGTAATAATTCAGCAAGTTTTGTGGTATGGTAAGCATCCAGGTGGGCGTCAGCTTCGTCAAGGATATAAAATGATGCTGGCGAGAATTCTTTTAAGCTGAAGATGAAGCTAACTGCCGAGACGGAGCGTTCTCCACCGCTTGCACCGCTGACGGTGATGGAGGGTTTGTTTGGGAACTGGACTATCATGTCGATGCCTCCAGAGAAGGGTTCATCAGGATTTTCCAGTTTAAGTGTTGCTTCTCCTCCACCTGTGAGCTTGTCAAAGTAGCCTTTTAGGCTGGCATTAATTTTTTCAAACGCGTTCATGAAGACCTTGCGTTTCTTAGCTTCGATTTCATCCATGAACGCTACAATTGCTTGTTTTTCTCTTTCCAACTCGTTAAGTCGGACTGATAATTCTCGGTAACGTGCGATTTGGTCTGCGTAGTGTGAAAGGGCTAGTTGGTTGATTGCGCCTATGCGTTCAAGTTCGAACTGCATCATTCGGATGCTTGTGTCAGCGTCTTCTACTAGTTTCTGGTTGGTTTCTAAGGGTTGTTCATACCCATATTGTCTTAATGTGCTTTGCAGTTGTTGGTATCTTAGTGTGCTAGTTTGTATTGTTAATGTTAACTGGTTTAGAAGCATCTCAGCTTGTTCATATTCAGCATCTAATAATCTAAGTTCAGTGTCGATAGCATCAATTTGGGAAGTGAATTTCTTTGATTCTTCTCGTGCACTGAAAACTGCATTAGAAAGTTCAACGCGGCTCTTTTCTAGATCCTCAAGTTCTTTCTTTAAAGCTTCACGTTGAATCAGAGCTTCTCCAACTTCTTTTTCTACTTTCTTATATTGCTGTTCAACTTTTGAGAGTTGAATCTTCACGTTTTGGTAGCCAATACGTAATACGTTATCAAACTGAGATTGTTTAGTTGATATCTCAGTTTGCATGGTGCCAAGGTTTTGACGAAGAGTGTTTAATTCTTCACCGATTTTTTCTCGTTGTACTTCAAGGTCTTGAATATGACTTACGTCAGTTTTTAGCCTTAACTCGCCCATTTCAATATGAAGTTTCTCAAGAGAGCGTTTAATCGCATTACGCTCAGACATATACATGCTCATGCGGCCTTTGAAAGCGGCGATCTCTCGTTCGAGCTTGCTATCATACTTTTCAATATGCCGTACATTGCCTTGAGTTCTTTTTATACTTCTTTTAATCCTGACCATTTCACGTTCTAGTGTGGCAATGAGATCATTAAGACGCGTTTTTTCGATTTTAGAATGTTCAATTTCTTCTTCGATACCTGTAATGTCTGTGCCCCTTTGTGTAAGGTGAGTTTGAAGAGCGTTTACAGCTTCATCCAGGCTCTTTAGTGCGTTTTCACTGGGGATAATTGTTGAGAAATCAATTGGTGCACGATAATATCCGCTTTCAAATGCACCAGGCTCATACAAGTCACCACCGACTGTGACTGCCCTGAAGCCTTGATTTGAAAGGGCAAAAGCAGCCTTGTCGGTTGACACTACTGTTGTATCACCAAAGACGTAATCCACTGCCAACTCGTTTGTCTTATCATATTTCATAAAGGCGGAAAGGGGACCAACAACACCTTCCCTTTGTGGAGGTGTTTTGTTCTTTGGACTCATAGCCCCTTGAAGTGGAATTATCTTGATTCTGCCAAGCTTCATGCGTTTGAGTGTCTCGGCACATGTAAATGCTGTGTCAACGTCTTTAACTACTAAAGCATCAAGCCAACCGGTGGCGGCTGCTTCAATGGCTTTCTTGTAGCTTTTATCGATCTTTATTAGGTTACGCAGTCTTCCTTGAATTCCTTGAATTGCATCCACAGTACCCATTTCTTCGATACTACGTAACGCTTTTTCTTCGGCAGCGATAGTTGCAGCTAGGTCTTTCTGTGTAGCAAACTCGATTACTGCATCTTTTGCAGAGCGAGCAATTCTTTGTGCTTCTGAAATTTCGTTTTGAACAAGTTCTTTCTGGGCAATCTTTCGTTCAATTGTTTGCTCAATAAGTTTTAATTGATTTTTCTGATCACGCTGCACTTGGTCAAGATCAGTGAGGGATTTTTCGATTTCAGCAAGGTTTGCTAAGAATTTTTCTTTTCGAACAGTTAAATTCTTTAAACGTCCACTAGAGGTTCGCAGTGCAGCCTTATCTTTAGTGTATTCTGAGCGGAGATAAGCAAGACGTTTTGTGTGACTTTCAATTTGTAATTCTATACTACGAATTTTTTGACTGTTTTCACCCATACCTTCCCAGAGTGTCGCGGTTTCTTTAGCTAGGGCTTCATGTTGTGATTCTCTTTCTGTTATCTTTGCTTTTATGCGATCATATTCAACGCGGAATTGCCTAATTTTTAATCGGTTATCCTGTATTTCGTTACGCATTGATTCATGATGCTCTTGGTTGTTTGTTGCTACACGTTTGAGGCTCTCTAGGCTTGCTTGCCCCGCACTGATTTGTGTTGTAAGTTCTGTTAACTTGGATTTTAATTCGCCAATTGAAATTTGTACTTTAAGTACCTGTGAACCGCCTTCTTCAAGTGTTTCTCCACTGAGTTTTCGCCAGTCGCCCTCAATTTCATGGCGTTTGCCTCTGCGAATGTCGCGTTGTTCTCTTAGCTTGTCAACTCTGGATTTGACTTTTTCAGTTTGGTCTGCGGATTCTTTGAGTTTTGAGGTTAATTGAGTAATTTCATGTGAAATTTTTACTGCTTGGAACTTTTTGGTTTCCTCTTGAATAAAGTTGTAACGTAAAAGTTGGTTGCGTTCTCGCTCTAGGTCGTCTAAACGTTTTTGGACTTCGTCAATTCTGCCCATTGCAGTGCGAATGGAAATGTCGGCGGTTCTTAATTTTTCTTCTGCTTCAGCCTTTTCTGCATCATATTGACCTATACCAATTAGTTCTTCGATTATTTTTCTTCGGTCTATGGGATTAATTTCGGTTAGACGGGTAATTGTGCCTTGGGGAATAATGTTTTGGCTCATGCTACTAATTGCAGCCATAGAAAGTGTTTCAATAATGTGAGAACGAGACATTCTTCTACCGTTTAACCGGTAAACACTTTGTCCATTTCTGTAGACTTCTCTTGAAATTGTAACTGTTATTGTGTCTACAGGCATTAAACCGTCACTATTATCAAATTGGACAACTACTTTTGCCATTTTAGATTTTTCTAAGCCGCCTTTTTCTGAACCATGAAAAATTAGTTTTGAGGCGTTTTCAGCTCTCATTCTTCTAGTGCTTAATTCTCCAAGCGAGAAGAGTAGTGCATCCATAATGTTAGTTTTTCCACTTCCGTTTGGACCAGTAATTGCAGTGAATCCTTTGTCAAGGTTCACTTTAACGGTTTGTGGCCCAAAAGATTTGAATCCTTTTAACTCAATTTTTTTTATGTAGGGCAGACCCTTATCCTCTCTCTGGAAGCACTATTTTTAACATTTCAGTAAACTATGTATAAAAGCTTATTCAAACCTAATAAATTGATGTTTATAGATAGAAAACCTAAATACTGGAATTTGATTATGCACCCTTAATATCACGCAAGCGCGAAGGTGAAAAACAGGTTGAGTTTTGGAAATTCATTAAAAAGTCTCGGGACAGTGCAAGAGGCCTTAGTGCTAGGTCTAATGTTTGTTTCATTGTTTGCTATTTTCTACTTCGACTTTGATATAACTTACAAAGTAGGAATTATTGTGTTAGCCTTTGCAGTTATCTTTTTAACAACTATTGCAAGCGCATTAATTAATCAACAAAAAGAGATAGCCAAATCCCAAGCGTAGACTGGAAAAACACTTTCTTCTGATGGCAATCAGTTTTGCATAGTTTTCTATGGATCCACTTTCAGTCATTAACTATAGAATTTTAGAATCTTAATGAGTTTTTTTCAATAGAACCTCCCCTCCTATTAGTTTGTGCATCGATTTCCTATCCAACCAACTAAACTAAGGGCGTAGCAGATTAGGGTAAGCAGTTGATATGGTTCAGGGAATATAGTGGCTTAAGCATACTGCATACGGAACTGAGTATCCACAACTCGAGACATGATTTTATATTGCCTAAATGCAATCAAAAATATGATAACAAATGTTTGGAATAACGTTTAAGCCATTAGCTATTGGATTAGTGATCGGTCTGCTCATTGGATTGCTAGTTGGGTGTTATCTTATTGGGACTCAGTTTGTCGATTCTACATCGCCCAAAGAACATTATCCTCTTTATAATGAAATACTTCAGATTAAAGACCGAGTTCAAATCAGAATAACAGAACCCAACTTCACGAATCCAAATAGATTTTGTGAGTGGTACGAACTAAGAGAAGAAAATAGTGGCGACTATTTCCAAACAACCGTTAACTTCTGAGTATTCCAAACAGGACAAGAAGAACATGGAGACAATGGAGAAACCTTTGTGATATTACCAACTGTCACAGGTAATAATCTAACACTCGGATACATAACTTATGAAGTCCCATTATGATTAGGGAAGATAAGGGTTGGAAGGAAAATTTTCCCCCTTACTAAGAGGTCTATCTTGTCATCATCTTCTTAAACAGTGGTACAGCAATTGCTAGCAGCACCAGTCCGAACACTGTAAGTACGATTAATTCTGTGGTTATCTGTGGAATCCCAGCCCCAAGCACCATGACTTTTCGCATTGCATCCGTAGCGTACGTTAACGGTAAGAATGAACTGATTGTCTGCATGAATCCAGGCATCATTTTTATGGGGAAGAATATGCCGCTTAAGAACATCATTGGGAACATTATTGTCATCATTATCATAGTGGCAGTTTCTTGGTCTTTCGCAAGTGATGTTAAGGCTATTCCTAAACCAACGAAGCTAAAGACGCCAAGTAGCAGTAAACCTACGACAAGTAGTATGCTTCCTTGAATTGTAACTCCAAACAATGTAATAGCCAGAACCATAATTATGAAACCCTGCAGTAAACCTCTGGTTAATTGCGCCAATGATTTTCCAAGTATTATTGAGAGCCGGTTTATTGGGGCAACCATTATACCGTCTAGGGTACCTAGTTCTCTTTCCATAGTGATCGCGCCTGGTAAGCCAGTCATTACGCTCATCATTACTGTCATCATCATCATTCCTGGAGCAATGAATTCGAAGTAGCTTGAGCTGCCTTCAACAACGCCTTGCGTATTTACTGCGTAGGGAACCATATAGGATGTTGCTTGAGCGGTCGTTATGTTTAGGGCAATTGCCAGTTTTGATTGG
>JAEAME010001550.1_pt1 | contig 15592 bp, 17 predicted proteins | sample 8958731 | NCBI WGS metagenome assembly JAEAME01 (sample SAMN16933194, study PRJNA681113) | bioreactor sludge metagenome | isolation source: anerobic bioreactor sludge (Control) | place: India:Bengaluru | collected 2018-10-24 | reverse complement strand
AGGAGCGATCTTTTCCTCTCCCATACTAGTCCAGGCGCCACAGTCCGAGCATTTTCCCAACCACCGTGGCGAGGCAAAGTCGCAGGATTGGCAGATGTATTGGGTTTTGTCTTTTTTCGACTTCATCAGTCATTTAATTTTTACGAGTTAAAATATTAATTATTCTTCTAAAAGTCAAGGAAATTTTCGCCGTCACTTTTAGTCCCTCTGTCTTTGGTCTATTAACCAGGTTTCTACAGAAACCTGGTTTGTTTCAGCCGTCTGAGGTTGCCATTTTTCACAGTTAGAATTGATTGAAGCTTGCTGGCTGTTCACTTAATAACCGGCATCCTCGCAATCTCTGGATCCGTGAACATATCGCTCTCATCCCGACTTTTCGTGGAAAATTCTGAGACGATCGCTCCGTCTTTGCCCGCCTGAAACCAATGTAATGTATTTGGTTTCAAGGTATATTGCTCGCCCGGTTTCAATACCACCTCATGCCAGACCGTGTACCAATTCTCCCGACCTTTCGGCGCCTTGCCTTTGGGATGGAGTGTTCTCTCACCCGAAACATAAAGATAAACTTTCCCCCAGCGACAACGAAAAGTCTCCTCTTTTCCTGGCTCGCCAACCACTGGCGGATGGCGATGTTCGGGACACGTTTGTCCTGGCAGCAATACCAACTCTTTTGCGCAAACCCGATCGGTATTCACATAAGTAATAATTTCTAATCCGGTCCTTTCCAATTCATTCAGTCCAAAATCAGCCACTTCGATTTGCTGTTGCTCAGCCTCAGTTAAAACAATACCGGCTTTCTTGAAATAATCCAGTGTTTTCAACCTGACTTGTTCGTACTGATCTTTGGTAATCATATTCTCGTCTCCTGCTGGTTTTGATATAGTTTCGCTAATCTTTTTATTTTAGGTGAAAAAAATATACTCGATTCGGTTTGATTTTTTATGTATTTTTTGTTCAAATACTGATTTCATCCACCAGTCGGCGGATGGAATCAGCATGAATTTTAGCCTATACCATGTATAGAATTACTTGAAATTGAGTTATTTTTTTTGTATATTGCCTCCCTTTTGAAGAAGACAAATTAATCAAATGAATTCAAAAATACAAGCGAATTTATGAGCTATCGTCATTTATTTGGACCCGTTCCTTCCCGTCGTTTAGGCCGATCCCTGGGTGTCGATCTGGTGCCGCACAAAACCTGTTCGTTTAATTGCGTCTATTGTGAGTGCGGCAAAACCACACTGTTAACCAAAAAACGAGCCGAGTATATCCCAACAGCAGCAGTGATAGCTGAACTAAATCAATTTCTCTCCTCCAATCCACCGCTTGATTATATAACTTTTTCGGGAGCAGGCGAGCCGACGCTGCATAGCGGATTGGGAAAAATTATAAATTTTATTAAATCAAAATTCCCCCAATACCGACTTGCTTTGCTGACCAATAGCTCTTTATTTTATCAAAAACGCCTGCGTGATGAAGTCATTAAAATCGACCTGATTCTCCCTTCGCTGGATGCTGCCGATGAGGAGATCTTTCACCAGATCAATCGTCCGCACCAAACGATCAGCCTGAAACAGATCATTTTGGGCCTGACAGAATTGAAAAAGATTCAACAGGGACAGATGTGGCTGGAAGTTTTTATCATCCCCGGCATCAACGATGGGGCGGATCATATCGAAAAATTGAAAACTGCGGTTCACCAGATTAGACCTGATCTGGTTCAATTGAATGCTTTAGATCGCCCTGGCGCGGAACAATGGGTAAAAAGCGCTTCAGCAGAGCTATTAGAAAAGATCGCTAAAAAATTAGGTTGGTCTACGGAAATCATCGCCAAATTTCCTGAACGAAAAGCGAGCGTTGCCTATCATGAAGATATTGAGGCCGCTATTCTGGACCTGATCAAACGCCGTCCCTGCACGCTGGAGGATTTATCCGTTACCCTGGGGCTTCATATCAATGAAGTCAATAAATATCTCGACGGATTAATAAAAGCGGATCAAATTTACATTAGACAAATGGAGCGGGGTTTGTTTTATTGGGCAAAAGCTTAATGAATAAAATCCAATTTGATCGAGGTCGGCATTTGATTCCTGATTTGATTTTAAGTCAATCTAAGTCTGTTTGGTCTGCAAAATTCTATCGAAAAAGTCAAGGGACTTTCTTGGCTTTGTCTGAAGAAATCCTTCCTGAGGTTCAAAATCTACCGAAGGGACATACTTGTTTTATTGTATTCTTGTCGCTGGCAACTTCCACCACGCCACATTGGGATGGACATGATGCTCCCAATGAAACCCACCGAAATGATAGCAAGTGAGCAATGATAGCAAGACAGGTAAACGAACGCTCCGTGCACGATGCTTGTCCTTGTATCCTTCCGAGGTTTCTCGATGCGGCAGCACCGTGCCGAAATAGAAAAGCTGCAGCGTACTCAACAGCGATGGCGCTACCCAGAACAGCAGCAGATTGGGAATCGGGATATGAAACAGATGCAGCAGCACATTGAACAGAATCGCCATGCCCACGATTTGCTTCCAGGTGATATAATTTCGGATGAAATGCACGTACCACTGAAAGAAATTTTTATGAACGCCATCGTGAAAATCAGGGTCTTTGGAACTGGCAGGGTATTTATGATGATCCCAGTGCTTGGTCAGCAGATTTTGGTACGAAAACAGAGCATAGACAAAGACGACCAGCGTGCCAATGGCATCATTGACTTTTCGATTGCCAGGGAAGACAGCGCCGTGCATGGCGTCGTGAGCTGTGATGAAAAGACCTGTGTAGAGGAATGTCTGCCAGAGGATGGCAAGCAGAATTAGCAAGGGATGAAACTCAGCCAGGTTTCTGGTGAGCAGAAATACTAAGCTGGCTGCCCAGAGGGCGATGATCGCAATTGCGATGAGGAATCCTCTTATTGAATTTGGGGGATTGGATTTTTTCATTCGCTATAAAGCTTTGCTCCTTTAACGACGCTTCACCTCCAAGAGCTTAAAATCCCAAAACGTTTCTTTGCACCAAACTTCCGTCGTTCGCAGCGACCATTCGGATTTTTACCAAACTATTCTCGCGTTAGATTCAAGCGGTCTTAGATGATCTTCTTCCACTTCTTAAATGCTTTCACATCTCTACTCGACAGTTCGAACCATTCGCCTTTTTTCCTCTTGTCTTGGAATCTAGTATGCCAGTAGTTTTCTATTCCTTGTGGATCATCAGTTTTGATTTGGTGTATTATTTCTATCTCCTCGGGTAACTTGATACCCAATTCATATTTTCTTCTTTCTACACAGAAACTTCGACCTACCTTGTAGTATTTACCAGATTTCATAAGGTAAACGAATCCTATAGTTACACCTTCTTGTGAAGTTGTTAAATCACTATTCTCTATTATCGCAATAGGCTTACAAATTTCAATAACATCATCAAAGCCACCTCGGGATTCACAATATTCAATAACTTTTTTAACAAGCTCAGACTTCTTGCCAACTCTGTTAAAAACGTTATGGCTGGGGAATTCTTTGTCTTGTTGTGCTTTGAGACGTAATTCTCCCGCAACGGGGAATCTCCTTATTTCTCTTATTAGGGTGATAAGCTTCTCTATCACAAATTCATCGTCGAACGCGGTTTGCAATTTGTTGGGCGAATACCCAGCCTCAATAAGCGCATCTCCCCATCTCGCCCAGTACTTGCCATACCAGTCTGAAATTTGTATGCCAGTCTCTGCCGCAAATCTCTCTTTACCGAGAGGTCGTCCTTGATTCATCTCGGCGGTTCTTTTTATCTCGTAGATTATATCTTGCTTGTTCATAAAGTAATTGTCTTTTCACCAAGCCTAGCTGCTCAACTTATTTAGAAATTTTCTTTATCAGAATTTTTTGTCAATCCGAAAATATCCGATCCTTTCCACTCACTCATTTTATGCAGGTGAAAAAATCAGTATGGGAGATGAAGGAACAAGATGTCAGTCATGGTATCAGTTCCAAGTGAAGCATCACCAGCAACAAAATTTTACAATTGAACTGATGGTGCTATAAATATAGCAAAATATTTTTTGTTGTCAAAAAATATTTGGGGAACGATAAAAAACCTGCGGGAGGCTACCAACCTCTGCAGGTTCTAAGCTCATTTTACAAAGCGAAAGCGGCAACATCAATTGCTCTCTGCGTGGTAAAACGCTTGCGATGCAGCTTGATACGTTCGATTTCATGCAACGTTTTCGCCTCCAGATAGCTTGCGCCACAGTGCGGACATACAATGACGGGTACATTTTCTATAATAAGTGCTTCCTGGCCATGTCCATAAATTCTGGTAATGCGTTTCTCTGTCGCTCCCATTTTTCCACAGTTGTCGCACTGTCTGTTTGTGTCACAGTTGCTTGATTTATTGAGCATGGGAATCTCCAAAATTGTTTTAAATTGAATAAGCTGTGATAATATATAATCGTCCCGTGAGTCCTGATTTTGCTATCACTTCCATTAACTCTCCATTAATCATTAACCCAAGTATGCGATATTTTGTTTCACTGGTTTGCCTATCTTTTTGGCGTTCAACGATTTTCCCTGTCAGGATGCATCTCTCTACATCGAAAACACTCAAATCCTCCGCAGCTATTTCTTCGTCAGCATGAAGGGTCATAACATAGTCACCCGTACGAATCTTGTTACGCATTTTCTGCAAGATGTTATCAAACAAGTCTTGCTCCTTATATGATATTTTTGCTGCGAATTTTTGTTTTTGCTTTCGTATATCGAGCTTTGTCTCATTGATGAATATCCTAAGACAACTGGAATTGGACTGATGATGCAATTAATATAGCAAAATATTTTTAGTTGTCAAGAACTATTTGGGAAGCGATAAAAAAACCTGCGGGAGGTTGCTAACCTCACGCAGGTTCAACTACTTCAAAATCACCAAACCAAAATAAATAAGCTGTGCCAAATAGGCATGATATACAAAGGGAGGCAATTTTGCTTCGAACAGGCGTATAGGCACGGCCATGACTGCAAACAAAAGACTAATCCCAAACCAGGCGATAAAATTCTGAATCGGAATCAAGCCGTCCAGCCAGGTCCAATAGCCCAATTTCATGGCTGCGGGTTCCATCACCAGATCGAACAGTACCATTAATAGGCTGATGCTGAACGCCTGAATGATAAAATGATAATTGGGAAATCGTGGCAGAATCCGCTGCACCACAGCCGTAGAGGTGAGCAACATACAAAGCCAGGCAAAGCCAATGGCGATCGGCACGCCGAATAGAATTGGCTGCAAGGTCTCGCCGTAAGTGTAATGCCCGAATATTTTTCCAGTTTTTACTCCAATCCATTCGATGGCAAAGCTACCGATAATCACCAGCATCGCCCAGCCGACAAATAGCAGCCTGATATTTTTATTATCCAAAATTTTGAGCGTGACAAAAAAAACGATGATCGATAACGCAATCAGCAATGGAGCGGCAAGAATGCGCATCGCAGTTTGGAAGACGCCCAGGACGTGCCAGAGCCCACCAGCAAAGAGGAAGAAGTAGAGGGCGGCCATTGGCAATTGATGCGAGAAGGATTTTTTGTTTATTTTTTTTATCTGATTCATGAGTTTTGGTAATGAGGTAATTAGGTGAATGGACGATTATGAGATTAAGAAATTTCTCCCAATCGCCCAATTACCCAGTAATCCAGTTACCCAGTTACCTATTAATCCAATTACCTGACACTTCATCGACATACCCCTCACAAACGACGTCAACTGGAATCATTTTTTCAGCGCCTCCTTTGCTTCGCCAGCCAATTCCGATCCAGGCGCCTCTTTAATTGCCATTTCAAAAAACTCCCTGGCTTGCTCATGCTGATCATCTTTCTCCAGCGCCTTGCCAAAATGAAAATAGACAAAAGCCCGATTATCTGGGATCCATTTTTTAAAGTTATCATGTGAGACAATAAAATTAAAATCCTCCAGCGAAATTGGCATTCGTTTCATAATCTTTGGTACTTGATAACTATTCATGGCTCGGATCAGGCGGACGTTCAAATCTTCAGGATTCATCTGGATGGATTTGTCGAGCTGCTCGAAGCCTTGCTTGGCATATTTGATCCTGGTCCAGGGCATAGTTGCGTCCCTGGCTTTGAGGCTCAAAATACTGCCGTAATATCCCATAGTGTAAGCATTATTGGGATCGAGCGTCACTGCTTTTTTGAGCATTTCTTCGCCCTGCTCCACGGCTTTCTGATCGCCTGCCACGCCCAGGTCGTGGTAATAAACACCTAATTGCGTTAGAGCCTGAATGTCGTTTAGCTTATTTTTGATAGCGGTTTTTAATGAATCTATTTTATTTTGAGCGAATAAAGTAGTTGTCAACAAAACTGATAAAAATGCCAAAAAATATCGGATCACTTTGTTTCCCTTTCAAATTCATTTTCACTTTTCACTTCAAACTTCTAACTTTTATCTCTCTTCCTTTCCACCGAATCGTCCCCCGATTGATACTCCAGAATGAATTCAGTCCAATGATCACGGCGTAAAGCATCGATATTGGATGCAAAAGAACACTCGCCCAAAAGGGATGTTTGTATTTGATCGAGATCAAAACTCGGATCAAAACATTCATGCCGACTGCCACGATAGCTAAAGCTCTGACCGAGGAAATAATCCACAAAAAATACGGACTCACGAACGCAATCAGCATCGAAAAAATAATTCCAAAAAAGACGATGTTATTATACCCAGCTAATCCATAAAAGTTTTTCGAAAAGCCATGCCATACTTCGTTGGCGTTCTGGTACATGCGACTGAACACAGCATCGGTGCCTGCTGTGGTCAAAATTTTGATCTTTTTCTTCTTGGCAAGTCGAGCTAAAAAAGTATCTTCGACCAGCTCATTTTTGACCGTTTCGTGTCCGCCCAGTTGCTGATAAGTTTCTTTCGTAAAACCGATCCATTGACCATTTGCTGCTGACATTGATGGGAATGGCAAATAGTAAGTTGCCCACAAAGGCAACGTGCCATACACGAAAATATCCATAATCGGCACAATCATTTTTTCGGGCAGCGTCACGGTCCATTGCTGCGGAAATGCAGAGATCAGATCCAGCTTCAAATTCTGAATGTGAGCAACGGTATTTCTCACAGCGAAAGGTGCATGGCGATTATCCGCATCGGTGAAAATAAAAATTTCGCCCGTTGCAACCTGACTCAGTTGATGGCACGCCCAGTTTTTGCCGAACCATTCAGGCGGCAAATCTTTTCCCTCAATATATTTGATCCGATTATCTTGCCTTTGATACGCTTGAATAATTTTTAACGTATCATCTTCCGAATGATCATTGAGAACAATGATTTCAAAATTCGGATAGTCCTGTTTTAAAAGACCATCCAGGCTTTTGCCGATATTTTGTTCTTCATTCCGTGCTGGAATCAAGATCGAAACTTTGGGAGTCGATAGCAATTTGGGTGCCCTGGCAATTCTGGGCGCTGTAAAAAAATTAAAGAGCGTTGTCGAGAGTACCATGAAAAGAATGCCAAGAGCGATGTATAAAATAATTTCCATTTTTGTTTAGTTGAGTTGTTAAGTAAGTTAAGTGAGTTAAGTTAGCTCAGCAAAAAGCACTAAGATTATTTCTCCAACGGATTGAAACAACCCAACGGATTTTTTTAAAGCCCAAATCTCAAACGTCAAATCATAAATAATTTTCAAACTTCAATTTCCAATTGTCCAAGTTTTTGGGATTTGGGCATTGAGCATTGAAATTTATTTGGAATTTTCTTTTTGTCATTTGGAATTTTATCAGTTGGGTTGTTTCTATCCGTTGGAAAACAATTAACTCCGCCCTAGTAATTTATCCATTTTAATATTAATCGACCCTCTGCCCATCAAGAGATTCCTTCCCTTTTCTCCATTATGAATTCGGTCCGCAAAATCATCCAATAAATTCAATTCAATTTCTTCCAGCCATCTGACACCTTTGAATGAATTATCATCCACGACAAGATTTTTCCCGAATTGGAAAAAAACCTCTGCCCGCTGCTCACCACCGTATTCGGCACGAATGGCAAGCGGTAAAATGTTGATTGGTTTATTGTATAACTGAATAATTGATTCGATGCCTTTTTTAAAAGTTAACGGTCGTTTGCCCCAGGGGAGCAGTATGCCCTGGGGAAACATGGTGATCATCACGTTTTTTTTCCGCAGCAGTTCGACCGTGTAATTTAATGATTCCTCGACATTTTCCCTATCCCCAGGCGTAATGCCAAATGACCCGATACGAGAGAAAAATTTGTATTTAGCGAGCTGGCGATCCAGCATCATTAAATAGTGTTCTCGCTTCAAAATTTGATCATTCAATAAATAGGCAAAAAAACCATCCCACCAGGTGCTGTGATTAGGGATCAGCAGCAGCGGCAATTCAGGATCGGGCTGCGGCAGATCGCCAAACAGATGAAACGCATGAAAATGCCGCTTCATCAGCCGCATCACGTAAATATGAAAGATAAATTTTGCCCAGCGAGTGGGATTGGCTTTGATCATTATGGTACTCCTACGCCCCTATATTAAATTGAACATCTTCGATTCAAAATTAAATATTGGCAGAACGTGCCACACGAAAACCGAGGTTGTCGAAACGATTGTCAAGTTCCCTAAAGTTTCGATATCCACAATGCAATTCGTTCTCGCTGTAATCACTCCAAGAGCCGCCTCGAATGATACGCCATTTCCGATCTTTATACCAACCTTGAGTCCACTCTCCCACATTACCGAGCATATCAAATAATCCCCAAGCATTCGCTTTTTTTTGTCCCACTGGATGGGTTTTTCTTTCAGAATTTAGTCCATACCAAGCATATAAACCTAAGAAACAGGCATCATCACCAAAATAATATGCTGTCGTTGAGCCAGCTCGGCATGCGTATTCCCACTCTTCCTCACTTGGTAAGCGATACAATTTCTTACTTGCTGCTAAGTTCAACTTATTGATAAACACCTGACAGTCATTCCAAGAAACGCTCTCCACTGGAAGATTAGGATCTCCTTTAAAATAGTTGGAATTGCTGCCCATTATCGCATACCATTGAATTTGTGTTACTGGATATTTGCCTAAATAAAACTCTTTTATACTTACTGGATATTGATTACCTTTTTTACCCATCATTAACTGGCCTTTTGGAATTTGACAAAATTCGATACTCGCAATTAATTCCCCTGCACCTGAATAGATATCATCTTTGATCGCTTTAAGATTCCTTGTGACCATACGAGTATTGCTGACCATGCGGATTTTTGTAACTGGGCGGGTTTTTGTTATCATCCTTGTCTTTGTCTGAGTTTCAGCAATAGGTTTACGAAATAGCCCTCCTGGTTTAATCATTACTTCTTCTTGATAAGATTCTTCTTCTGTGTACTTTTCTTGTGTTTGGTAATTTTGTTTTTCCCGATATATTTCCTGACCTGAATATGAAACACCAGGAATATGACTGCTTTGAATTATAAATGGATTATTGGCTTTGCTTCGGATATTATCAATTTGAGAATCGATTGTTGGTATTATATTAAATAAATCGAGTAACGACAATTTAATGCCTTCTGAGAGAAAAGCTTCTATATGCTGCAATTCAGCGTTATTTTTTGCTTCAGGAGAATGTTCTCTCCAGAACTTTATTTTCTGAAAAGCTGCTTGTACCACCTGGGCAACTTGCTGATATTTCTCTAGGCGGAGAGCTTCCAAAAAATCATGTAATTTATCATTATATTTTTTAAAATCACCATCTCCCGCCGCCTTAAGAATATAGAAACGATCCCGATCAATAGCCTGGCGAAGAATTGGCAAAGCAGAATCTACCTCGCCAAGAGCCATGTGAACCTTTGCCGCCTGAAATAAGGCTTCGGTTAGCTTGGGTGATAGTGCAATGGCTTGTTCAGTATGAGCTAAAGCTTCTTTCATCTTACCCTGACAGTAAGCCGTCCATCCAGCAGAGAGAAAAGCACGGGCTGCATCCTCAGAATAATCGGCTTTTGCATATCGAGCAGCAAACAAAAATGCTTCCTCAGCTTGAGCCAGATCGACCAAAGATAGATCACAATCCACAAAACCAAGCCGAATCGTACCCACCATTTGATGAAAACGCCACTCTAATTTGTAGCCAGAAGAAGTATGATCTCCTTGAATCGCTTTATTTAATTCTTCTAATGCTTCTTGATAAAGACCCTGTCGAAAAGCATCTCTTGCAATCTCAAAATGGTTGAAGGCAACGTTCTGAACTGGCGTTTTAGCAATTTTGATCAGCACAGATAAAGCATCGTTCATGTGTCCGATGCCAGCAATCATCTGGCTGAAACCCCAATGAAAAGTGGCGTTGAGCTCTGAAATGCCAGCGGAGATATCCTGCAATTGGTACGTTACTCGATCAAAGCCCTCTGAAAGAGCACCTGTAATGCGGTCAGATGCTGCATCTATGGCGCCAGCAATATGGTCAGTTGCGCTATATATGGCATCGAGGCGTTCATGATGCTGTCTTTCGCTTACCCGAATATTTTCTCTCGCCAGCGCTTCGTTGGAGCCGATAATCTCCCGAGTTTGTCTTGAAATTTCCATAGAAATTTCTCTTCCCGCCTTACGGGAAGCAGAGGAAATGTCACCTACAAAACTCTTGGCTTGCAGGTACTGCAAATAAGAGATACCTGATCCGTAAACATAATTGCTCATGTCGTACCCTCTGATTTAATAATTATCAATCGTCTGCCTGTGGGTGAATCCACCTTAATTGTCAATTGACAATTTTCAATTGACAATTGTCAATTAAATTTTTTCAATTCCAATTTATTGTTTTCATTGTATGGCAAGATGCCATCTTGCCCTACAGTTTATGTTCGAAACACACTCGCAGGCTCCAGCTTCCCAATGCGCCGCATCGCAAATATAGCGCCGCCCAGCGAGATGAACATGGTCACCACAAAAAAGCCGATCTTGATCGCCAGGCTGTAATCGAATAAAACGCCCGTATTGGCAATGCCGTTACGAAAGCCCTGCAGCAGCAGAATTCCGATGCCATAGCCGATGAAGGCAAAAAATAACGCCTGGATTAAAATCAGATTTCGGATATAATTGTTATTGGCGCCAATTGCCTTCAATGTGCCGTAATCCCGCAGCCGATCCACTGCTGCCGAGTACATGGTGAGACCGATGATGACCATGCCTGAAATCGTGGCAAAGATAATTAGCGTGCCGACGGAAAAGGCGATGCCACTGGTGCCCAGAATGGTCGAGACCGTGGCTCGTGAAAAATCCTTTTTGGTCCACGCCCGAATGCCTGAGATAGCTTGATTGATCTGATTGGTAACCGCTATCGGATCAGCGCCCTGTTCCAGATCGACCAGAAATGCGCTGACTTTGGAATTGGGAATATTGCCCAGCGCCCGTGCTCGGGAAACGGTGGTGAACATATACGTAGCGCCAAATCCCCGAGCGCCACGGGTTTGGAGGGCGACCTGAACTCGCTTGCCATTGATTTCAAAACTGGTACCGATTCTGGGATCATTCAGATTTTTGCTATCAAATTCATCTGTCGAAACAGCCCCTTCTTGAAGCAGATCGGTCAATTGCCCTTTCACAATGCGGAAAGGCCCACCTCTGAAAAATGGTGGCTGTGCGCCGATGATCGCCACGGGCGCTGATTTGCCGCCACTAAATTTGGCGATGCCGCCCGCCACAATCATTGGGTAAGCCTTTTTAACGCCAGGAATGGATTCAACCTGGTAGCCGACACGGACATCGATTTCTCCCAGTGAATTGGCATTGGTCGTCTTGTTATCCACCACCCAGATATCGGCCTGCGTATTGTCCACTATCGAAGACATGGCTCCAGTCAGAAACAGGAAAATACCAGTCTGCTGTCCGACCAGAAAGGTGGAAATCAAAATTCCCAGAATCACGCCAATGGATTTGGGTTTATCGTAAGTGACAAATCGTAATGCAAATCGAAACATGGTTATCTCTCAATTTTAGTCTAAATCAAATATGAATGTGAGATGTCAGATGTGAGAGGTGAAACGTGAAAAGTGAGATGTGAAAGGTGAGACGTGAAAAGTAAAATGGTAAACCGCATTATAAAACTTTATCTCCTCGCATGGACCTTTTCAGGTTTGCCGTTTGACGTTTCACATCTGCCTTCTCACGTTTGACATTTCACTTCTCACGATTCACAAAAATCACACATTCCACTCGTGTTCCGTACAAAATCTTCGCCTTCGGATCGAGCAAGATTCTCACTTCTCTCACTCTCCGATCTTCCAGCTCGCCGACATCGTCAGCAAAAATAGATTTTTTTCTCAAATAAGGTCCCACAAACGAGATCTCTCCCCAGGCTAACGTATCGGCCATGCCCTGGGAGCGAAGATAGGCTTGTTGACCAATTTGAACGCTCGGCGCAAACAACTCATCTATTTCACACCATGCCGAAAGGGCGCTTTTCGGAGCAAAGGTGCCGAACACCTGTCCCATCGAAATCAGTGAGCCGATGGTCACGTCCAGGGATAACACCTGCCCATCGGTGGGTGCGAAAATAAATTTTCGGTTCAGCTCTGCCTGTGCTAGTTGATAAGCCGCCTGGTACTGTTTCAATAAATTTTGAGCCGTGATCACATCGGCTTCCAACTGCTTGATCTGCTGCACCAGCGATTCGTATTCGGTTCGAGCATCATCAAAAGTTCGTTTCGCTTCGGCATTTTGATCAAACAGGTTTTTTGCCCGCTCGAAATTCGCCTTCGCATTATCCGCCTTGATTTTCGTCCCTGCCAACCGAGCTTGCGCTGCATCGATCTCGGAGAGTTGAACCTTGACTTTTGCCTGCGCCTGCGCAAGCTGGGCTTGCTCGATGTCGCTGGTCAATTCGATAATTTTTTGCCCCTGTGAAACCATTGCCCCAGGCTGAAAATAGATGGCTTTGATGATGCCTGTGATCTCGCTGGTCAATTCTAAAATTTTCAACTCAGGCTCGATTCTGCCAATTCCAAACACCTGCTCAGGTTCAATTTTGCTGGCTGGAATCGTGGTCTGGATTGGCTCGGATTTTTTAGCGCCACAGCCAGCGATGATGAACAGAAATCCCATCAAAACGAACACCGATTTCATTGGTGTTCGCTGTCCTGTATTCAGTTTTATTTTTTTCATTTTCTCAATTTCCCTCATGAAACTCGGTTACTTTACCATTTTCTAAATAGATCATTTTATCGGCAAATCCTTTTAGCCGCAGGTCATGCGTTACAACTGCCACGGCTTTGCCCAGATCTGCCAGACTGCGCAGTTCTTTCATCACGACTTCCAGCGATTTTGAGTCCAGCGAGGCCGTGGGTTCATCGCACAGGATAATCGATGGATCACTGACCAGCGCCCGAGCAATAGCCACCCGCTGCTGCTCACCGCCAGACAGTTGCTTGGGTAACGATTTTCTTCGATGCTGCAATCCGACCAATTCCAGCGCCCGATTGACCTTCTCACGGATGGTGTCGCCGGGCAATTTGTTCAACAGCAGCGGTGCCTTGACATTTTCTTCGGAATTGAGCGGCGCAATCAAATTGAAATTCTGGAACACAAAGCCGATCTCCTGCAACCGCAATTTTGCCATCTGTTTGTCATTGAGATATTTCGTATTCACGCCGTTGATGCATACACAGCCATCTGTCGGATAAAGCACACAGCCGAGCAAAGATAACAGCGTCGTCTTGCCTGATCCCGAAGGTCCTATGATCAGCAATAACTCGCCCTTCTTCAATGTCAAATCAGTCTCTTGCAGGGCTACAATTTCCATGCTCCCGCTTTTAAACTTTTTCGAAGCGCCGATCAGTTGAGCGATGACCGTTCGCTCTTCATCTGGATAGATCGAACAACAGCCTAATTCGTATTTTTCCATATTTATTCCAAACTAAAAAATTCCAATAGCTCAAGATTTCTAACTTCAAACAAAAGATAATGTTCAAATTCTATACTTTGCACGGCCATAAATTGAACTTCTCTGTCATTACGAGCGGATCCGCCAACTGGCGGAGGAGCGAAGTAATTTTTTGATTTACAAAAGCTAAAGAGATTGCTTCACTACGTTCGCAATGACCTGTATTGCTGAGATTCTTAACCGTAACGAGCATAAAAAAGGCATTCCCACGTTTGGCGGACAATTAAAGCTGAAATTAGATTTTGAGACAGGAGGTATCAGTCGAGCAAGCTGGCTGATCACGGAATCCACTGAGCAACCTCCTGGAAACGTGTTACGTAAAAATAGTGCGTAACTTCAATGCGAAATAGCGCCATAGCAGCAGATTCGAGAAAGTTTGTCAGATACGGATGTCGATTTTTGAGCAAAGCGATGCCCTGATCAAAATCTGCTCCTGATGGAAGGCGGCTGGCTTTGCCTGTAATCGTCACTGCCTCGATCTGGCTCATGTCGTCAGGATGCTGGCAGCGGCTATCGATGACCAGCGCCACCTGCCGACATTCGCTGAGCAGTTTGTATTTTCGGGTTGCAATTGGCGTGGTGAAAAAGAAATGCTTCAGATCATCGGTAAAAGCATAAGCGATCAGCGAGCCATACGGCTGGTTTTCTCCCTGGGTGCAGAGAACGCAGAACGATTGCTGGCTCACCAGTCGGTGAATCCGATCCCGCAAATCTGAGTTCTGGGAAGCTGGCAATTTATTGGGTTCGAATTCAAGATCGAACAGGGCTTCATCAAACGATCCCATGATTACCTCTTGTTTTTAATATACGCATTAAGGGTTAGAATTTCATGATTGAATATGTCATTGCGAGGAGCGGAGCGACGAAGCAATCTACTGATTTTTCAGTTGATTATGAGATTACTTCGCTTCGTTCGTAATGACAGGTTTATATGAAATTCTTACCTTAAAAAAGTATAAATCCATAATGAATGCCCAACGGATAGACGAAGCCAATGGATATTTATTTCCCGCAGATGATAGGACTGCCACGCATATTATGATCTTGCGAAGATGCGAAACCTTTGCAAGGGTTATTCCTGTCTAATCCAAAAACCGCTTCGGCTTGAGTATCACATCAGCGGCTGTTTCATCGTCGGGTGAAAAAATTTTTCTATCACATCGAACAGGATTAAAAATCAGTTACCGTTTTTCATCCGTTGGGTAAAATATACTGAATATTGAAAAATTTATCAAGCATTTTTAAAATTTGCCTTGACAATTTAAAAAAAATATTTTATATTTTTTCTGCAAATCAAACTAAGACCGTAAGATAAAGCAAATTCATTTACGACTATTACCAGTGACGATAATCCAAAAATAAATTGGTTCAGCTCTTTTATCTCACGTCCTGAAGCCACGCAACTTGCTTCACACCAGGCAGCGCTTGAGCCGCTGGAGAACATCATTTTTGTTAATGACGGAGCGATAAGGAGGTACCAGATGAACTGAAATCACTAACCTTAAATTGTTTATATATTGACAGATGAAAAGTTACAGCATATAGAAATTTTTTTCTTATTTTAGCCATAAATATTGTGAAAGATGAGTAGGCTATAATTGTGTTATATGCTAAAAATAATTTAAATTAATATATTTTTACAACTTATGGAAAAGCCTTAAAA
>JAEAME010001549.1_pt1 | contig 15599 bp, 13 predicted proteins | sample 8958731 | NCBI WGS metagenome assembly JAEAME01 (sample SAMN16933194, study PRJNA681113) | bioreactor sludge metagenome | isolation source: anerobic bioreactor sludge (Control) | place: India:Bengaluru | collected 2018-10-24 | reverse complement strand
TCGGTGCCTACGGCAGTAACTTTTTTTTCAATCAGACTATCTATGGTTTTTTTGTTCAAAATGCCGGTGAGCATGAAAGAAAAAATCATCTGTTCTGGATGCAATAATTCTGATTCCGCTTCGGTGGGGGGCATCACTTTGACAATCAAATCCGATCGTTTAAATACCTCTTCATGATTAAAAACGATTTCTCCACCCATTTTTTGAAACTCTTCATCGGAAAACCGGCTGTCAAAACCAGCTCCTTTCTCGATATACACCTGATGTCCTTCCTTGACTAAAGAATAAACTCCTTGAGTTGTCAAAGAAATACGTTTTTCTTCAGCCAGAATCTCCTTCGGGATTCCTATGTTCATCACTTTTCCTCCATATAGACATAACAAATTTTTTTGTTATAAACAAACGTTGGCATATAAGATATAGTTTTTAAATTAAAATGCAAGAGAAATATTTGCATTTTTTTAACACCGCTCAAATTCTTGGCCAAAAGTGAGGTTGGTACTGTGTATAATTTTAGTAACAATGATTTTGTGCTTGACTTTATGGATAATAATTTATATTTTTAGCACTGTTTGAAACAACAAGATGTTGATTGAAATTTTTGGAGATTAGTGTGAAGCACTACAGCAATGAGTTAAACAGCCAGCAATCGCTTTCAGAAGACGTTTCGGTTTTCAGTGAGCAATGGAAATCATTCGAGTTTGATCAGCCAAGGAAGATCGAGAAATTCCCGGCTGAATTTAAGAAACATATCTTTAAATCAATCGATTTAAAATTTTTATTGATTCTGTTGGTCTCCGTTGTTCTTAATGTGGGAACGATTTTGTTGCTTGAAAAAATTGTTCCCTCAGAGCTGACAACCAAATCTATCAGTCGAATCCAGGAACAGTATGCAAAAATTCTGTTAAATAATGAAAACCAAGCATCATCCTATTTTGAGCAGAGTACAACATCCGATTATCGTGTAGATGACCAATTAATCACTGGACTCAATCAATGGATGAACAATTTTACCGATGATGTGCTTGAATCAATCAAAGATGTCCCTGTCTTGAATGATCCAGCGCCAGCTTATGGCTCGAAAGAGACCCGTGTGTTGTCAAAAGAGGAATTAGGAGTAGCGCGGAAGTCTGCTGCTGCACAGCGAATGACCTCGCGAGGCGAGTTGGAAAAAGAGGTAAATTCGGTGGGATTGTTGGGAGTAATTTCCAGCAACGCCAGGGCGATTGATCATGAATATGTGGAAGATTTATTGGAATATGCTTCAGAGAATTCAACTCATTTGACTGAAGTATTAGCACGATTAAGCTCCATCGAAGTTCCTCGCTATGGCAGCAGTTACTTAAAGAAAATTCAAAAGGGTGATGTTAGCGATAATACCGTGGATTTAAAAGGCGGACGTTCAACTGCAACCGAGGAAGTTAAACGGGTTATCGAAAATGTTGAACCGATTGAGACGGTTGAAACCAGGCCAATGAAACGAAATGTACAATACGAATCAGTGCCTTCAAGCGAAGAGACAAAATTGACTGAAGCCATTACCATAACGAAAACACGGAGCACCCAGGATGTTTTGCGCATTGTTCAATCCCATACGCGTGCGTTGCAGGACTGCTATAAACAAGAATTGAGATATGATCCCAGCATAAGTGGTAAAATAGTCGTCAGGTTTATTTTGGATAGCGATGGGAACGTGAAAGATGCTTCGATAGCATCCTCAACACTGAACAGTCCCAGAATGGAAGAATGTATCTTGAATCGCATCAAACGTTGGCGTAATTTTCCACCCTGTGATCCGGCACTTGGAGATAAGATCTATCGTCAATCGTTTAGTTTTGGTGAAAATAACAAATAAGGAGAAATGAGTGAGTCGTTTATTTGGCGGAATTGATAGTTCTACTCAAAGCTGTAAATTAGTTATTCTCGATCTGGATGCTTCAAAAGTTCTTCATACCGATGTTGTTAATTATGACAAAGATTTGCCACAGTACCACACGCTAAATGGCGTGATGCAGGGCATGGGCGAAGGGGTATCGGAATCAGATCCGCAAATGTGGATAGATGCAATTGAGATTTTATTCCAGCGCTTAACCAAGGCTTCGTTTCCGATTCAGGAAATCAAAGCCCTTTCGGTATCGGGTCAGCAGCATGGACTGGTGTGCCTGGATAAAGAGGGAAATTTGTCTCGTTCGAAAAGCAAACTGTGGAATGATTTTTCCACCCGAGAAGAATGTGAGCTATTAACAGAGGCGGCAGGTGGTGTTGAACAAATGATCGCCGAAGTTGGAAACAGTCAGCGAACTGGCTATACCGCTTCAAAAATATTGCATTTTGCCCGTCACGAGCCAGCTGCTTTCGAACGCACCGCAACATGCTTTCTGGTTCATAATTTTGTAAATTGGTATTTGACTGGAGGCAAAAATAATGGCGTTCGAGTAATGGAGCCGGGCGATGCTTCGGGAATGGCACTCTGGCATCCTGGTAAAAGAGAATGGTCGCACAAGGTTGTTGATTATATTTCTCCGACGCTTAAACAAAAACTTCCCGTGATTTTCCCATCAGATTGTTCTATTGGAAAAATTTCAGCAGACCTGTCGCGCCGCTATGGCTTCCATCCCGATTGCAAAATTGATGCGGGATGCGGCGATAATATGTATGGTGCCGTCGGCACTGGCAACGTTACGCCAGGAATCGTCACGATAAGCCTTGGCACCAGTGGCACAGCCTATACCTTCATGGAACAGCCATATATTGATCCTGAAGGTGAAATCGCTGCTTTTTGTGATAGCACCGGATACTATCTCCCATTGCTCTGCGTTTCCAATCTTGCCAATGGCTACAATGCGCTGTTGCAGCAATACAAATTAACCCATGAGCAATTCAATAAAGTTGCTAGTCAGACAAAGCCAGGTTGTGAGGGACGAATTTTAATTCCCTGGTATGCTGGCGAGCGCACTCCAGATGTGCCATTAGCCGCTCCGCTCTACCTCGGTTTTGGACTTGATGATTTCAATAAAGAGTATTTGTGTCGAGCTGTGCTCGAGGGACATATTTTGAACCTGTATGATGGATTTCAAAAAATGCCAGTCACGGCCAGAGAAATTCGATTGACTGGTGGCTTATCCCAGTCTGAAGTATGGTGTCAGACCATTGCCGATATTTTCGAAGCCGAGGTAGTTCCAGTCGGTGGCGAAGGTGCGGCATTAGGCGCCGCTTTGCATGCTGCCTGGGTTTATCTAAAAGAACAAAATCAAAAAGCTTTGCTGGCTGAACTCGTCGAGCCATTTGTTATGCTTCAAGAAAATCGGCGAAAATCTCCGATTCCTGGTAATGTTAAGCTTTATTATATCGTTAAAAAATTATATCATACCCTTTCTAAATTAGTTCGCAAACAAACGGTAGCGGAAGATCCATTTGAATTAAGAAACCAGTTGATTACAGTTTGAGACGAATTGAAATCCCACAATTAATCCTTCAATTTTCAAGTTAGCTATTTTAAGAAAGCTAACACCCTGATCATGGGAGGGCTGACCGGTCGCTGAAAGCAAAGCACATTAAAGTTCAAAAAGCTAAGCGACCGGTCATTAAGTCTGATCCACCCCCTAACTGATTGATCTCCCCCAAAAAAAGCTTGCTTTAGAAAATATTTTCGATTACATTTATGCCTTTTTATTTGAGGCGTTAAATAATTTTAAAAAAGGTATCACATTAGATAGGTGACTTGAATGAGTTTATTCATCGGCTTGGATTTGGGGGGAACAAATTTGAAATATGCTTTAGGCACTGAAACCGCAGAAATTATCGTGAGGTATAGTAAACCGTCATTAGCCAATCAAAGCCAGGAAAAACTTTTTGACAATATGTTTTCTGCTGTTGAAGAATTATTCCAGGAAGCGAAAAAAAGAGGTGAACAAATTAATGCTGTAGGAGTGGGTAGCCCGGGATGTATTGACTTTAAAGCCGGCAAATTGTTAGGAAGAGCACCTAATTTTGAACATTGGGTGAACGCTGCAATCAAAACAAAATTTGAGGAACGATTAAACCTTCCCACCTGGGTTGACAATGATGCCAATTTGATGGCTTTAGCTGAATCGAGAAACGGAGCTGGTCAAAACCATAACACACTTTTATGTGTAACACTTGGTACCGGCATCGGAGGGGGACTTATCATCAATAAAGAGTTGTATCGCGGGATTCATTTTTCGGCTGGTGAAATTGGACATATTATTGTTGAATATGATGGTAAACCCTGTAATTGCGGTAATCGGGGTTGCCTCGAAGCTTATGCGGCTGCACCGGCTATGGTGGAACGTTATCGAAAAAAGCTGAAACGAACCGGCGTGATGTTCGAATTTGAAGGATTAACGACAGAGTTTATTTTTCAAAAAGCAGCATTGAATGAAGACCTGGCAAACGAGACGATCAACGAAACCTGCGATTTTTTAGGCGTGGGACTCGCCAGTGTTGCGAATATCATTGATCCTGATATAATAATTATAGGTGGAGGCGTAGCTGAAGCTGGCACTGAATTTATCCAACGCATCGAACAAGTCGTGAAGCAATATACTTTAAAGTCCATTGCAAAAAAATTGAAAGTTGCTAAAGCAGCGTTGAATCTGAATTCCGGGATTATCGGTGCAATTTTATTGGCAGCGGAAAATTATCGGGGGAATAAAAACTAAAGGAATGAATCCGCTTTAATCATTAATTGGAGATGCAATTTGTTTTGACGATGCTGATGGCGTTTTGCTGGTCGCGAAAACAAAAGCAATCTTTTTCAACAAATCTGAGCTGAGGTATAAAGATTTTTTAATATGAATTTGACGTATAAATTTACCAGCTTAACAAAAACAAAGGGCAGCCAATAGAGAAGCTGCCCTTTTTCATATCCAATATTTTTTGATCAGGAACATGCTGTGAATAACCTCAACGACCAGCTACGTTGAGACTCGAAATTCCCCGATTACCAAATTACCAAGCACCCTATTTTTTAAACGGCATACCAGAAGCCTTTTTTGTATAGCCCTTGGGCACCTCAAACTCACTCCCGGCGATCGAAGTTTTTTCGACTTTTGTCACCGTAGTTTCGCTTTCCATCTTTCCCATCCCTGTATCGACGGTCATTTTATTGGCAAGCGGAATCCCTTTAATTTTCTTAGCTTCTTCCGATAGCTTGCCTTTCACCAAACCTAATTTCTCATAAACTTCGATGAACTCGCTGCCCATACTGAGTTTATCGGTAACCCATAGTTCCATCATTGGTTCATCATCCAGATTGAGGAAAACTTGTTCACAATTATAACCTAAAATTGTTTTGCTTTTGCCGGTCCGTTTGACAGTCATTTCAAACAACGATTCCTCTCCACCGAACATTTTTCCCAGATTTTTGCCCATCATTTTTTCCATCTCCTTGCGCTGTTCCGGGTCCATGTCTTTCATGTGCTCCTTCATGGCTGATCGCATACTATTCATGCCTTCCTGCATCTGGGCAAAGGTGATCTCAGTATAGCTTTTATCTTTGTGATTGATCGTCCATGATAATTCTTTATCGAACCGCAAGATCATATCTTGGTCAGTGGTCATATTCATGACTTTAAATTTACCCGGCTGATAGAAGACTTTTTCGTTTTCGGTAGCCTTAGGTGGTTGCATGGGCATATTCGATGTTCTGATCGTGGTTTGTTCCAGATAACCCTCAAACCCTTTTTGAGCCAATGAATGATTTTTTAAAAAAAACAAAATGAAAAAAGTGATCAATGCATAGCTAAACAGAGATACGACTAATTTTTTCATGTGAGTTTCCTTTCCGCTAATTAAACGTTTTGTTTTTTTAATTAAATAAAGTATGAACTTGTCTTCCAATTTTTAAAAAATAATTGAAGAGGTGATGAGTAGCATGGTGCCGATTAAAAGACCCGATGCGATGATCAGGATCAAATAATTACTAAAATTGAAGTCAGTTTTTTCGGCTTTTTTGCCACGAATTACCTTCAATAGCATGGTTACCAGAGCAATAACGACAGTGCCATAATAGAAATACATTGGCATATCAAAATAACTACGAGAAAAGGCAGCTTCGATGGTCACTGATTGTTTCATCAAAATAATTCCTAAAAGCAAGGTAGCAACTTGAAGTATCTCTCTGAATCGGATATTGGTTTTCTTTTTCAGCCAGACATTACACAATGTGAGGCCAGAACATCCTAAAGATGCAACCAAAAGTATGCCACCATTCAGATATAATAACGAATATTTCATTGGGTGATTCGTGAGGGTAAGAAAAAAAAGGCCGACCAATTCACCGATAATTATTGTTTGCAGTAACAAAACAAATTGAGAGCCAGGTTTTTTTTTCTCTGTCTCTTCTGGCTCATTGGTTTCTTTCCGTACTCGAATTTTACGTGATTCTTTATTGATGAAGCCATGCTGCTGTTGTTGATCATCCTTTGAAGCAAAAGAAGCGAATAATAGAATAAATAAGCCGATCATGCTTACGAGCAAGCTGATACTACTGAGACAAATGAAAGTCATTTAGGCTAACTCCTTTGTGGTATGTAGCATTATTTGCTCTAATATATGAAATAATATAAAAATGTCAAGAAAATTTTTTGCATAATTAAGTCCAATACAATAAATTAATTTTTAAAATAGACTCGTTCCATTGCCTGCAGCAGCAGACTGGTCAGCCATTCAGAAAAGTTGCTGGTTCGACCGAAATCATACGCTGACCATTCTGGAATTCGTTTTTCCGGGCGCAGCCAGTTTTCCCCATCCCAGCGATTTAAAACCATATATATCAAATGATCCAGATTGGAATGTTTTGAAAGATCGGGAAAGAATGATAAGCTATGAATTACGTTTAAAATATCCAATCCAGTGTAATGCGGCGGATAACGCAATTTATACAGATTCAAATTTTGCTGACTCTCGAGCTCGCATCCCGGCAAAGCAATTTGATCGAAAGTTTTCACCAATTCACTAATTGGAAGTCTGACCACTGTTTCATATTTTTTGCCAAATTGTCCTAACAGCCGAATCACATGAATATTGGCGGCAGCACAGCTTGGAGCGGATTCGTCACGCTCGCCCGGCTGCTTTTGTCGATCACAATGCCAGCCGCCATCGTTGCGTTGGCTGGTGAGGATATAGCGCAGCGCTGCTTTTACTGTTTTTGATTCCTGGTATCCCAACCGAATCAAAAAATACGTTAAATGCGCCGTCATACAGATCAAGCTAATGGTCTGCTGTTTCTTGCGATGATAGCGGATCATAAATTGACCATCTTCCAATTGCTGAAGCTGCAATCGCTTGATTGATTCATCAATGCCCAATTCCTCTGCGGTGAGTCCAATATCAGCCAGGAAACGCAAGCTCCAATAAAATGATCCATAAACTCGATAGTCTGCTGGCTGATATGAAAACGATCGAATTCCCCAGCTTGGATCGTTCAATCGAGTGATCAAATTTTTTATATTTGGGTGAATTAGCAAAACTTTTTTTGTTCGTTCTCGTTGCGGATCATTTGGGATGAGAAGCAGGAATTTCGCCCACGGCTGACCTCGTTCGAGAATGGTTGTTTTGTTAAGGTTGTAAAATTTTATCAGGGATTCATTCGCTATCATAATTTTTTAATACATATTTGATGCTATTCTCTTTTGGGTATAAGTAGTCAACAAAAAAATCTAATTTTGAAGCGGAAATAATTTATCAATCGGCGTTTTAGCCAGATCAATTAAAAACTCACCAATTCTCTGACAAACTAAATCCAAATATTTCCTGCCTTTCTCAGCCGAAGCATTGGCAGGATCACCGACAGCGCAAAAATCATTCAGATTTTTAAACCTTCGACTGGTTTGAATCCAGCCCTGGTTTAATGCCTTAAATCGAAATAGTCGGGGCAAGGCCTTCTCCGCCTTATCGATTTCTACCAAATCCGGACAAATTGCCAATGCCACGGATGTCTCGAATTCACCAGCGTGGTCATCGGGCTTTTCAAATATCTCATTATATTTGTCGATGCCAACTTTCCACCAATGACATAAAAATAGATGGACATCTAAATCACATTGGATCTGTCGAACCAGTGGCGCGAAATCATTCCCGCCATGTCCGTTGATGATAACAATTTTTCGGATTTTATAATGATACAAAGAAGATATAATATCGCGAACCATCGTATCCAGAGTTGCTTGAGAAACATGAATCGCAAAGGGAAAATCCATAAGATTGCAGTCCACCCCATACGGAATGGTTGGCAGGTAAATTATAGAGTGGCATTTATCCCAGGCGATCTGGCAGCTCTGTTTTGCTACATAAGTCGTATGAAAAAAATCTTGTCCTTCTGGAAGATGGCGATTATGCGGCTCGATGGCGCCAATCGGCAAGACAGCAACCTCAAATTTTTGTTGAGCAAGACGCCCCAAATTCGTCTCTGTTAAATCCCATTCATTTATCAAAATCTTTCTCCTTCTTTTGATAATTGGCTTATTGGGTGATGGGTTATTGGGCAATAGCATAATTAGGTTGTTCGGTAATTGGGTAACGAGATGTTGGAGCATTCAATAGATGAATGAATAAATCAAAATCGAACTACCTAATTACCGAGTTACCCAAAAATCTGACGCTCAAAATCGTTGTTTGTTTTACTCGATAATTGATTAAAGGTTCTGTCTGGAACAGTTATCAAGATTAGAAGTAAAAATGGTGAAAAACTAAAGAGGCAAAAAATGGGTTTCAAATGTGGCTTGGTCGGTTTGCCAAATGTTGGCAAATCAACAATTTTCAATGCACTCACTGCGCTTCAAGTCCCGGCTTCCAATTATCCCTTTTGCACTATCGACCCCAATGTCGGCATTGTGCCGTTGCACGATGAACGGCTGGAGACTATCGGAAAAATCGTTGGCTCTGCCAAGACTAATCCCACGACATTAGAATTTATTGACATCGCTGGTCTGGTAAAGGGAGCTAGCAAAGGTGAGGGTTTGGGCAATCAATTTTTAAATCATATCCAGGGAGTTGATGCCATCGCTCATGTGGTGCGATGCTTTGAGGATGAAAATGTAACGCACGTCAGTTCCCAACTCGATCCCATCGCCGAGCTTGAAATTGTCATGACCGAGTTAATTTTGAAAGATCTTGAAATTGTGGAGCGACGGCTGGCAAGGCTGGCCTCTGCCATGAAGTCTGGCGATCCAAAATTAAAAGAACAGCATGCTATCTTTTCAGAAGTCAAAGATAAACTCTCCCAGGGGATACCACTTAAAAAACTTAACCTGACTGCGGAAGCGAGAGAAACGATTGCCGAACTGAATTTGCTCACGATCAAACCAGCCATTTTTATTGCTAATGTTGGCGAAGGTAATATCCAGCAGAATCCTTATGCCCAGCAGTTGCAGCGCTATGCTCAACAGGCAAATGAACCGTGTGCTGTAATTTTCGGCAAAGTGCAGGAAGAAATCTCCCAACTCGATCCTGAAAGCCAGAAGGAATTTCTTAACGAATGGGGATTGAATGAATTAAGCTTGAACCAGATCGTTCGAGCTGGCTATCAAGTTTTAAATTTGATCACATTTTTTACTGCCAACCAAAACGAAGCTCACGCCTGGACCATCCCGCGCAACACTCCAATTCAAAAGGCGGCTGGAAAAATTCATACTGATTTTGAAAAGGGATTCATCAAAGCAGAAGTGATCAAATATGGGGATTTAATTCAGCATGGTTCAGAAGCGAAACTGAAAGAACATGGGCTGATCGCTATTCATGGCAAGGACTATATTGTCGAAGATGGAGATTTGATTTTGTTCCGATTTCATAATGCTCCTTAAGCAGATTTAAATTGTTATGCACTTTGGAGTGTTTTGACTGTGTCAAAGGCGAAATTAATTCATGCGCTACCAAAGTCAAAGCACTCCAAATTACAAATTACATAAAATCTCAAATTTGTCAGAACAGAACCAAACTGCAAGAAAATCCTTATCTCCCCAACCACGCTTTCATTTTTTCCACGATGGAATAAGGTACACTAAACTGTCCAATCATGACATGAGATTTTCTATCCCCATGACAGTCGGACCCACCTGTTTCTAATAGTTGATGTTTTTGTACTATCTCTCGATAATGATCGACCTGCTGTTGCGTATGTCGTGGGTGGATGGTCTCAATTCCATTTAATCCAACTTTGATTAACGCCATTAACGCCTCATCTGTCACATCTGAACCGGGATGAGCAATAACGCAGATACCTCCGGCGTTGTTGATTAACGCAATTGCTTCTGCTGGAGAGATTTTATATTTGGGCACCCAACAAGGGCAGCCATCCCCGATGTACTTATTAAAAGCTTCCTGGTAGGTATGGACGTAGCCCTCTTCAAGGATGACATCCGCGATATGAGGACGGCCGATCGAGCCGTTGCCTGCCTTTTTTAAAATCAAATCAAAGGGGAGATGAATCCCATAATTTTTTAATAACTCGACGATCTTCTTCGCTCGTTTGAGGCGCTCGTCTTGAAAAAATGCGATGTAGTTTTTTAGTAATTGATTTCTATAATCAAAAAAATAGCCGAGCAAATGGAGGTCAAACGGTCTGGTACGGGCGGAGATTTCAACTCCGCTGATAAATTCTATTCCCTTTTGTCGGCAATATTGCTCTGAAAATTCCAGGCTACCAATATCATCATGGTCAGTGATACTGATCGCTTTGAGTCCCATTTTACAAGCATAGTCTATTATTTCCTGGGAGGTGAAAGAACCGTCGGATCGCTCGGAGTGGATGTGGAGATCAACTTTCGGAGAATTGAATAGCTGATTGGCTTTTCCTGTCACCTAATTTTTTTCCTATTCTCAAAACGGTCATTGTATTTGAAGCATTCGCTCTAATGCCAGCAGTGCATCTTGTTTAAGATTTTGTGGTACCTGAACGATGTTTATTTTGCCCAGATTATCGAGCGTCCAGCATAGGTTGTACAGATTGATTTTATACATATTAGGACAAAGCGATCGGGCTAAGGGCAATACTTTTTTATCAGGATTTTGTTTTGCTACTCGATTAACCAGGTTTAATTCTGTTCCGACAGCAATAGTCGATTTTGGCTCTGCTTGCTGAACGAATTTGATGATGTAGGAAGTGGAGCCGTTGTCGTCAGCAGCATTGACGACTTCTTCAGGACATTCAGGATGAACGACAATTTTTGCATTGGGAAATGAATTTCTGACTATCTGGATATGATTCAAATTAAACCAGGTGTGGACATGACAGTGTCCCTTCCAGAGTATCAATTTAGCCTGCTTAATTTGTTCAGGCGAATTTCCTCCCAAAGGCTGCGCTGGATCCCAGATTATTCTTTGATCCGCTTTGATACCAAATCTGTTGCCAGTATTGGTTGCCAGATGCTGATCCGGAAAGAAGAATATTTTTTCAGTGCGATCAAAGCTCCATTTCATCGCTGCCACCGCATTAGAAGAAGTGCAAACAACCCCATTTTTCCTTCCGCAGAATGCCTTGATCTCCGCGGTCGAATTAATATAAGTAATAGGGGTAATTATTTCGGCACCGCAGATCGAGCTAATTTCCTCCCATGCCTGCGAAACCGAAGAGAGGTCAGCGAAATCAGCTAAAGGGCATCCAGCCGTTAAATCCGGGATGTGGACGATCTGGTTTTTATGGGATACAATATCGGCCGCCTCAGCCATGAAATGAACGCCGCAAAAAACGATAAATTCTGCTTCTGCTTGTTCGGCAGCATTTTTACAAAGCCCATAGGAATCGCCGCGAAAATCCGATAGCTCCACTACTTCATCGCGCTGGTAATGATGCCCCAGGATCACCAGGCGTTTTCCTAATTTTGATTTTATTTCAAGGATTCGGTCGCGGACCTGTTTTTCAGACAATTCTTTATATTCATCGGGAATCATTTTTAGCCGTGTCCTTTTTAGGTAAAGCAGCTTTGGAAACCCAAATGCTAATTTCATACAGGATCATTAACGGCACAGCCAATAGCAACTGACTTATAACATCCGTTGTCGGGGTTAGAACGGCAGCAGCAATAAAAATAGCGACGATGCCGTAGCGCCGTTTGGTCCTTAATAATTTCGGCGTGACCAATCCTAATTTCGTCAGGAAAAAAGATAGTAGTGGAAGTTCGAAAACAACGCCAAAAACGAGGATCAGTAAGGTGACGAATTTCAAATATTCTTTGATCTGAATCGTCGGTACGATTTGATCGCCAGCAAAACTTAGCAAAAAAGTCAGGCCATAAGGAACGACAATGAAATAACAAAACAGTGCACCAATCAGGAAGAATAGGGTAGAGAAAAAAACAATTCTGACTGTGTATTTGCGTTCTTTTTGGTAAAGACCCGGGCGCACAAATTTCCAGATCTGGTAAAACAAAACTGGTAGGCTTAAAATCAGACCGGCAAAAAGAGATATTTTTATGTAGATCATAAAACCTTCCGTCGGTGACAAAAAAATGAGCTTTTCATCTTGAGGGAAGGGACGAAGCAATATCGACATAATTTGTTTGGAAAAAAAATAGCATACAATACTAAGAACAAAAACGGCACTGATAGAGACCAATAATCGCCGTCTTAATTCTTCAAGATGATCCAGAAAGGGCATTACCTTTTCATTCTGTTCATCTGTTGCTGATTTCGTCTGAGATTTGTTTGTTTCGTTGTCTGCCATAGATAGATATATAATGATCCGAATTAAGTTTCAATTTCTTGAAATATTTATACGCCTGATCATTGTAGTTGTTCAAAAAGATCAGAGAAATTTTGTAGACTTAAGGGTCAGCTATTAGCTCCCCATCGCTTTGGTCTGGTGTATCGATCAATTAATGGGACTAAGAGATTCATTAGCAGGATGGCGTAGCAAACTCCTTCTGGAAGTCCGCTGTATAACCGAAAAACGAAAGTAAAGGCGCCACACCCTGCGCCAAAGATGTACCTGCCAAGTGGAGTGATTGGCGATGTCATGGTATCAGTAGCTATGTAAAAAGCGCCCAAAATCAATCCGCCGCTAAGAAGATGAAACAGCGGGTCCCCACTGAAAAAACCGTCGATCCCACTAAAAATCCACGTTAGAATACCAACGGTGATAATATAGCTGAAAGGGATCCTCAGGTTAATATAACGTTTATAAAGCAAATAGACGGCTCCCAATAATAATAATAGTGCAGATGTCTCCCCAATACAGCCGCCGATTCGTCCATAGAACAGATTTCCATAGGAATCATATAATTGAGTGACGACGACATGAGCAGTCTCGACATTGTCGGTCATTGTTGGATTATCTGCATACCGGGCGAGATGATCTCTTTGGATGTTAAATAGGGTTAATGGAGTAGCAGAAGTAATTGCATCGATACCGGACATCGTACCGCCCCGAGGCGGCATAATAAAAGAACTCATGATGGCTGGAAAGCAGGCGAACAATATCGCCCATCCCAGAAGAACCGGATTCATCGGATTATAGCCCAATTTTCTAAAAGGAATTTTACAAATAGCAATCGCGGAAGAAGATCCAATCACCGGAATCCACCAGGGAACGTGGGGCGGAAGGCAAAATCCCAACAACATACCGATTACAACAACTCTTCCATTTTTTATTAAAGTTTTTTTCCTCAGAACTATATCTAAAATTGCTTCACTTGCAACCGCAGCGATTATGGCGATCAAAATAATAAATCCAGCATGATAACCAAAAAAGTAAATCGATCCAAGTGCTGATGGAATAAGAGACAACACTATTCCATACATCATCCGTGGGATAGATTCTTTGTCAGTAATATGAGGTGAGGAAGATACTAAAAATTTGTCTTCTTTCATAAACGTACAATTTGATCAGTTAATGAGTTACGGATTGAAGCAATTCCATTTTGCCGGATTTGAAAAACTGGATATGCCGTATCTTTGAGGGACAAATATAAGAACAGGAACCACATTCAATGCAGTCCAGCAATCCATATTGATAAACCTGTTGAGATTGTTTTTTCGCAATCAAACTAACAAGCGTGTTGGGAAGCAGGTTCATGGGGCACACATCGACGCACCGAGCACATCGAATGCAAGGTTCAGGTTCCGATAATTTTGTTTCCCTTTTGGTCAACGCCAAAATGCCAGACGTCGCTTTGGTAACAGGAACTTGGAGAGTGGATTGGGCAATTCCCCTCATGGGACCGCCATTTACAATTGTTACGAGATCTTTAGTAATGCCACCACAAAAATCAACAACATTTTGAAATGGTGTTCCGATTCTCACTAACAGATTTTTGATTTGTTTAATGCCTCTTCCTGATACTGTGACCACGCGTTCATATAGTGGTTTGTTGGCAGATACGGCATCGTAAATCGCCTTTACGGTCGCCACGTTAAGAACCATACACCCGACGTCCATGGACGAACCGTCAGCCGGCAAACGGCGATTGGTAATCGTTTTGATGAGTAGCTGCTCAGCGCCATGGGGGTATTTCACACTCAATGGAATAACAGTTAATTTGTCGCCAGATGCATTGATGAGTTTCTGCAAAAGAGCAATGACCTCTGTTCTATTTTTCTTGATGCCAATGTAGCTATTTTTACAGCCTAATATTTTTATGATAATGCGACACCCTTCGAGAATTTCATTGGGGCGTTCTATCATCAGCCGGTGGTCAGCGGCAAGATAAGGTTCACATTCGACTCCATTCAGAATAAAGGTGTCAATTGGTTTATTTGCCTGAAAGGAGAGTTTGATATGCGGTGGAAAGGCAGTGCCGTCCATACCAACAAGCCCGGCTTGTTGAATTTTCAGCTTCATCTCTTCACTATCCTTAGCAAGATAATTAGCAATCGGCGTCATGGTAGGAGAAAACTCATTGTTCCCGTCGTTTTCAATAACTATAGATAAAACTTCGTCTCCACCGGGGTGTGGTCGCGGTTCGATTGCTCTTACTTTACCTGAAATAGATGCATGACAGGGAACCGAGACATCGCCTTTTACCTCGCAGATTTTGTCACCGGTTTTTACCCTGTCTCCAACCATAACAATTGGTTTAGCTGGATCGCCAGGATGTTGTTGAACCGGGATGACAACGAATTGTGGCGGCGGCAGAATTTCAATTGCTTGTTTCAGAGCCAATTTCTTGTTCTCTGGAGGATGCACGCCACCTTTAAACGTTAATTTCAGGAGCCTCATGTTGCCTCGTATAATAAATACAAAATGTCAAAGGTGGGATATGAGATGAGAATGGTAATTGTGAAGTAACTTTGTTTCCTATGTATATTCTCGAATTTCACCCAGCTATCAATTTGTTTGAACGATTAAATGCACCAGAGGCGCATCTTCGCTTGATTCATCCTATGCAAAAAATCTATTTCAATCCCTTGATCTCGTTGATAAATTCATCCATAGCCTGAAAATTGCGATAGACAGACGCAAATCGCACATAAGCCACCTGATCGAGTTTTTTCAGGTGTGCCATCACCAGTTCACCGATCTCCTTTGAAAAAACTTCTTCTTTTGATTGATCCTTTAAAAAATTCTCAACCTGACTGACCAGGCTATCAATCTGCGCCATAGAAATGGGTCTTTTAGTGCAGGCTAATAAGATTCCCTGTTT
>JAEAME010001548.1_pt1 | contig 15602 bp, 13 predicted proteins | sample 8958731 | NCBI WGS metagenome assembly JAEAME01 (sample SAMN16933194, study PRJNA681113) | bioreactor sludge metagenome | isolation source: anerobic bioreactor sludge (Control) | place: India:Bengaluru | collected 2018-10-24 | reverse complement strand
AGTGCAAATTTCACGCACGGAGTGCATTTCACTGCGGAGCGATTTATCGCGCAGCGCTGTGAAAGGGTCTGGGGGAAACTCCTCCGAAAGGAGTTTCCCCCAGCGTATCTTTTATATAAAAACAACCGGCTCGTCCGGATCTGCTATTATTATTTCCACATTCTCGTCGGGCACCGCGGAGCGTACCGTGGCGGCGGCGATATCGGGGCGATTGTTTTCACGGCTGAGGTGGGCGAGGAGGATGCGGCGGGTACCGTTCTCGGCGAGGTAGGCCGAGAGGGTGGCGCAGTCGTCGTTTGAAAGGTGGCCGAAACGCGAAAGAATGCGGGACTTGAGCTGCGCCGGGTATGGACCGCAGCGGAGCATTTCGGTGTCGTGGTTGCACTCTAGTATCACGGCTTCACAGCCGGAAAGACCGCTTTTGATATAGCTTGTGACGCAGCCGGTATCGGTTGCGTAGCCGAGGAAGTGATGCTGCCCGGCGGCGTCGACGAAGCTGAGGCGGTAACCGACGCAGCAGGCCGAGTCATGAGAGGTGGGGAAGGAGGAAATTGTGAGTCCTCCGATTTGAACCGAAAAAAGAGGCGGATGGGTGGTCAGAATTCCCTGGAGCGAGACGCAGCACTGGGACGGGATGCAGGATGCGGAAGGGGTCGTCATATGTACCGGTATGCGGTATTTTTTTGAAAGCACCTCCAGCGCGCCGGTGTGATCGGTGTGTTCGTGAGTGATAAAAATGGCGTCAATATTCTTTATGTCCGAGCCGGCGGCATTGAGAGCGCGGCAGAGGGTGCGGGCGCTTTTACCGGCGTCGATGAGTATATTCGCTCCGCCGGCCGAGATGAGCATTGAGTTGCCGCCCGAGCCGGAATAAAGCGAAAAAACGTGGTAATCAGTCATTTTAGGGTTAGCCTTTCATAGATAATCGCATTGCCGCCCCGTGAAAGAACGGGGCGGCATCAGACGGGAAGCTAAATCAGCTGAAGAAAGATGTGAAAAACTCAGCGAAATAAAGATTTATAAGCTCGTACGCGAAGGTGAAGAGAAAGGGCAGGATGACGGTAAGCATCCACTTTGACTTTTTAAGTCTCATCTCGCCGTCTGAGATGAAGCTGGCCTTTTCTTCGGGCGTCATCGTGTCGGGAAGCATATCGGGTGTCACCCCGCGCCGCGAGAATCCGCGGTTGTAGACGACAAAGGCGATTGAAAAACCGGCTGTCAGGATCATGTATGCCGCCAGGATATATTCAAAATAGTAAAACCGCATGGCGAGAAGATAAACACCGAGAATCACCACTGTGTTAACAATGAGGATGAGCAGAAGCTTCCAGTTGAACTTTTTTGGCCTTGCTAAGGAGGGGTCCTTGAAGGCGCGACGGTTTTTACCTGATTTTTTTTTCATTTTATATACCTCGCGGTTGAAGTTAATTAAGTCGTTCCGGAGGTGTTCGGGGATTTCAGCAAACTTTAAGTGCTCCCGAAAGACGGATGTGAAGCTCGGCTGTGGCGCCGTTGCCGAAAACAGAGTCCATGAGTTTTCTGAAACCCGGAACGTCGGCTGACGGAACATAGGCCTGAATCGTGCCGGCGAAGCCGCCGCCATGCACGCGCCAGGCTGCGGGTTTACCTGAAAGGTACTTTTCGGCAAGCGAGAGGGCAAGAGATAACCCCTGCTCGCGGACGTTCTTTGTGGTATATACATTCTGAAGATAACAGAATGAGGAGCGACCGGAGGCGATGACATTTGCGAAATACTTGTCTAGGTCCCCCGAGAGCAGCGCCGATTTCTGTTCGCCGACACGCTTGTTCTCGGCGAAGAAGTGGAGTGCGCGGAGCACGGCTCTGTCGCCGCACTCGGATCTGAGGGCAGGTATTGCCGTGATAAGCTCGGACTCGTTTACCTCCCGCAGGCATGAGCGCCCGAAGTGTGCGGCGACAGCCTTCATCTCGTTGGGAACAGAGGCGTAATCGTCGGTGAGGTCGGCGTGGTTACCGCCGGTGTTGACTATACAGAGCGAGTATCCACGGCCGGTAAGGTCGAAATCAATCTGATCGATCACGGGATGTTTCGCGTCGGCGAAGTCTATGGCGACAATGCCGCCGGCGGCGCAGGCGACCTGATCCATAAGACCGCAGGGCTTGCCGAAGAAGACATTTTCGGCGTACTGTGCGATCTTGGCGATTTCGATATTGTTAATTTTACCATTATTATATAGGTGGTTGAGGATATTTCCCATCATGACCTCAAAGGCGGCCGAGGAGGAAAGGCCTGAACCCTTGAGCACGTTTGAGGTGGTGTATGCGTCGAATCCTCCGGCGGCAAAGCCGTTTTTCGTAAATCCTGCGCACATGCCGGCGATGAGAGAATCGGAATGCCCCTTAAATGCTTCGTCGGGCCTTATATATTTTTTAATATCAATGGTGTTGGGCATGAACCCTTCGCTTTTGACTTTTATCACACTGTCAGGGCGGGGCGACGCCACGGCGATTATATCGAGGTCGATAGAGGATGCGATGACGCAGCCGCGGTTGTGGTCGGTGTGGTTGCCCGACAGCTCGCTGCGCCCGGGAACTGAGAAGAGCGAAGCTTCGCGCCCCGAACCGAACATACCGAGGAAGTTCGACGCTGCGTCAAGATAACGCGAGCGCACCTTAAGGATGTCTGCGCCGGGGTAAAGGGGGGATAAGATGCTGTCAAGCTCTCCGGTTTCGATTTTGTCAATGAGTGTGTTGATGATCATTTGTATAAATCTCCATGCCGCTTCCAGCGGTTTTATATTTATATAGAAAGGTCAGGAATAATAATGTTTAAATAATTTCCGGGATTCAGAACCTTGATGCGGGGATGCTGAGATGCGTTTATTCGCCAATATCGCTCGCTGCGGGCAGCGTTCAGGTTGCTGCAAGAAGTTCTCGCCGACGGCGATTATAAAACTTACACTTAATAGTAAGTTTAACTTGTGACTTTCGCTGCGGCCGATTGCGGTAAGGTGAAGGAAGTGGATTTTTGGGCCTCTTAATTGGTGGTGATGGAGGGGAAATCAAAGTAAGCAGAGGGTAGTATTATAAAGTGAAGGGATCGCCCCATTTTGCCTTGCCGGCTTGTTTATAACGGCTGTCGCTCTTTCTTAAGGTTATTTTCTCAAGTCCGCCGGCGGTGCAGAGTTCGAGTGTGACACATCCCTTTCCGGTCAGGGGATGCCGCAGCACCCGCGCCGGCGCAGGGGAACCCTGGGTGCGCGAGGCGGCAAGGTATATGAATTTTTCATCCTCGAAGGGGGCGTCGCCGCCCTTGATTTCACGGTGAAGCCGGCTGCGCGGCAAACGGCAGGAAAAATGGCAGCCGTAAGGATCGCTTTGGGGTATTTTACAAGCCGACTCATGAGGGCAAGGAGCAATTATATGCGCGCCTCTGCCAAGGAGCAGGCTTCGGGCTTTCATGATAACAGAGTACCCCGCCGGAGTACCAGGCTCGACGATGAGAAGAAGCATGTCCGCCGCTTCCCAGAGCTTTATGACGGCAGCGTCGCACCCGGCGTCGGGCAGTTCGTTCAGCATATATGAGGCAGTCACAAGGTCAGCGTGAGACGGAAGCGGGTCTTTCTTGATGTCGCCCCTCACCCACTTTGCGCGGGTAAGCTCACCCCCGGCTTCCGACATAAGACTCTGCCCGAGTTCAAGCATGGATTTTTCTTTTTCAAAACAGGTTATACCGGAAAGGTTTATAAGTGTTGCCGCAGCCCATGTTGCGGCTCCGGTTCCGGCGCCGGCGTCAAGCAGAGTTAAAGGAATTTTTTCAGTACATGACAGAGAATAGGAAAGTGCGCTGATGACGGCACTAAAGGTCGCCGGCATCCTTGCCGCCGCATAAGCCAGCACCTCGCCGGGGGATGACACAAGACTCTCTCCCTCCCGGATTCTATCCCGGTATCTGAGGCTGACATTCTGGGCGTTGCGGCAGAGCTCTTTCTGGCTGACGCCGCCGGCGTGTTTTTCGATTGCGAGCGCAAGGGCTTGCGGAATAACCATTCTGTACTCTCCCCGCCTCTGTCTGTATAATTGGCTCAATAAAAGGATTATAACATAAAAAACGGCCTGCCGCAAGACAGTTTCATGATAAATACTTGAAATGAGGAATACAGTATGATAAAATTAGACATACATTTATTATGCCGAGATACCGGCGCGCCGGTCAGCGGCAGTGCAAATGCACGGGAGGTCGTTTTGAAATATTGCAAGAGGTTTACGGAAGGACTCGGCTATTTTGCATGCTTTCTCATCATGGTTTTTCTTGTTTATTCGTATTTTGCATTCGGAGAACCGTTCTTTGACGAGGAATCAGGCGTAATGCAGACGGTATGGACCAATATAAAGGGTTTCCGTGAATACTTCATAATGCTCGGGGTATTCTTTGCTGCGGCCGTGGTAAGTTCGCTGACCGACCGGGCACCCTTTGTCGGGATTATTGTCTCGGCAGCTCCGGTTTATTATGTTTTCAGACTTTATTATGATAAGAAGTTGGTTTTCCTGCCTATGATAATCGCAATCCTGTCGCTCTTCTTCTTTTCAGGGGAAATAGTCGCGACGGTTCAATGGGCAAAAATAAAATTAAAAAGACAGGAATGAACGCAAAATAAACGCCGTTCCGCCAAATGGAGGAACGGCGTTATATTTTAGACTTTGCCGCAATAGAATATTACAGCATTGTCTTCAGCTTTTCAAGACACTCGTTGCAAATCCGTTTACCGTTGAAGTACACAATGTGATCAGCGTTGCCACAGAATATGCAAGCGGGCAGATACTTCTGCAGAATGATCCGGTCTCCGTCGGTAAAGATTTCTACTGAGTCTTTGGGGCTGATGTCGAAAGCCGTACGGATTTCCTTGGGCAGTACAATTCTTCCCAGTTCGTCAACCGGACGAACCATCCCTGTAGATTTCATTTTTTTATCCTCCTTCTTAAGATATTTCAAGAGTACTTAATACCCTATTAAGGAAATACTCTCTGTATTTGCTACGTGTATATTATACACTGGAAAATGCACAATGTCAATACCATTATATGGGTAAAATTGTTGATTTGTGATTATATTTTTTAGGAAATGTCACAAAACAAAAAAATATGTCGAAAAAGCTTCAATGAACCGGAAATTTGTGTGAAAGCAGGGGCTGACGGTATATGCTTGGGAAGGTTTTTGGCATCATCTGTGTCATTTCATTCATTTTTGCCGCTGCTGCCGGAAATATACCGGAACTCGGGAACGCCGTGCTTGACGGCGCGGCGGGGGCGGTCAAACTCACAATATCGCTGACGGGTATAATGTGTCTATGGTGCGGTATCATGCAGGTGCTGACCGACGCGGGGCTGATAAAGCGGTTATCAAAGCTATTATCGCCTTTTTTGCGCTTCTTTTTTCCGACAGCCTACCGCACCGGCAGGGGTGCCGAGGAAATTGCCGCCAACATAAGTGCGAATCTTTTAGGAGTGGGGAACGCCGCCACGCCTCTTGCCATCAGGGCCATGCAGAAGATGCAGGAGGATAATCCCGACCCTGTACGGGCGAGTGACGATATGATTACCCTCGCGGTGCTCAACACTGCGTCGGTTTCGGTGATACCCTCGACTATAATTGCACTCCGGCGTGCGGCGGGAGCCGCGGAGCCTTATTCGGTGGTTATACCGGTCTGGATCACGTCGGTCGCCTGCGCAACTCTTGCGCTGCTGCTCACACGCGCCGCTGCGTCGGTCAGGCGGGCGGGCGGAAAAGTTGCCCGAAAGAAAGCGGCCGGGACGGGTGGGGCGGCACTTGCACGCGAGGCCGGCGGGACAGCCGCGGGGAGGGGGCAGGGGAAATGGAATTCTTCTCGGCGCTGATAATCCCGGCCATTGTGCTTTCTGCGGGACTTGTAATGCTCTTCGGCGGCAGCCGGTTTTTCGACAGTTTTATAAACGGTGCGAAAAGCGGCCTAAATACCGCGGTAAACCTTATGCCGGCGTTGGCGGCGCTGGTGACGGCGGTCAGCATGCTGACCGCCTCGGGGGCGCTGGACTTCATAAGCTCGCTCATATCTCCGTTTGCCGCGGCGCTCGGGGTTCCGGAGGGGCTCCTTCCGCTGCTTCTGACAAGGCCGGTGTCGGGGAGCGCGTCGACTGCGGTTTATTCTTCTCTGCTGAGTACTTACGGTCCTGACAGTTTCGAGGCCCTCTGCGCCTCGGTCATCATGGGGAGCTCGGACACGCTGATTTATGTTATCACTGTCTATTTTTCAGCCGTCGGGGTGAAAAAAACCAGATATGCGTTTTTATGCGCGTCTGCCGTGATGCTCTTCTGTATTTTTCTGTCGTGCTTTGTCTGCCGTTTGTTCTTCTGAGACTTGTTTAGACGTTCCCCGGAAGGTAAATAATATAAGCATACATAATTACTCTCTATCCGGAGGAAAATATGGCTATCAGGGGCTGCTCAAGGCAGATGATAATGCTCAACGGAACCGGCAGCAACATGTTCGAGGCGGCGTACTTCATTGTGAAGGCCGACGATCAACGAGTTTTTTCCCACGGGGACATGCTGCGCGAAGCCAACCGTATTGTAGAAGAAAACACGTTTCCGGTGTTAAGAGACGGCAAGAAGGATAAAGGTACGAAATACCGCTGGCTGATCTTTGCCGCGGGTGTACTTCTCGGCGCCTCTCTCATCGGGATCATATGGCTGCTTACGGCGCTTTTACGCTCGCTTGGAGCGTAAAATATTTGTTGACAAAGGCCGCCAATTAGTGTATAATTAATTAAATTGTGTGACCGTTGTGATTCTTCAGCCTCACCAAGCCCGCGGTTGGCCGTTTTCCGCGAGGGGACAGGGAGGCTTATGTTTGTGTGCGATTATCGCTCCGCGTTTTTTTGCTTGATAAATCCGCCCGTGTCGGGTTTGTCAGGCCGCGGGGCGGCTCCGTTGCGCCGCGCTGAGGGGCGGATAATATGTCTCAACTATAATCCGATAACGGGACTTTATACATAATTATTCAGAATATCCGGGCAAATCAGCCCGGAACCGATTTAAGGCAACACCGCACAATTCTTATCGTGCGGATGCGACAAGAGATTCTCTGTCAGGACGTATTGACGCCGGTACTAAATTCTGTACCGGAAAAATTGTCTCACGTGACGGAAAGATGCAGGCGGGCGCATGAAGGGCTTAAGCCATGAGTTACGCGGTGTTGCCTTAATTACTTTGAAAGGAAAACAAATGGAGAAAAAAGAAGAAAATAAGAGGCAGCCCAACTTAGGAAGAACCAGAAGACCGAGACGGCCACAAAGATATAACAACAACGTAAGCACTTTGGGCAGTGTTAACAATGTTATCGGCGCTGATACCGACGCACTTGCTGATGAAACCGCAAATGCCGAAGAGATTCAGAATGCCGAGGGGAACGCGAACCGGAACAACAGCCAGAATACCGAAGTGAATGCGAACCGGAACAACAGCCAGAGTACCGATGGGAACGCGAACCGCAAAAACCAGAATTCTAACCGCAACAATAATCAGAATACTGACAGGAACAATAATCAGAATACTGACCGGAACAGACGGAATGCGAGCCGGAACAAAAACCAGAATACAAATCTGAACATTAATCAGGCTTCAGTTCAGAACACCGGCTCGGGGATGGGCACAGGCCCGGTGGCCGTGAGGGTTAACCAGAACGAGAGGGGCGGGCGCGGGAATTCCCCGAAGCTGCGCATAATCCCGCTGGGCGGACTGAACGAAATCGGAAAGAATATGACCGTGATCGAGTACGAGAACGATATAATCGTCATCGACTGCGGACTCGGGTTCCCGGATGAGGACATGCTCGGCATTGATCTTGTCATCCCTGATATCACTTACCTTGAAAACAACCGCGATAAGGTGCGCGCCATATTGCTCACACACGGACACGAGGACCACATAGGCGCCCTGCCATACGTCCTTCGCTCGATCAACCCGCCGGTTTACGGCACGAAACTTACGCTCGGCATCATCAAGAACAAGCTCGAGGAGTTTACGATGCCCTGGGAACCGAATTTCAACGTCGTCAATGCAGGCGATGTGGTGAAGCTCGGCTGCTTCTCGGTGGAGTTCATACGCGTCAATCACTCGATTGCAGACGCTTGCGCACTTGCCATAACCACGCCGCGGGGTTTAATAATTCACTCGGGCGACTTCAAGCTCGACACAACGCCTTACGAGGGTGAGATGATGGACATCACCCGCCTCGGAGAGCTCGGAAAGCGCGGCGTACTCATGCTTATGTGCGAGTCGACAAATGCCGAGCGACCGGGATACACACCTTCGGAACGCAAGGTCGGAAAATCGCTTGAATATATCTTTACTGTGAACAACGACAAGAGAATAGTGATCGCCACATTCTCGTCAAACGTCCACCGGGTGCAGCAGATCATCGATATCAGCGCCCGCTACGGCAGGAAAGTTGCAATCACGGGGCGCAGCATGCTCAACATCGTCAGCGCTGCGGTTGAACTCGGATATATGAATATGCCGGCCGGCGTGCTTATCGACATCAACGATATAAGGCGATACAACCCCGAGCAGCTGACCCTCATCACCACTGGCAGCCAGGGTGAGCCGATGTCGGCGCTCTACAGGATGGCTTATTCGGACCACAACCAGGTCACGCTCGGCGCGAAAGACCTTGTTGTGCTTTCTTCCAGCGCAATCCCCGGCAACGAGAAACTTGTCGGAAGGGTTATAAACGAGCTCTGCAAGAACGGAGTAAAGGTGCTGCACGACAGTTCGATGGAGGTGCACGTCTCGGGACACGCCTGCCAGGAGGAACTGAAACTCTTCCAGGCGCTGGTCAAACCGAAATACTTCATGCCGGTGCACGGCGAGTACAGGCATCTTTATGCCAACCGCGAGCTGGCTCTTTCGCTCGGAATGGACAGCGCCGATATTTTCATCGGCGAGATAGGCAAGGTTCTTGAGATCGATAAAAAAGGCGCGAAGTTCGCAGAAACGGTGCCGGCCGGCAAGGTGCTGGTGGACGGCGACAGCGTCGGAGATATCGGCAATATTGTTTTGCGCGACCGCAAGCATCTGGCTGAGGACGGACTCCTCGTGGTTGTGGCGTCGGTTGACATGGAGGACAAGGTGCTATTATCGGGCCCCGACATTGTGTCGCGCGGATTTGTGTATGTGCGCGAGTCGGACGAGCTGATGACAGAGGCGCGGGAGATAGCCGTCAATACCCTTATTGCCGGAATAAACGGCAAGGGAAAGCTCGACCGTGTGGCACTCAAGGGCAAGGTGAGGGACGAGGTTTCAAAGTTCCTCTATCAGAAAACCAAGCGCAAGCCAATGGTATTACCGATAATTATGTACGTCTGACGCGGCGGGGTGCCTGCAGCACCCCTTTCGCGCGGAAAAGTTTAGAGATAGTTCATAATATGTTCATATAACCATCAAGGAAACAAGATATAATAATAATGTTTTACTAACGATGCGTGTGTGCATCATGCTAAACTGATTGAATTGAGGAAGTCGATTTTATGGGAAAAGGCAACAGACAAAAGCTCGCCAGAACGCAGGAAAATGCGAATCCGACGAGCGTTTTCACCAAGACAAAGAAGGCAAAGAACGAAAGCCCCGCGTGGGTTTCCACCCTCATCGTGATACTTATCGTGGCGCTGCTGGTTTCCTGCATCGTGCTCACCGTCATATCCGAGGGCGGATATATGCTACGCTGGACCAAGGTGGTTTCCAGCGATAACTATACCGTCAACGGTACAATGATGTCGTATTACTTCTACTCAAGTTACAACAGCTTTTTGAACACTTACGGCGATTACCTTTCGTATTTCGGCCTTGATACTTCCAAATCGCTGAAGACCCAAATTTACGGCGAGGGCGAAACAACATGGTTTGATAATTTTATGGATTCCGCCATTTCTCAGGCAGAGAAGCTCTGCGTTTACGCTGAAGAGGCGAAGGCACGCGGAATCAAGCTTGAAGACGAGGATTACGAGATCATCGACGCCGCGATTGATAACCTTAAGAGCGCAGCCGCCCAGAATAATTCCCCGGTCAACGGTTATATTTCGGCGGTTTTCGGTACAGGTGTCAAGCTGAGCGACGTTCGTAATGCTCTTGAGTTGTCCCAGCTTGCTACTAAGTGCTCGGAGCTGGTTCAGGATGATCTTACGAATGCGATAACGACAGAAAACATCACCACATATTACGACGAAAACAAGACCGATTTCTGGACTGCGGAAATCATGAGCTATGCTTTCACCGCGTCATCGACAAGCGAAGACACGTCATATAACTTTGAGGCCGAAAAGACAAAGTTGGATCAGCTCGGTGCCGAGCTCAAGGCCTGCACCACGGTGGACAGTTTCAGACAGTATGTTGCAAAATATGTTGCCGAAACGAATTTTGATGATCTCTACAATGATAAAGCGGAAAATTATGACACAAGCCTGCTTCCGGATGCCGCAGCTCTGGCTGCCAAGAAGACAGAGATAATTGCGAAATCAGTTGAGAATGCGCTTGCGGACAAGACTGTCGAGACAACCACAAGCGATGCGGTTCTTGATCAGATTTATAATTATGTCGAGTCAAACCTCACAACCAAGATTACCACATCCCTTGACTCGCTGACGAACAGCAGCTATGCTTACAGCGATCCCACAGCCGAAGATGCGACTGACGAGGTTAAGTGGATCTGCGACAGCGCACGTGCAGCAGGCGACATGACCCTTATCAACGAGAGCAGCGACACCGCTTATACCGTTACGGTTTACAGGATGATCACACCCATGCACCGCGACGAAACGATTTCAAGAAACGTAGGCCATATTCTCTTTACCACAGACAAATACGGCACAGCCGAGGTAGCGGAGAATAAGGCAAACGAAATTATGGCCCAATTCAAGAGCGGCGAGATGACGAAGGAAGCTTTCGAAGCACTTGCCAAGGAATACAACGAGGATTCCGCGACCTTCTATGACGATGTTGTCAAGGGTCAGATGGTAACTGAATTTGAAGACTGGCTCTTCGACAGTGCGCGCGTTTCAGGCGACGTCGGGGTTGTTGAGACCGATTATGGCTTCCACTTTATGTATTATGTCGGCGAGAGCTCGCCCACATGGTTCATAAACGTGAGAAACGCAATTCTCAGCAAGAACAGCGAAACCTGGTACAACGAAAAAGTGACCGAATTCGGAGTTACCTCGGACAAGAACGCGGCCAACAAGGTAAACGCATAAAATTCAATAATAGAAAATATATCAAAGTGGCATGGACGTTGTTTCGTGCCACTTTGTATAGATGAGATACCGCGGCGGCGGAATTATCCGGAAAGGTATAGGGGTATATGCCATGATGAAATTTAGCATGAGGCTGCTCTGTGCGCTGCTTGCAGTCTGCGGGCTGTTTGTTTTTGCGTCCTGCAAGAAGGACAGCGGGAAAACAGACGGGAGCGGAAAGACCGACGGGCAGAAAGACGGAACTTACGAGGCATCTGAGGGACTTCTGGTTTATTATATCTACAGCGTGGCAGGCAGCTTTTCCGAGGAGGAAATCGCAGCTCACAATTTTGACGTCAACAAGTCGCTGAAGGAACAGATGTATGACGAGACTTACACCTGGTATGAAATACTCATCGTCAGGGCCAGGGAGTCACTCGCTTCACTTCTGACCTACTGCAATGCGGCCGCCGAAGATGGGGTGACGCTGGACGAAAGCGATTCCGCCGCGATTGAGGATACTCTTGTAAACAAGCGGATAAGCGCCGCGGCCGAGGGCCTTACGCTGGACAAATATCTCGAAGAGGCTTACGGAAACAGTTACATCACCGAGGCTGTGCTGAAGAAAGTTTACGAGCTTCAGTACCTTTCGGCAAAATATGCCAACATTCTCGAGGACCGTTTCATCTCGTCGCTGACCGAGGCGATGGTGAAAGACGAGATAAAGGCAAGCGGCAATACCGACACCACACCGACAAGGGACATTGGAATAATGGTCTTTTCGAGCGAAAAATACGGTTCGGCGGAGGATGCGAGAGCTAAAGCCGACAGCGTTTTTGCGGCGCTGAGGGCCGAGGGCCCGGTAAGCGCCGGAACCTTTGAGCGTTATGCTGAGGAAAACTCGGAAAGCAAGGATATATTCTATTATAATGTTGCCGACGGCGATATGCAGACTTCGATTGACGACTGGCTTTACGGTACTGTGCGCAGCATCGGTGACGCGGGCGTGATAAATACCGATTACGGTGCAAGTATCATATATTACGAGTCTGACGGAGACCCGCTCAACGCGGCTGCGGCCAAGGTGGCGCTGGTCAACAAAATGTTCGATGAATGGTACAATAAGAATAAGGATTTGTATTTCAACGGTCTGAACGATGAGCTTGTCGAAGGCCTTGAGCTCGATTTCTGACGCTGCTGCGGCGGCAGGCCAATACTCTGCGCGAAAAACCGATTTTGTTGATGATATATTTACCGGATATGACGATTGCACAGTATGAAAGGCAAACATATACTGGTATCAAGGCCGGGATGCTCCCGGCGCCGGTAACAGCATTCAGGAAAGGGATGGTTTACCTATGATTCTTGATTCGAAACAGACAACGGTCGCATACCGCTGCCCCTATTGCGGCGCCGGGATAATGAGCGCGGTCGGTTTGTTCTCCCTCTCGGCAGATATGATTAAGCTGAAGTGCGACTGCGGGCACAGTGAAATGACGGTTGTTTACTCGAAGGACGGGAAAGTCAGGCTGACGGTGCCCTGCATATTCTGCCCGAAGCCCCATTCCTTCACGGTGAATTCGTCGCTTTTCTTCGGAAAGGATCTGTTTCTCCTGGCCTGTCCCTATTCTGACATAAATATCTGTTTTATAGGCGACGCCAATCACGTCAAGGCCGAACTGGCACGCACCGAACTCGAGCTGCTCGACATCCTCGAGGAGAACGGAATAAGCGGCTTTTCAGCCCTGCACGAGGACGAGGAAAAAATTCTCTCCGATCCTCAGATTTTTGATATAATTATGTTCGTCATCCATGACCTTGAGGCCGAGAATAAAATTTTCTGCCGCTGCCAGCCAGGGGAGGGCGAATACGACGCCGAAGTGCTTGACGACTCTATCCGCGTCCGCTGCAAAAAATGCGGGGCTTCGCGCGATGTTCCAACCGACTCGCTGCTCGGCGCACACGCATTTTTAAACTGCGACAGTTTGCATCTGGAGTGAGAGACGGGGACGGGATACGCTGGGGGGAACTCCTTCTTAAGGAGTTCCCCCCAGACCCTCTTCAGGAACTTTTATAATAGTAGATTGGCTGATCCGTAAAGCGGATTGTCAGATTAACCACATTCGCCGCAAGGCGAGAAAATCCCCCAAAATCCCCCTTCAAAATATCACATTCTTCCTTCTTTCGCATAATATGATACCGAGGAGCCAAGGTACTGCGGCCCTCGTGTTAAGATCGGGCGGCGACTTAACGTGCGTCCGGAAGGGAGGTCATGTAGATGAATAACTGTTTATGCAATCTTTTCGATGATGAGTGCATTTGGATAATCATCATTGCGCTCCTGATTCTTTGCTGCTGCTGCGGCGGTAGATAACAATAAGGATACACACGGAGCAAATTGAAAAGAGGGGGTCGGTCGCCGGCCCCCTCGCGGCTGTATGCTGAAAATTAAAAATACTATTGTGTAAAAGACGGGTTTGTTATATAATTAATTAGACTGCTTTATGGCGGGATAATAATTAATTAATATAAATGGTTTTATCAAATAACGGAGGTCAAATGGGAAAGACGTCAAGACAGGAGCACATCCGCAATTTTTCAATCATCGCACATATCGACCACGGCAAGTCGACGCTTGCCGACAGGCTGCTTGAGGCGACGCAATCGGTCGCCAAGCGCGATATGGAGGAGCAGCTCCTCGACAATATGGATCTCGAACGTGAGCGCGGTATTACTATAAAGGCGCACGCCGTACGGTTGAATTACAAGGCGCCGGACGGCCAGACTTATGCGCTGAATCTGATTGATACACCGGGACACGTCGACTTCAACTACGAGGTGTCGCGCTCACTCAATGCCTGTGAGGGTGCGCTGCTGATCGTTGACGCAACCCAGGGTATTGAGGCCCAGACGCTGGCGAACGCCTATCTCGCGGTGGACGCAAACCTTGAGATCGTTCCGGTTATTAATAAAATCGACCTGCCTTCGGCGAACGTCGAGGGGTGCCGCAAGGAGATCGAGGATATAATCGGCATACCGGCCGAGGGCTGCCCCGCGGTTTCAGCAAAAATGGGATTAAATATTGATCAGGTGCTTGCCAAAATCATAAGCGATATACCCTCTCCCGGAGGCGACGAGAATGCCCCGCTCAAGTGTCTGATATTCGATTCGTACTACGACAGCTATCTTGGCGTCGTGGTTTATGTCCGTGTGGTGGACGGGGTTGTCCGCCCGGGTGATAAGATAATTATGATGTCGAACGGAAAGACATTTGATGTTGTGGAGGTCGGAGCGAAAGAAGCTTTTGGTTTAAAGAAAAGCGAGTGCCTTATGGCCGGCGATGTCGGTTATATCACAGCTTCAATAAAGAATGTCGGCGAAACCCGTGTCGGTGACACGATCACGCGCGCAGACAATCCGGCTGCATCCGCGCTTCCGGGCTTCAAGTCGGTGCTTCCGATGGTATACGCCGGCGTTTATCCCTCTGACGGTGCAAAATACGGAGACCTGCGCGATGCGCTCGAAAAGCTCAAGCTCAATGATGCGTCTCTTATTTTTGAGCCCGAAACCTCAATTGCCCTCGGTTTCGGCTTCCGCTGCGGATTTTTAGGCCTGCTCCACATGGAGATAATAGAGGAAAGGCTTGAGAGAGAATTCAATCTCGACCTTATAACCACCGCGCCCAGTGTTATCTACGAGGTGCTCTGCCGGAACGGTGAGATGCAGCGGATCGACAACCCGTCGAACTACCCTGACCCTGATGAAATTGAGAAGGCATACGAGCCGATTGTCAAAGCTAACATTATAACTCCGACTGAATACGTCGGCGGTCTGATGGACCTCTGCCAGGAGCGGCGCGGAAAGTTCAATGACATGAAATATCTCGACGCGACACGCGTCGAGCTGCACTACGACCTGCCGCTCAACGAAATTATATACGATTTCTTCGATGTTTTAAAGAGCCGTTCGCGCGGTTACGCGTCGCTCGACTATGAGCTGGCCGGATACGTCGAAAGCAGCTTGGTCAAGCTTGATTTCCTTCTCAACGGCGATAAGGTCGATGCGCTGTCATTTATCGTACATGAGGAAAAAGCTTACCCAAGAGCGCGGAAAATCGCTGAAAAACTGAAGGACAACATCCCCCGCCAGCTCTTCGAAATCCCGATCCAGGCCGCCATAGGCGGCAAGGTCATCGCCCGCGAGACCGTAAAGGCAATGCGCAAGGACGTCCTCGCAAAGTGCTACGGCGGTGATATTACCCGAAAGAAAAAACTCCTCGAAAAACAAAAAGAGGGTAAGAGGAAAATGCGCCAGCTCGGTTCGGTCGAAGTCTCACCCGAGGCCTTCATGGCAGTCCTCAA
>JAEAME010001547.1_pt1 | contig 15628 bp, 17 predicted proteins | sample 8958731 | NCBI WGS metagenome assembly JAEAME01 (sample SAMN16933194, study PRJNA681113) | bioreactor sludge metagenome | isolation source: anerobic bioreactor sludge (Control) | place: India:Bengaluru | collected 2018-10-24 | reverse complement strand
AAACCATGACAGGTACATGATTTAACGCTAACCTGGTCTCAATGCCAGGACAACCAATGGAGGTGTGAGCATGAAAATATTACGAGTAGACATGAGCACCAAGTCGGTCCGTTTCGAGGATGTCCCTGCCCAGTACAGGGGCCTTGGCGGCAGAGGACTGACGTCAATTATGATCAATGCCGAGGTGTCCCCAACCTGTGACCCCCTGGGTCCCGAGAACAGGCTGATCATCGCCCCCGGCACCTTAAGCGGTACGCCCCTTGTCAATACGAGCCGCATATCCATCGGCGCAAAGAGCCCTCTTACCGGGACCATTAAGGAGAGCAATGCAGGCGGAACGGTTGCAGACGCCCTGGGGAGGCTGGGAATTACCGCAATAGTGGTTGAAGGACAAGCCGCTGAAGGGGATCTCTCTCTCCTCAGAATAAACAAGGAAGGAGAAGCAAGCCTCATTTCGGCGGGGGAGTATAAAGGCATGCGCACCTATGCCCTGGCAAAGAAGCTTCTCGATGCGTACGGAGAGAAGAACTCGATTCTCTGTATCGGACCTGCCGGCGAATACAGATTGCCCAGCGCTTCGGTGCAATCTTCTGATGTTGAAGGACGTCCGGCCCGTGCAGCAGGCAGAGGAGGACTGGGTGCTGTCATGGGTGCCAAAGGTCTCAAGGCTGTCATCATTGAGCAGGGAGGCAAAAGCGCTGATGCCATTGCAGATGAGGAGGCGTTCAAAGAAGCAGCCAGGGCTGTGGTCAAGGCCATCCGGGCGAACCCCATGAGCGGAGGCATGATGCCATCACTCGGTACCGCCGGTCTTGTAGCCCCGGTGAATTCCTTAGGGGCCTTCCCCTCCTACAATGCACGAAAAGGGGTGCTGGAAGGCTGGGAGAAGATTAGCGGAGAGACTATGGCCGAGGTGATTACGAAACGGGGAGGGAAAACAACCCACATGGGATGCGCACAGTGTATCGTCCATTGCTCCAATGAATTTGTGGATGATACGGGGAACTATGTTACCAGCGCCCTAGAGTACGAGACAATCTGGTCTATGGGCGGGATGACAGGTGTTACCGATCTTGATACTATCGCACGGCTCGACTTCCTCTGTGACGACATCGGGATTGATACGATGAATACCGGCGTTGCCGTTGCTGTTGCTCTTGATGCAGGATACAAGAAGTTCGGCGATGGACAGGCTGTCATCGAGATGGTGGAAGAGATTGCCAAAGGGACTGAGCTTGGCAGGATCATAGGATCAGGTCCTGTTGCTGTGGGAAAACATTTTAAGAATCCGAGGATTCCCGCAGTAAAAGGTCAGGGTGTTGCCGCCTATGATCCCAGGGGCATGCAGGGCAACGGAGTGACGTTTGCCACCTGTCCCATGGGTGCAGATCACACGGCAGGCAATCTGGTAGGTGAATACCTTGTCGGCGCCCTTGACCCGTTGAAAAAGGAAGGCCAGGTAGAAACCTCCAGAAACCTCCAGATCGGCATAGCAGCCATCGATTGCACAGGCATGTGCTTTATGGCAGCCGTAGCCCTGGTCGAGGGTGAAGGGGCCGAGGCCTTTCTGAAAGTCATCAATGCAAAGTTTGGTACACAGCTTACACCGGCAGACATCCCGGCCCTTGGTATCAGGGTGCTCAAAGCAGAACGGGAATTCAATAAGAAAGCCGGGTTTACGGCAAAAGACGACCGGCTGCCACAGTTCTATTATGAAGAACCCCTGCCTCCTCACAATAAGGTCTTTCTGATAAGCGATCAGGAACTGGACAGCGTCTTTGGGGTTTTAGAGGAGTAACGAGTGAAGATAACTGTCAAATTGTACGGTACCCTGGGTAGGCTTTCCCCAGGGTACGTGCACTCAGAAGGCACTGTCGTTGAGATTCCAGACAATGGAAGGGTTAAAGATCTCCTTTCTGCTTTCACGTTAGACGAATCTCAGGAAGTGGCGGTGGTCATGAATGGGCGTATTCTATCGAAGGATGATGAACTTCCTGATGGAGCTCATGTAAATGTAATGCAGTCTTTACATGGGGGATAATTGATATAGCCATTTCTCAAACCGAAGACTCATTAGTATTCTTTCTGGTAATCTTACTCTCTGTTCCCGAGATCAATCTTCGAATATTATCCCTGTGTTTTATGAAGATCAGTGCCCCCATTATTAAAACAAGATAGATGTACTGGCCAGGTGCATTGAGAAAGTATAACAAAGGAGGCATAATAGCTGCCCCTACAAGCGACCCGAGGGATACAAAACGCCACTTGAGAGCGATAAGAACAAAGATAATTACTGCGATTAAAACAGCGAGAGGATCAAGTCCAAGGTAAACCCCCAGAGCGGTTGCCACTCCTTTACCACCCCTAAACTTTAAGAATACTGGAAAAAGGTGCCCAAGAAATGCAGAGAGACCGACAGCAGCAACTATTGATTTTGGTTCGCCCAGCAATAAAGCAACGGCTACCGGAAGAAACCCCTTAAGAGCATCTCCTATAAGGGTCAATGCTCCAGTTGTCTTGCCCGCAGCTCTCATTACATTGGTGGCCCCGATATTTCCGCTTCCAACCTTGCGGGGGTCTGTACCCTTCATCTTTGAAAGGAGTATGCCAACGGGAACTGAACCTAAAAAATATGCCAAGGCAATGAGGAGGCAAGAATCCATGACACAAGATAGTAAAAAACCTTTTTCATGTCAACATATTCATGTGGTGAATTTGATTGACATTTGGGCAGGTATGGTTTACAATTCAAACTTTCAGTAGAGGGTACAGGAGGCACTGATGGCAAGGGTATGTGAAATATGTGGAAAAGGAAAACAGATTGGCCATAATGTGAGCCATGCAAATAATAAGACGAAGAGAGAATGGCTTCCAAATTTACAGACTATAAAGATTGTCAAAAACGGAACCGTAAAAAGAACAAGGATCTGTTCAAAATGCATCAAGAGAGGCGATTTTAAGAAAGCCGTGTAGGCAAGATTGTTCTGCTCGATGCTCTTTAGTTTATTCATTCAACGCGAAAAACGTAAAACTCAAAACTAAATTTACGCGTTCCCCCTCACCCTTTCCACAGAGCGAATCCCTTTTATTTTCTGAAGTGATTTGATAATCTTCTGCAGCTGAGACATATGTCCAATCTCAATTTCATAGATTCCCGCCGCAGATCTATCAGGATATGTCATGGCCTGTGCGCTCAAAATGTTGGCCTTATGGGTCGACATGACAGTGCTTATCTCCGATAAAAGCCCCTTTTTATCATCCCCAAGAACCTTTATCCGTACCGGATACGCATATTGTTTGTTGAGCTCCCATGAGACAGGAACTTTCCTCTGGTCGTCATAGGTGAGGATGTTTGGACAGTCAGATGTATGGACCGTGAGTCCCCGACCGCGGGTGATAAAACCGAGGATCTTGTCTCCCGGGATTGGATTACAGCATTTTGCAAACCTAACCACGACACCATCAACCCCTTCTATCCGTATAGAGGTGTCTTTTCCTTTCCGTATAGTGCTGATGATCTTTTGAAGTTTGGTTGGTTTTTCAGTTTCAGGTATATACTTACCCAACACGTGGAGGGGTGTATAGAGGCCATATCCTACCCCCGCAAAGAGGTCATCTACTGTTTCAAAACTGAACTCCTTTGCAACTAATAGAAGGTCCCCAGCCTTCATCATCTTTGAGAAGCTCAGATCGTGTTTTGAGAGCTCTTTCTCAATAAGAGCCTTGCCAAGCTCGATACTTCGTTCCCTCTGTTCGGCTTTGATCCATTGTCGTATCTTTGTCTTTGCTTTTGATGTTACGACAAAACCAAGCCAGTCTTTACTTGGTTTGTGTGCCGGATTTGTCTGAATTTCAACAGCATCACCGCTTCGTAAAACATGTCTTAGGGGAACAAGCCTTCCGTTAACCTTGGCCCCGATACACTTATGTCCAAGGTCAGAATGAATGGCATAAGCGAAATCGACAGGCGTTGCCCCCTTCGGCAGCTCTTTCACATCGCCCCTTGGGGTAAACACATAGATATCATCAGGAAAGAGGTCAATTTTGAACACTTCCATAAATTCCTTATCGTCTTTTAATTCCTGTTGAGACTCAATTATTCTTCTGAGCCAGCCGAATACCCTGTCTTCTTTGGGGTCAAACACCTTCCCTTCCTTGTACTTCCAATGTGCAGCAATACCCTCTTCGGCGAGCCTATGCATTTCATGGGTTCGAATCTGGATTTCTATCTTTTCCCCATGAGGTCCTATCACCTTGGTGTGGAGAGATTTATACATATTGGCCTTGGGAAGGGCAATGAAATCAGTGAACTTGCCGGGTATGGGTTTGAAAGAGGCGTGGATGATTCCAAGGGCAAGATAGCAATCTTTGACGCTGTCTACGATGACTCTGAAGGCAATAAGATCATAAATATCATCAATGTTCAACTCTTCCTGCACCATTTTTTTGTAAATGCTGTAGATTCGCTTTGCCCTGCCCGAGACCTCCATCTTCAAATGGAACTGCTCGAATTTGTTCTTGATAAGCTCTTTAACTTCGTTAATATAGGATTCACGCTCTTTTTTTGTCTTCGCAAGTTTTTCGGTTATTTTCCTATATTCTATTGGGTTGAGATATTTAAAGGCAATGTCCTCGAGCTCTCCTTTGAGCCACTCAATCCCCAATCGGTGAGCAAGCGGGGCGTAGATTTCCAGTGTCTCCCGGGCTATTTCAACCTGCTTGTCAGGCGTCAGGAAGTTAAGGGTCAGCATATTGTGATACCTGTCAGCGAGCTTAATGAGAATAACCCTTATGTCCTTGCTCATAGCAAGGATCATCTTTCTGAAATTCTCAACCCTTGAGTCTTCAGACGGTTTCAGCGCAATTTTACTTATCTTTGTGACACCATCTACCAGCTCAGCAATTTCTTTCCCGAAATAGCCCTCTATTTCTTCCTTGCTTATATAAGAGTCTTCAATTGTGTCATGAAGAAGGCCTGAAATGATACTTGGTATGTCGAGGTTCATTTTGGTAAGTGTATATGCAACTTCGAGAGGATGGATAAGGTAGGGTTCCCCGGAAAGCCTCACCTGCCCCTTATGGGCCTGAGCAGAGAAGATATAGGCTTTCTGAAGCATTTCCACATCGGCCTGGGGGTTATATTTCAATACTTCTTCAACAATATCGTTAATTCTGACCATCGCGCATCCATTTGAAGTACGTAGTGGGTCCTGTCAAAGCTGCAAAAGTGGTTGTACCCCATCTCTGAAATGGAATTGATCCATTGAGACTTGATCTTGTCATATCGGAAATAATGATATCTCCTGGACCTGCCAGTTTTTGTAAACGCGCAGCCACATTAACTGGCATCCCGAGGGCGGTATACTCTTTTTTGCTTTCAGAACCGAATATACCTGTTATCACCCGACCGGTGCTTATGCCGATTCCCATGCCAAGACTCCCATTGATGGTTTCCATACGTTTTACCATCTCAATGGCACATTTGACTGCATTTTCGGCATGAGACTCATCTTCCACAGGCGCTCCGAACAGAGCCATGATGCTGTCCCCGATGTACTTATCGATCATTCCTTTATGATTGATGATGATATCGCACATAGGATGAAAGTAGTCATTATTGAGCAGCGAGGCAAGCTCATCAGGCGAGACTTGTGATGAAAGCTGAGTAAAGCCACGTATATCAGAAAAGAGGATTGTTATATATGACAAACGCGGGAGAAGATGATCAGGCTCTTTGAGAAGTTCGTTGTATATGTCGTCTGATATAAACTGTTTCATCTTACGTTTCAAGTAACACTCCCTTACCTTCCATTTAAGTTCCCTATTTTCGAAAGGTTTAGTGATGAAACCATCAACGCCTGCCTCTATGGCCTTGATGGATGATTCCAGCGTGCCGTAACCGGTAAGAATAATTTTTGTTACCTCTCTGTGGAGCCTGTTGATCTCTTCGACGGTTGTAATTCCGTCTATTCCCGGCATGAGGAGGTCGCAGATTACAATGTCACAACTGCTTGGGTTGTTGCGAATGAGACTTAGGGCTTCTTCACCATTGGATGCAACAGATACGGAGTAGCCATCTTCTCTCAGTATCCTTGTAAGGGACCTCCTTATCCCATCCTCATCATCTATTACAAGGACACCTAACTCCATAATAGCAAGCCTGCCTTCACTATCATATCGTAAGGAGGAAAAAATGACAATGAGAAAATAGACAAACCGGGCAATGGGCGCTAGGCAATAGGCCATAGAAAATTATGCTTTTTTTAAATTATCGAGTGCGTTACTATAAAAGTATATGCAGAAAGGCAAAAAAGAGAAGATAGAGATAAAAGGCCAGGTGGAAAGGATTACCTATGCGAATGAAGAAAACGGGTATGTGATTGCAAAAATCCAGGTGCCCGGTAGAAAAGACCTTGTAACAGTGGTAGGAAATCTATACGCCATTACCCCGGGGGAAGTGCTTCGCCTTGCCGGTTACTGGGAGCAGCATCAGAAGTATGGCGAACAGTTTCGAGTGCAGGCTTATGAAATTGTGCTCCCGGCAACGGTAAAAGGGATAGAGAGATACCTTGGATCAGGGATGATCAAAGGGATAGGTCCTGTTATGGCAAGGCGGCTCGTGTCGGCGTTCGGCGAGAAGACCCTCGATGTAATAGAAAATAGTACAGAAAGACTCCTGGAGGTATCAGGTATAGGCGAGAAGCGGGTGGAGATGATCAAATATGCCTGGGAAGAACAGAAAGAAATCAGGGACGTTATGGTCTTTCTTCAAGGGTATGGGGTGAGCCCTGCCTACGCAGTTAGAATTTATAAGCACTACGGGAATGACGCAATTAAGATCGTCAAGGAAAATCCATACAGATTGGCAATGGATATTTTTGGTATCGGTTTTATTACAGCAGATAAAATTGCAGAAAAACTTGGCATTGCAAGCGATTCACCCATAAGAGCCGAAGCCGGAACCCTTTATGTCCTCCATGGGCTTGCCGATGATGGGCATATCTACTACCCATATGAATCTCTAGTCAAAAAGTGCGCTGATGTTCTGGATGTTGATGAGGCAGCTATCCCGCGTGCAATTGATAGCATCGCTTCACAGAAAAAAGTCATCATTGAAAAACTCGGAACTCGGAACTCGGAACTCGGAACTTGTGAAGCACGAGCCGTTTTCCTCACCCCCCTTCATGTGGCAGAGCTTGGGATTGTGAACAGATTAAAGGCCCTTTTCAGCTATCCGAAACAGATGCGGCTAATAAACATAGATGAAGCAATTGAATGGACTCAAAAAACCTTAAAGATGACCCTGTCAGAGAAACAGGTCGATGCCGTAAAATCCTCCGTTCATGCAAAGGCCATGATCGTTACCGGTGGCCCTGGTACGGGAAAAACAACCATAATCAATGCAATCATAAGAATTTACACCAAGATGGGCCAGAAGGTACTACTTGCTGCCCCCACCGGTCGGGCAGCAAAAAGAATGACCGAGGCAACAGGTTATGAGGCGAAGACCATCCACCGACTTCTTGAGTATAGCCCCGGTGGAACGTCATTCAAGAAAAATGAGACAAACCCCCTTGAGGCTGACCTTGTTATTATCGATGAGGTATCTATGGTGGACACGGTTCTTATGTATCATCTTCTGAAGGCAGTATCGATGAAAGCAACTATCATCCTCGTCGGCGATGTCGATCAGCTGCCGTCAGTGGGGCCCGGGAATATATTGAAAGATATTATCGATTCGGAATACCTCCCCACTGTACGTCTCAATGAAATATTCCGGCAATCAAAAGAGAGTATGATTATTGTGAATGCACACAGAATAAATAGTGGTCATATGCCAACGACCTTCCATGATGGAAAACATAAAAAAGATTTCTATTTCTTTAATATAGAAGACCCCGAAAAGGTGTTAGATGAGATTGTAAACCTTTGTAAGGACAAAATTTACTCGCGTTTTGGATACGAACCGATAGACGATATTCAAGTACTAACCCCCATGCATAAAGGTACTGTAGGAGTAACAAACTTGAATGTTGCATTACAATCAGCATTGAACCCTGAGGGCGAGGAGCTTGTCCGGGCAGGAAGGATTTTTCGAGTAGGTGATAAGGTCATTCAGATGAAAAACAACTATAATAAGGATGTTTTCAACGGAGACATTGGAAGGATTGTTGCGATCGATAGGGAGGTTCAAGAGATAACCATTGACTTCGATGGAAGGAGAGTTTCCCATGAATTTCAAGAACTTGACGAGATTGCTCTTGCATATGCCGTGTCGGTGCACAAATCCCAGGGCAGTGAGTATCCTGTGGTTATCATGCCTGTACTGACACAACATTTTATGCTTCTCCAGCGAAACCTTCTTTACACAGGGATTACGCGGGGCAAGAAGCTTGTAATACTAATCGGAACCTGGAAGGCCCTTGCCATTGCGATCAAGAACGATACTCCGCAAAAGCGCTACACCATGCTTCGAGAAAGACTAAAGAATCAGTAAACTCTTTCTAAAAAGATAACAAAAAAGTTGATTTTAAAACATCGCAGGACTTTTGTTCTTAAGAAAATCTCCGATAAACATATCAACTTAGGTGGAATCCAGCGAGCTGGGTTTGTAGAAAATGTGGGGATGAGGAGGAAATATGGAAAATATGAAACAATGTCCTTATTGCGCAGAAACAATCAGGAGCGAAGCACGCGTATGTAAATTCTGCTTCACCGATTTTCAAGAGATAGAAAAGGACAAAGAAGGCCAATTCATAAGGGTTAGAGTTAAGACAGGGGACAAGACATATGCGGGAGACCTCTTTGTTCCTGACTATATGAGCCGTGTAAGCGATGTTCTTAATGATAAGAAGCCCTTCATCGTTCTTGTAAATAGCGTGGAAGAGGCCAAGGCAGTTGATATTAAGGTTGGTTTCATAGCCATCAATAAAAATATGGTACAGTCAATACGCCTCAGCGATGAAAACCAGACCGAAAAGGAGCAACAGTTTGTGACGCGTATGACACGTTTTGACAATGACGTGCAGAGGCGTATCGGACGTATGTAGACAGATTGTTCATCATTTTGTATGAAAGCTTTCCCATTCACCTCTGCCTTTCAGCACCTCCCTGAAGACTTCAAGGGCTTTATTGACAAGGGGCATTCCTCCGTAAGGGGCTAGCTGAAAAAAGACTTCGGCGAGTTTCTTAGGATCGCAACCAACATTCAGCGCTGCATTGACATGAAGCCTCAACTCATCTGTGGCCCCTAATGCTGCGAGCATAGCACATGCGACCATCTGTCGTTCAGGTAGGGTCAAAACTGTTCGCGAATAAAGGTTGCCAGTAATAAACATCGAAAGATCATTGGCAAGGTCCCTGTCAAATTCCTTCCACATGAGATAGGGTGGATCCAATTTAATACCACCTGTCCACAATTTTTTTGCTGTCTCCTGCGTTTTTTTCTTTACTATGTCTTCATTCATAATTTTTCTCCTTGTAGGTTTGTTACGGAAGTTTGTAACATGCATCTTTCTCTGTCGTCAACAAATTAGAATATGAGTGAATGAGATGATGGAAGAAGCTAAAGAAACAAAGCATATAAAAGATGAAACAGTAGAATAGATAAGTGACGATCTTTATTTCAGGTTGAGGAGATGATAATATTTGTCTATACTTTAGTGAAATATGTAAAATCATTTCATAGGAGGTCTGAATGAAGAAATTTTTGGTCTATATGATCGGGATATTTGCCATAATGAGTTTCTCTGGCTGTGGCTACAATACGATGCAGATGAATGAAGAGGCGGTCAAGGCAGCTTGGGGGGACGTTGAGGCTGCCTATCAAAGAAGGAATGACCTTATTCCCAACCTTGTTGAGGTTGTGAAGGCCTATGCAAAACATGAAAAGGAGACTCTTCAGGCCGTAACAGAGGCAAGGGGGAAAGTCGGCAGTATCCAGGCAGGAGCGGACGTTGTGAATGATCCTAAGACATTCAGCCAGTTTCAGGAGGCACAAGCATCCATGAGTAGTGCCTTGTCCAGACTGCTTGTTGTTGTTGAAAGATACCCTGACCTAAAAGCTAACCAGAACTTCAGAGATCTCCAGGTCCAATTAGAAGGAACGGAAAACAGGATTAACGTGGCAAGAACAAGGTATAATAAAGCTGTGCAGGAATTTAATACTTCAATAAGGATTTTTCCGAACAGCTTAACGAACAGTTTGATTTTACACTTAAAACCCAAGGAGGCTTTCAAGGCCGAGGCAGGAGCAGAAAAAGCCCCGCAGGTGAAGTTTTAAGAGAGAAAAGTGTTATGAGTTCAAGATAGGCAGATAGTAATGATGGAAGACCGTCTCGCACCAAGCGTGACTGTGACGATGGATGATAATGTGAAAAGAAACACACTAAAAAACATTAGACAACTTAATCACCCTTGTCTTGTGACGTCAGCTTATCTTATAATCTGTCTAGCCCTCATTATTCTTGCGTCCCTCGTCCCTCGTCCCTCGTCGGTCGTGCGAGCAGTATATGCCGCTGAAGTGCCGCCTCTCAAGGGCTATGTCAATGACTATGCCAACATGATATCTCCTGCTGTTCGAGCAAAGCTTACAAATGAGCTAAAAGAGTTGGAACGTACAGATTCGACACAAATTGTTATCTTGACAATCCCCTCTCTCGAAGGGCTGACAATAGAGGATTATTCAATCAGAGTCGCGGAGGCCTGGAAGATTGGTCAGAAGGGTAGAGACAATGGGATCATCTTCATGGTTGCAAACCAGGAAAGAAAGATCCGTATCGAAGTTGGAAGAGGTCTGGAGGGGAAACTTACAGACCTAACTGCCGGCAGGATCATTGATTTTGTTGTGAAGCCAAGGTTCAAGAGGGGCGATTTTGCCGGGGGCTTTGTGGCAGGAGTCGCAGCATTAATTGATGCAACCAAAGGAGAATTCAAGGCAGACGATATAAAGCCATCCGGAACGGAGAAATCATTTCCTCCCTTTTTTACTATTCTGCTTTTTGGAGGTATTGGTCTTTTAATTTTGGGCAACATCTCTCGTATTCTCGCCGGATTTGCAGGGGCTATAGGTCTCCCAGCAGCAGCATACCTTACTTTTGGGCCTTCAATATTCACCCTTATTCTTTTGGGCATCCTTGGCCTTGTCATGGGTATTTTTCTGCCCTTTGTTTTTTCAGGGCTTGGCCATGGCAGAGGGGATATTTTCTTTCCCGGAGGAGGATACTTTGGTTCAGGTGGAGGAGGCGGCAGCGGTGACTTTGGCTCAGGTGGCGGGTTTGGCGGTGGCGGCGGAGATTTTGGCGGTGGCGGCGCCTCAGGGGACTGGTAATGATCCATCAGGCAAAAGCAGACTCTTTTTTTACCGAAGATGAAAAGGAACGGATCAAGGTCACAACCATAGGTGTGGAAGCGAGAACCATTGGCGAGATCGCTACGGTGGTGATAGATCAAAGCAGTGAATACAAAGAGGCAGAAGTCTTTGGCGGAGTTTTCGTTGGAAGTCTTGCATCGCTTCTTGTCACAGTAATATTCTTTCATGGATCAGTTTGGGCATTCATACCTTTTGCATTCATTCTTTTCTTTCCGGCAAAGCTGCTTTTTGAGAAGATAACTGCTCTCAAGTTAGCATTTATCGGTAAAAAAAGAAGAGAAAAAGCGGTAAAAGAGAGAGCTCTCAGGACATTCTATGAGCGTGGGCTCTATAGAACGAAAAAACATACTGGGATTCTTTTCTTTCTTTCCCTTTTGGAACGGAAGGTATGGGTGCTGGCTGACATGGGAGTTCTTGATAAGATCAAACAGCAAACTTTAAACGACTTTGCAGGAATGGTCTCGAAGGGCATTCAGGAAGGGCGGGCCTCAGACGCCCTATGCGAGGCAATCACTGGTATGGGGGAACTCCTCTGGGAACATTACCCTATCACCGATGCAGATACAGACGAACTTCCGAATGTTGTTCTGTGTGAAACCGAGGGATCATCGTCGGTGGACGGGGATGCCTGCGGACGACCTGATTAGAGGGTTAGGTTAACAACAAATAATTTTCTTTAACTCTTGAATCCTGTAACAGCGGCTTCACCAATGGCATAAAATTGCTTAGAGTGCAATAACCTCTTTAATTTCTGGTACTTCTTGTTTAATCACCCGCTCAATTCCCATCTTCAACGTCATTTGGCTCATTGGGCATCCACCGCAGGCGCCCTTTAAAACAACCTTTACAACTCCATCGGGTGTTACATCAACAAGTTCAACATCGCCTCCATCAGCCTTGAGTGCAGGCTTTACCTTTTCTAATGCTGCTTGAACCCTTTCCTTCATACTACCTCCTTTACTACTTCATTTGAGATACACCAACGTAATGCATAAAAATTTGCCTGTCAACACATATTTGAAGTGAATAAAAACATTGAATAAAGAGGGCTGCCGATTTGGCAGCCCTCTTCTTGATAAGTCTAAAATCTTTTCTATGCCTTGATAATTTCAAAGGACATCTGGCCGTCTTCGTATTTGAGAGGCCTGACGGAAACGTCCATACCTACCTTTGCTTCTTCAGGTTTTATGTCGCTTGCAAGGCGAGCGAAGAGCTTAATATCCCCAAAATCGACAACACCCATTGTGTAGGGGCAATCCTTTTCAAAGCCAAAGGGCGCATAGTAAGCAATTGTAAAGGTTTCAAGTTTGCCTTTTTTCGGCATCTCAAACCAGTCCATTTCTTTTGAAAGACAGCTCGCGCAGTCTGACCTTGGTGGGAAGAATTTAGCACCACACTGTTTACAAACCGTTCCTTCGACTTTTCCTTCTGCCAGTAAATCAACAAATTTTGCTGTTTTTGTTATGCCGGTAAAGCTTCTTCTTCCAAATTTTTCGAATCCCATGATGTCACCTCCCAAAGATTGTTACGTTGCCGTAGAGGCCAACGCCGCCAACGTTGTGAACAAGGCCGATGTCCGGATTGCCGGGAACTTGCATAGGGCCCGCTTCATCGCGAAGCTGCAAAACGATGGTCCGTATCTGCGAACCGCCCGTTGCACCAATCGGGTGTCCTTTGGAGAGAAGACCACCATCAACATTGACAGGAATCTTTCCTTCCTTGTATGTTGCTTTTTCCCGGATAAGCTGCTTCCCTTCGCCCATGGGGGCAAACCCAAGGCCCTCATACGCCATAATCTCGGCGATGGTGAAGCAATCGTGGACCTCGGCAACCTTGATGTCTTTTGCTGTTATACCGGCCATGTTGTAAGCTTCTGCTGCTGCGCCATAACCCACACTAAGGCCTTTTGCAAAATCGGGTCTCGCTGCCATGTTGACTGCCTCGGAGGCGGCACCGATGCCAAGGATCCAAACAGGTTTTTTCGAAAATGCCTTTGCCTTCTCAGCGTTTGCAAGGATGACGCATGATGCTCCGTCAGCATTTGCGCAGGCATCACCGACTCTTAGTGGCCATGCTACAGCGCCGGCCATTCTTGCATCAGGATTGTTGGGATCGAAATCTGCAGGTTTTACCCCTTTTCTGTAGACCGCCCTTTCGTTGGTCTGACCGTAGGTCCCGGATTTTACCCTCACGTTCATAAGGTCTTCGTGGGTCAGCCCGTTCTTTGCCATATAGGCCTGAGCGTAGAGCGCATAGTAGGCCGGCATCATTGTCCCGAAAGGTGCTTCCCACTGGATGTCCGCACCGCGCCCCATTCTCTCCTGAGATTCGGCAGAGGTAATCTCGGACATCTTCTGGAAACCGAGAACAACAACGACATCATGTAGCCCTGCCTTAATCATGCTGTATGCTACCTTTACTCCACTGCTGCTGGATGAACAGACAGTCTCGATATAGAATGTCGGTTGGGGAATCAATCCCAGATATTCTGCAAGCACGCCTGCCGGCGATCTCTGCTTGTCGTATTCGGGTGCCGAGCAGAAAATGGATGCGGCAACATCCTTCTGAGTGATGCCTGCATCCTGCATGGCCTCTCGAAAGGCCTCAAAAGCCAACTCTCTGATAGAGCCTTCATAGCCCCTAACAAAGTAAGTCTGGCCAACACCAATAACTGCAACATCTTTTGCCATAACCTCCTCCTTCGTTTATTGTTTTTTTGCGTTTTTGTTCCGCTGATACAATACTACATATCGATTATGTTCCTCCATATCCCGTGAGAAGACATGGGTACCATCATTTTTTGATACAAAATAGAGGTAATCCACTGATGCAGGGTATAGGGCCGCCGTAATAGAATTTTTATCCGGATTGCAAATAGGACCTTTCGGGAGCCCGACAAAGGTATATGTATTATATGGAGTGTAAGTGATCAGATCCGTTTTTTTAATAGGCCCGTTGAATGTACCAGTTCCATAGACTACCGTTGGGTCCGCGTCAAGAGACATCCCTTGTTTTAATCGGTTATGGAATACAGCAGAAATAATCGGCTTCTCCTCTTTGAGCTTTGCCTCCCTTTCAACGATTGAGGCGAGTATCAAGGTCTTGTGAATGTCAAAGTTGAGTTCTGTCATCCTTTTCTTTATATCTTCTTTTTCAAAAATTTTGAAGGTTTTTTTCACAATTGTTTCAATAAAGACATCAATTCCTATCTCTTTGCTATAGTAATAGGTGTCAGGGGTAAGATAGCCTTCAAGGGAGTCGCCATTGACGCCAAGCTTTTGGAGAAAACGATGATCCTTTGCGAGAAGAAAAAAATCGTCTTTTCCAATTATTGCTGACTTTTCCGCCGATTCGGCAATGTTATAGAGGTTATGTCCCTCGATGATTTTAAGTGCATATATATTCCTTTCTCCCCTGCCCAATCTTTGCACAAGATCAATGATAGACATATCTTTTCGTAATGTATATTCGCCGGCAATAAGCCTCCCCCGATACGGGAGTGTGCAAAGCACAAAGAGCACAGTAGAGTAAATAAGCCCTTCGCTTTTGAGTTTTGCTGCAATGTCCCAAAGCCCTGTACCGCTCTTTACAATTATGTTGACATGCTCTTTATTATTATCTTGAGGGATGCTTGCAAAAATTAGTGTTTGCGTCACCACAAAAAGAAAAATGACGGTAACAATAATATTTTTATTTTTTTTGTTTTTTGGCATCAAGATATCCCTGAAGTATTATCTGCGAGGCCATCATATCAAGAAAAGGTTTTCTCTTTTTATGACTCACCTGGGCCATCTCAAAAATTCTATTTGCCTCATTGGTAGAAAAACGCTCATCCCAGAGAACAATACGCGTTGAAGTATATTTTTGTATCGCCTCTGCAAAAGCCATAACCTCAGAGGCCTTTTTGCCGATAGCGCCGCTTAAATCCTTCGGAAGACCAATTACAATCTCTCCAATCCTATGCTCCTCTGCGACCTGTTTGAGCTCTTTTAGGTCTTTTTCTAGTGTTGTCCTGCGGTAGAGCTTAAGCGCTTGAGCAATGCTGCAGGTAGAGTCAGACAAAGATATCCCTATCTTTTTTTCCCCTACATCAAGACCCAGTATACGCATGTGGTATTATAGCAATTTCCATTGAATATTCATAGCATAATATGGGGTTTTCTATTTCTTCCGGGACTCGCGTCTACCTTCGCCAAGGCTCCCGTCCTCCGTAGCAGTTCTACTGCGGAGGGTGGATCGGAAGACAGGTCGCCCCCT
>JAEAME010001537.1_pt1 | contig 15639 bp, 12 predicted proteins | sample 8958731 | NCBI WGS metagenome assembly JAEAME01 (sample SAMN16933194, study PRJNA681113) | bioreactor sludge metagenome | isolation source: anerobic bioreactor sludge (Control) | place: India:Bengaluru | collected 2018-10-24 | reverse complement strand
AAGGAGTCCTGACGGTGCGCTTTATCTATGTGTTGCTCACAACGCTGCTACTGGTTGCGCTGTTCGTGGTCCTGGCCAGTGCCCAGGTGGCCTGGCGGCTGGTCACTGTCTCTTATTCCGGGTGGGAGCAGCTGCAGGGGCTGCAATCCTCCGGATTGCAGATTATCCACTACCGGGGCGATGTGCTGGCCGCGCTGAGCTCTGATGAGCAAATCGAACAACTGCGCCAGTCCGGCTTCGAGGTCCGCGTCCTGGACCCGGCAGCGGACCCCGACTCTTACTATCTGGCTTATCCCGCTCCAGGTGAGACCAAGGTCTCTGGATCCGGCCTGGAGGCGGTGTACCCGTACGCCGCCGGGGTGTACATCGTCAAGGCCCCGCGGCTGGCCGCCGAAGCGTTGAGCACGCAGGCGGTGCAGATCGTCAAGTTACCGCGCTCCGTGACGCTCGACCGCCGCGGGCACCTGGCAAGCTCACAAAGTGACCTTGCGTACAGCACCGCTATCCAGCAGATGGTGGATGCAGTCTCGTCCACACTCCTGATCGGCCATGTGTGCAAATTGCAGGATGATGACAGCCAGGGTTACTGCAACGCTCTGGGTACGCGCTATTCCTATGCGACGGCCCAGTTGGGCGAAGCGGCGCAGTATCTGGCCAACCAGTACACCGCTCTTGGCCTGACCGTGACCTATGACGCGCTCCTGAGCGGCGGATTGCCCATTACGAACGTTGTTGCCGAGCTGCCCGGCGTAGGGCCGGGCAGGGACCACATCTACATCTTGTGCGCTCACTACGACTCGATTGCGGGGGGATCGAGGTCTAATCCGTCTAGCCCTGCCCCCGGTGCCGATGACAACGCGAGCGGCTCCGCAGCAGTGTTGGAAGCGGCGCGCATCCTGAGCCAGTACCGGTTTGATCGCACCATTCGCTTCATTCACTTTGCCGGGGAGGAGCAGGGCATGGTCGGTAGCCAGCACTATGCGCTGGCAGCAGCGCAGCGTGGTGACCTTATCGACGGCGTGATCAACCTGGACATGATCGGCTACGAGAGTGTGCCACCCAATGACCACATCGTCGAGGTCCATGCCGGCACTATGCCGGCCTCGGGAGGTCTGGCCGATGCCTTTATTAGCAGCATTGCTGAGTACGATCTGCAACTGGTGCCGCAAAAGCTCACTTCGAGCTCGACGGACCGCAGCGACCACTCCTCATTCTGGTACCGGGGATATCCGGCTATCCTTGGCATTGAGGACTATACGGGTGACTTTAACCAATTCAATTATCATCAGACGAGCGATACCCTGGCCAACTTGCAGCCATCGATGATGGTAGAGTACACCAGGGCGTGTGTAGCCACGCTGGCCTGGCTGGCGGTCGATACGCAGGGCTTGAGCTCTTCGCTCTACCTCCCCTACGTGGCGCGGCTTCCGTGAGCAGGACGGCGCCGGAGTTTGCTGCGAGTCCCCGCCGGCTCGACTGGCGAAGCGAATTGACAAAATTCCTGAACATTTGTAAGATTGCGCCAGGTACCACCGCACGAAAAAACACCCACAAAGGAGTGCCACAGTGAAAAAGATCGCCATCCTCTTGCTGACCGCCCTGGTGATTCTAGCCCTGGCGCCTGTGCCAGCGGTGACCGAGTCGCTCGTACTGTACAGGGCTTACCTCCCGTTGATTCTCCCGGGTCAGTTCCAGACTGACTACCTCGAGGGGACCGGGTGGGATCCGACCGTGAAGGCACGGATCAATGAGATGTTTGACCTCTATGGAAAAGCTTCGCCCAATTACGACTATGCCAACCCGCCGTACGCGGTGTTTGACTTTGACAACACGACGTCGGTGCTGGACGTGGAGGAGATCCTGATCATCTACCAGCTGAACCACATGCGGTTTGCGGTGGAGCCGGATGAGATGTNAGGCGGAGAGCTTTAACCTGGGGCAGACGACGGCCAAGCTGTTCTCGACGAAGGGGCAGCAGTGGTACGACCTGCTGGTAGCGGGCACGACGATCCGCGACCTGGTGAACGGCCACACGGCGCTGGGCGACGCGTACATTGGGTACAAGATGCGCGGCCCGACGGACTACCTGGAGCTGACGGGGTGGGATCCGACGGTGAAGGCGCGCCTCAACCAGATGTTCGACCTGTATGGGAAGAACGCGGCCGGGTTCAAGGCCGCGGACAGGCCGTACGCGGTGTTTGACTTTGACAACACGACGTCGGTGCTGGATGTGGAAGAGATTCTGATCATCTACCAGCTGAACCACATGCGGTTTGCGGTGGAGCCGGATGAGATGTACGAGGTCCTGTGCACGGGGATCGCGAATCCGGACGAGCTGATGGTGGGGTGGCAGAACGCGGCCGGGCAGGATCTATCGGTGTCGACGGTAGCGCAGGACGTGGCGGCGGCGTACGAGGTACTGTACGACGCGGGGTACGTGACGGTAGAGGGAGTGGACGCGGCCACGGAGGCGGTGTACCAGGCGACGGACGAGTGGAAAGATTTCTCGTCGAAGATTCGGTGGCTGTACGAAGCGATCAACGGGTACTACAGTGCGAGCATCGGGTATCCGTGGATCACGTACCTGTTCACGGGGATGACGCCGGAGGAAGTGACGGATCTGGCGACGGACTCGCATGTGTACAACATGGAGCTGAGCAAGGATCCGGCGCAGTGGAAAAAGATCACGATGGCGGTACCGTCGGCGGGGTACGTGAGTCTGGCGGGTCCGTTGACGATCAGCTACAAGAACGGGATCACGATCACGCCGGAGCTGAAAGAGCTGTACGCGGCTTTGGACAACAACGGGATAGATGTGTGGATCAACTCGGCGTCGTACATCGATGTCATCGAGGCGATAGCATACCAGCCGGAGCTGTTCGGGTTGCAGGGCGTGGACGGCGTGGTGGCGATGACGAACAAGATTGTGGACGGGGTGTACGACAACGAGTACGACTACGACCTGCACCCGCAGACGCAGGGGGTAGGCAAGTCGGAGACAATCGATCAGGTGATCCGTCCGCAGTACGGTGGAGACGGGCCGGTGTTCGTGGCGATGGACTCGGCGGGGGACTTTAACTTCTGCTCGGAGTACGCGGACACGGCGGTGGGGTTGATCCTGAACCGGCAGCGATCGGATGACATCGCGATGCTGTCGGCGGCGGCGATCTACCAGCGAGAGAACGACATCGACGTCGCGGAAGCGGTGTCGATGGGTGACACGCTGTTTGTGATGCAGGGGCGGAATGAGAACGGCGGCTGGCTGCTGCCGCAGGCGGAGAGCTTTAACCTGGGGCAGACGACGGCCAAGCTGTTCTCGACGAAGGGCCAGCAGTGGTATGACCTGTTGGTAGCGGGTACTTCTATTGCCGACCTGGTGAACAACAACACCGCTCTGGGCGCGGCCTACGTGGGTTACAAGACCCGCTAACTGATTCCTTGCACCAAAAGAGCCCCGCGCGAGCGGGGCTCTTTTCTATCCTGAACGCCGGCGGTCAGATTCAGTCCCTGCCGGGCCGGACGGTGATCGTCCTCTGCCCTTTGTAGGTCACCTGCCCTGGCCTTCCGCCCCTGCGCCGGTGCACGTTGCGCCGCAGCGTGTAATCCACCGGCACATTGTCGTTTTGCCGGGCCGCGGAAAAGTACGCCGCGAGCCGCGCGGCGCGTTCCAGCGTTGCCGCGGGCACCTCACCGCCCTCCGTGCGAATGATCACATGGGCGCCGGGTATCCCCTGCGCATGGAGCCACAGGTCCTGTGCCGCCCCGAGGCGAAAGGTCACTTCTTCGTTCTGCCAGCTGTTCCGCCCCACTAGGATGACCAGCCCCTCCTCCGACACCACGCGCAGCGGCCCCGTCGCCGGATGGCGGACCTGGGTGACCCGGGGCACGTGGCCCGCCTCCGCCAGCGCGCTCTCCACCGCGGCGATGCCCGGCTGGTCCTCGGCCAGGGCCAGGTCGGTCGATAACTGCCCCAGATAGGCCAGCTCTTCGTCCACCTCTGCCAGCAGCTCCGGAACCGCGGCCGCCGCGCTCTTGGCCTTCTCATAGCGGCGGAAGTATTCCCGGGCGTTCTCGATGGGCGACAGGGTGGGATCCAGGGCAATGTGCACGCGCGGCTCTTCCTCGCCCAGGTTGACCACCAGCTCGGTTTGCCCCGGTGAAACCTCCCCGGCATAGGCGAGCAGGAGCTCTCCTTTGTGACGCAGGCCTTCCAGCATGCCGGGGCCGGGCTGGGAGCGGAGCAGGGCATCCTGCTTGCGCGTCTGCCGCTCGCGGGCCGCGGCGATCAGGTCCGCTACCCGGGCCTTGGCCACGGCGTACGCGCCCGCGGGGTCTTGCGGGCGAATGGTTTTGTGCTCCTGCCGGTAATAGTCGGCCATGGCCGCGCTGATGCTCGGCCGCGGCTGCCACTCCTCATACTGCGTGAGGGCATAGGGCGCATAGGCCAGGATGGCCCCCTCGGCAAGCGCCACCGACGGCTGCCACTCTCGCGTTTCCGGCAGGCGCAACAGCGCCTGCAGATGCTCCAGAAGGACTTGCGGATCCGCGTCCGCGGCCCCGGCATCTCCGCAGGCGCGGTGTACGACCTCGCGGGCGAGCAGCGGGCTGGTGCCGCTCAGGACCGCGACCAGTCTCTTCCACAGGGTCTGCTCCGCGCCCGCGCCGGCCAGCAACCTGGCCAGATGGCCTGCGCTCAGGCCGCTGGGGTCCGCTTTTTGCTGGGGTGGGGGAGGCGTGTACGGGTAACCGGGCAGCACGACCCGGTAGCGGTTCTGCCCGCTCCGCACGCGCCGGGCGCATTCCAGTATGGTGCCATCTTCCTCGACGAGCACGATGTTGCTGAGCCGGCCCATGACCTCGGCGATGAGCGTCACCGCTCCGTCGGCGCCATCGATGGTCAGCCGCAGCAGGCGCTCGTGCGGCGGTTGTTGCACCCGGGTCAGGTGCCCGCCTTCGGCGCACTTGCGCAGACGAAGCAGCAGGGGTGTGGGCGACTCCAATCCGCGCCGCAGCTTGTCCTCAACGAGGTGGACGCGCCCGCCTTCTTCCGGCTGTGCGGACAGCAGCAGGTAGTGGCGCTGGTGATTGGCATAGACCTCCAGGCCGAGCACCCACTGGTCAACGGCAAGTACCTGCTGGATTCTGCCGCCGAGCAGTTTGGTGCCGAGCTCGTCCGCGACGGCGGCTACCGTCAGCGCATCACAGAACACTGTCCATCCCTTCGTACGGCAAACTGTCAGTTTTCTCGCCGTAGGGCAAACTGTCAGTTTGCCTGACGTAGGGTAAACTGTCAGTTTGCCCCAAGACTCCGCGCACTTGCCTGCTCATGCCCCCGAATTGGCCCGGGCTCCGAACGACCCGGAAAGGGCCTGTGCCACCTGGAACGGGTCGCTGGTGATGACGCTGCTGGCATACAGCTCCATAGCCCCGATATCGGCGGTCTTGTTGTTCGGATCGCCGCGGTCCACGATGCGCACGACCATGGGGAATCCCTCCCAGTCCTCCACCACGCCGTCAATGGGCCTCATGCACAGGGCCAGATTGAAACTGGTAACGCCCAGTTTGTTCACATAACAGTCCAGAACCCGGTAAATTGCCTCCTTGAGATCCTCGTCGAGGCACCTGGAGAGGAGGATGACTTCCTTCTCCTTGATGGGGGTGAGATAAGCCAGGATGCGCGTCTTGCCATGCTCGGCGGCCAGCCCCAGCGCCTGGTGAGCGGCATACAGGTCGTCAAAGTAGCTGGCGCCGTGCCCGAGCCGGTACAACAGTGCCGCTCGGCGCAGGTGCTCTATCCGGGCATAGTGCATGCCCCTGCTCAGGGTCATCTGCATGTGCCCGTGCAGGATAGAGGCGCCGCTTTTCCACAGGCAGTTCCACAACAGAAAAAAGTAGCGCGCCTCCTGGTCGACGCAGTGTGCCTGCCGCGCCCATTGCAGGGCCGTGTCGATATAGTCGGCGACTTCCCCGGCCGTAAAGCGCAGGGGATTGTGCTCGTCGAAAACCACCAGCCCGTGAAAGCCGTCGTACTTGGCCACGTTGGAGGCCGTGATGCAGTGCTCTCCCTTGACGCGCCCGAAAACGTCCTCCGGCGTGCCCTCCAGAGGCCGGCAGAAGGGGTCGCCGGCGTTGCTCGTGATCGTTTGCTGCAAATTGCCGGAATCCCTGGATTCCATCGGCCGGCCGGCACGGAGCTCGTTAAAGAGCGCGCCTTCGAGGGTGATCAGGTTCGTGACCTTGACAATGCGCTGCCGCTGCACCGCCTCCACCGTGCCAAAGTACTTGCGGATCCACTCGTGCATGGCCGCAGGTGCCTTCAGCTCGCCGGTGGTTGTGCTCACCTGGAAAATGCGTGCGAACCGCTCGCGCTCCTCCGTGGACAGAGCGCCCAGCAGTTCTTCCAGATGGATGATACTTCGCGCAGAATCTGACATAGGCCTTTCACCTTCTCACTGGATATGCGCCCGCCAACCGGCGCAACGACTCTTGAAACAAGCTCGATCCTCAACGCAGAGACCGCAGCCCTGCTGAAAGACGCAGAGCGCAGTAGCGAGACCGCAGAGTTTATACGAGGAGTCTCTACGTTCTCTGCGTGCTCTGCGGTTGAAATCCTGGTTCTTTCAGTAGAGTCGTGCAAAGAATACTAACATACCCGCTGCCAAAGGACAAAACGCGCGCCCTTTGACAAACCGATAGCGCTATGATAACATGGCTCCGTATGATCAGGCTGCACAAAACCCACATGTCCTCGGCTTCCAGCTTTGCCCGGGTATCCGGACTGGCCCTGGCTTGCCTTTGTTTGCTGCTTGCCGCCTGTGGACCGCCGCCGGTTCGTACGGCGCGGCAGCCTGCGGCGTACCCGGCGACGCCTACCGCACCGCCGCCAACCCATCCCCCATCTTCTCCGGCACCGGAGGCTTCCGCAACACCCGTAGCCGCGGCCACGCCGTCCCCCATGGCGGGTGAGCTCCACGTCGCCCTGCGCGAGCACATCAACACTCTGAACCCGTTTCTGGCCGCCAACGTCAGCGAAGCCTTTGTGGTGAGCCTGCTCTATGACGCGCTGGCCGAGTCGGACGCGCTGGGTAACCTGACACCCAACCTGGCGCAACGCTGGGAGCTATCGGCCGACGGCATGCGGCTCATCTGCTGGCTCAACCCCGGGGCGCGCTGGCACGATGGGCAGCCGGTGACCGCCGGCGATGTCGTCTTTACCTTCAACCTCATCCGGCGAACGGCTTTCCCCGGCCTGGCGCGGGTCGCCGCGCTGGTCGGGCAGGTGGAGGCGCTGGGACCGGCCAGGGTGCAGTTCACTTTCCTGAAGCCTGGATTGGAGAGTGTGCGCCAGGTTTGCAGCCAGGTGCGCATTGTGCCGGCGGCCCTGTGGGAGTGGGTCGAATACCCGCTTGACTATGCCAATCTCGATTACCCCATGGGCTCCGGGCCTTTTGCCCTGGTGGAGTACCGGCCTCCCGCATCGGGTGCGGGAGAGAGCGCGGACCAGGGCGGGCTGGTGCTGCGCAACACCGCCCTGCACCACGCCACACGGCCGAGCATAGAGAGATTGACCGTGCAGATCATCGACGACGAAAGCCGGGGTCTGCAAGGGCTGACGGAGGGCACGTTCGACCTCCTGGGGTGGGATATCACGCGGGCGATGGCCCGTGATGTGCAGGACCATCGGGAGGACTATGCCGGGGTGCAGTTGGCCTCCACCGCCGGCCGGAGCGTACACGCGTTGCTCTTTAACCTGCGCCGGGCGCCGTATGACAACCTGGCCCTGCGCTCCGCGCTGGCCCTGGCCATTGACACGCAGGCGATTGTGGACGAGGTACTGCTGGGGTTCGCCGACCCCGCACGCCCTACCGGCCCTGCCGCGAGTACCGGCCGGGGTACGGCGGGCCTCTTCCCCCCCGCTTCGCCGTGGTACGATGGCGACCTGGCCATCTCGCCCTTTGATGCCGCGCAGGCCATGGACAAGCTGGCCGGGGCCGGGTTCGTGGACAGGGATGGCGATGGGCTGCGGGAGAACCCGGACGGCACCGCTCTGCAGATCGTGATCACCTGCCCGGACCTGGACGCTCCGGTCAAGGTTGCCGGGCGGGTGGTCGCGCAGTGGAATGCCGTGGGGATCAGGGCGGCGGTCTCGGCGCAGCCTGCGGAACAGATCCGGTCGGAGCTGATGGCGGCCAGGTTCGAGGTCGTGCTGCACGAGCTGGCGCTCACCACCCTGGAGGAGGCCTACTTCTACTTTCACAGCTCGCGCGGCCTGCTGGGCGAAGGGGGCCTGGTGTCGGGGTACAACTATGGCGGCTATGCCAGCGCGACCTATGATCGCACGGTTGAGATCATGCTGGAGGAGCACAAACCGGAGCAGCAGCTCGAGCTCTTGCGCATGCTGCAGCGCATTCTGGCTGTTGACCTTCCGCAGATACCGCTGTACAGCTCGCAGTTGGTGCACCTGTACAGTGACGCCAACTTTTCCGGCTGGCGCCCCGAGCCGGGTCCCGGCCTGCTCGCCCGCGCAACCATCGCCGGCCTCTCCGCGCACTGACCCGTCTCCCGGGATCGGCAGCTCCAGCAGCCCGCCAACCCGCCGCCACTCTCTACTCTCCTGTCCCTACTCTCTCACCTCCAACTTCTCATTTCTAATTTCTAATCTCTCATTCCCTCTTTGGCTCTGCCTCATGATACTCCATTGCGCGCCGGTACAGTTCCACATATTTCTTCGCTGAGGCACTCCACGAGAAATCCGCCGTCATGCCCCTGACTTGCAGTTTGTGCCAGGTATCCTGGTACTTGTAGCTTTCCATCGCGCGGACGATGGCCGCAAACAGGGCCCAGCGGTCATACGGAACGAAGGAGAAACCGTTGCCCTCTCCGGTGCGCGGCTCGAAATCCTTGACGGTATCGGCCAGCCCGCCGGTGGCGCGCACGATGGGCACGCTGCCGTAACGCATCGCGATCATCTGCCCGAGCCCGCAGGGCTCAAAGCGCGACGGCATCAGGAACATGTCCGTGCCGGCGTAGATCTTTTGCGCCAGCTCGGCGTTGAACGTCAGAAAGATGGCCGCCTTGCCCGGATACGCCTGGGCCACACGGGAGAATAGCTCGTGATAGTGCGGATCGCCGGTGCCCAGCACGACGAATTGCAGGTTCATGTCGAGCAGGTGGTCGATCGTGTCTCCCAGGATGTCGAAACCCTTCTGGTCGGTCAGCCGTGAGATGATGCCGATCAGGGGGGTGGCGGCGTCTACCTTCAGGTTCGCCTCCTGTTGCAGCGCCAGCTTGTTCTTCACCCGCGCGTCCAGGTGGCCGGCATCAAAGTTCTGGGCGATGTACTTGTCCGTTGCCGGGTTCATCACCTCATAGTCGATGCCGTTCAGAACGCCGAACAGCCGCTCGCGCCGGTCACGCAGAAGGGGATCCAGTTTCTCCCCGAACTGCGGGCTCAGGATTTCCTGGGCGTACGTCTCGCTGACCGTGTTCAGCACGTCCGCAAAGTAGATCCCGCGGGCCATGAAATCGACCACTTCGGCCAGGTCGGCCATCTCCGTGTGGTACATAAAGCCGTACTCGGCTATGCCGGCAATCTCCAGCACGCGGTAGCCAAAGACGCCCTGGTAGGCCAGGTTGTGGATGGTGTAGACTGAGGCGGTGTGCCGGAAAAAGGGATCATCCTTGTAGACGGTCTTGAGCCAGTTGGGAACGATGGCGGTGTGCCAGTCGTTGCAGTGGATGACGTCGGGTTGCCACTCCAGGTGGTGCAGCATCTCCAGAGCGCTGCGGCAGAAAAAGATGAAACGCTCGGCATCGTCCGGATACATGTAGATGCCATCGCGATCATAGTACTTGGGGTTCTCAACCATGTAGACCGGGACGTCGGGCGCGATCAGGCCCTGGAGGATAGACGCCTCCTCCATTTGCTTCTCCATGGGAACCGGGAAGCGGGGTACGGCCTCCGTTAGCTCGAACTTGTCCGGGCTAATGCGCCCGTAGCGCGGCATGGCCACGCGGACGTCGTGGCCCAGAGCGCGCAGGGCCTTGGGCAGCGAGCCGGCCACATCCGCCAGCCCACCCGTCTTGGCAAAAGGAACAACTTCGGCCGAAAGCAAGAGTACCTTCAAAGGCTCGTGTTTCACCGCAGTCCTCCTCTGTAAGAGCAGTCGCCGGGTACCGGGTTACTCCCAGCTCACGATCCAGGTGCATAATCCGGCCAGCGCCACACAGGCCAGGGCCATGAACAGGCGCTGCGTCAAGAGCAGCTCCACATTCCGCGCCGTGATCAAAAAGATGGCCACCATCCCGGTAGCCAGAACGGCCCACATGCTGAGGAATGGATGCTCGTCTACCCACCTGCGCAACACGGACATTCGACCTCCTTCTGCAGTGCCGCCCGGTGTGGCGGCGCGTTCCAGGGTTTGCAGGATACGTTGCCATTCGCGCCGCACCTGCACCCCGGTCTCCTCCACGCTATGACTGTTGTCAATCACCACATCGGCCAGAGCGACCTTGTCCGCCTGCGGCGGCTGGGCGTCGATGCGTAGCTCGGCCTCGCTCCGGCTCAGGCCGCGCGTCCGGATGAGCCGCTCCACCTGCTGCTCGCGCGGGCAGGTGACCACCCACAGCTCGTCGCAACGACGGCGCATACCGGATTCGATCAGCTTGATGGCCTCCAGGACCGCCACCCGCGCCCGGCCTGCTGTGGCAGGCCCGCTATCCTTGTCGATGGCCTCCAGAAGCCTTCCGGCTTCTGCGATCACCGCCGGGTGGACGATGGCTTCCAGCCGCGCCATGGCCGCCGGATCGGCGAAAACCTGTGCCCCGAGCCGCGCGCGGTCGATCTCGCCGTCCTCCTGCACGATCTCGCGACCGAATTGGTCAACGACCTGCCGCCAGGCCGGCGTGCCGGCCCGGACCACCTGGTGGGCCAGCGCATCGGCGTCAATCACCCGCGCCCCCAGCTCCGCCAGCATCCCGGCCACCGTGCTCTTCCCCGTAGCAATATTCCCCGTCAACCCGATCACATACATCGCCAACTCTTCCCGCCCCACATCCCCCGCCTAACGTTTTCCGCCTCACGTTTCACGCCTAACGTTTTACGTATTACGCATCACGCCTTACGTTTTACGCCTTACGTTTTACGTATTACGCATTACGTCTTCCGCCCCCGCCACCTCCGCCCACTCCTCCATCCTCTCCTGCAGCTCCTCCTGCACATCCGCATAATCCCGCCCCAGGTCGTAGAGCTCGGCGATGCGCTGGTCATGGCTGGCCTGTTGCAGCTCCTGGGCCAGCGTGGACAGGCGAGTCTCGAGCTGCTCGATGGTGGCCTCCAGCTCGACGCGCTTTTCCTCTCGCTGGCGGGCCAGCTTTTCCGCGCGCTGCTGCTCGAGGTCGGCCTGTCTCCGCTCCTGACCTCGCTTCCGTGCCGGCAGGGCCTCTCCGGCTTGCGCCTGCTCGGCCTGCGCCTGCTGCAGGTAGGCGGAATAGTTCCCGGCGTAGGCGCGTACCTGCCCCCCATCCCCGTCGGGAGCACCGGACACCACCCAGACCTGCGTGGCCAGTGCGTCGATGAAATAGCGGTCGTGTGAGACAAAGAGGATCGTCCCGTCGAATTTGTCCAGGACCTGTTCCAGCATCTCCTGCGATTGGATGTCGAGCTGGTTCGTCGGCTCGTCGAGCAGCAAAAAGTTGGCGCCGTGCAGGGCCAGCATGGCCAGCGCCACCCGGCCCCGTTCCCCGCCGCTCAGGTTGGCGATCTGCTTAAAGACGTCATCGCCCGTAAAGAGGAACCGCCCGAGAAAGCCGCGCGCCTGCTCCAGTGGCAGGTTCTTCACCCGCAGGATCTCGTCCAGAATCGTCGCGTCCTCGCGCAGGGTCTCATGGCCCTGGGCCAGGTAGGCCACATGGATGTTGGCTCCGATCCTGGCCTCGCCGGCCAGCGCCGGCACCTCGCCCAGGATGCTCTTGAGAAAGGTGGTCTTGCCGCAGCCGTTGGGCCCCAGCACCGCCGCACGCTCGCGGCGTTGCAGGAGCAGGTTGGGAAAGACCAGCAGGGGCCGGTCGTAGCCTACCTGGAGCCCGCGGATGGCCAGCACATTGTTGCCGCCGCGCACGCGACTGCGCAGGGCGAACTTCATGACCTTCTCGCCCGCCGGTCGTTCCACCCGTTCCAGGCGCTCCAGGCGCGTCTCGCGCCCCTGGGCCTCGCGCGTGCGCTGCCCCGCCTTGTAGCGCCGGATAAAGTCATCGGTGCGCGCGATGTAATCCTGCTGTGCTTCGTATTCCGTATGCTGCCGCGCCCGCCGCTCGGCCCTGAGCTGTACATAATGGCTGTAGTTGCCGCTGTACTGCTCCAGCGTGCCGGCCTCCATCTCCCAGACGCGGTTCGCTACCTTGTCCAGGAAGTAGCGGTCGTGCGCCACCACCACAAAACTGCCGTTCCACTGCTGCAGGTACTCTTCCAGCCACTGCGTGGCCTGCAGGTCGAGATGGTTGGTGGGCTCGTCCAGCAGCAGCACGTCCGGCTTTTGCAGCAGGAGCTGGGCCAGCCGCGCGCGCGTCCGCTGCCCTCCGCTGAGCAGGTTGAGCGGCTGGTGAAAACTGGCCTCGGCAAAGCCCAGGCCCAGCAGCACCCGCTTGATCTCCTGCTCATAGGTGTAGCCCCCGGCCAGCTCAAAGCGCTGCAAGAGCTCGCCATAGCGCTCCATGGCTTTCTCGTGGCACTCGGGGTCGGCCATCTGCCGCTCAAGCTCGTGCAATTGCTCCTGCTGGGCATGCAGGTCGGCAAACGTGGCGTCCATCTCCTCGTACACCGTGCGCGTGCTCTCGAAAGCGGTCTTCTGGCTCAGGTAGCCGAGGCGCACGGACTTGGCGGTGCTGATTCGCCCGGCCGTCGGCGTCTCCAGGCCGGCGATGATGCGCAGCAAAGTGGTCTTGCCCGTCCCGTTGGCGCCCACCAGCGCCACGTGGTCGCCGTGGGCAAGCTGAAACGAGACGCCGGCAAAGACGTCCTGTGCTCCATAGTATTTAGCCAACCCCTCACCGACGACCACTGACATCTCAATTCTCCGCGGCAATTATAGCACAGGACCCCGGGCCCGGCCAAGCTCGGGCAAAGCACGGGTGCAGTTCACCTTGCGGGCTGGTTGCCCGGCTCCGGCCGTCAACGAATCTGGCACGAATAAGCGAATGCACTACAGCCACATTCGTTTACCGCTACTGCGTCCCGCGTTTCCGGTACTCCGCCCTGTGCTCTTGGCAGGGTCGGCGGGATTCGTTTCCGGCATTCGTTGATGGCCGTTTGGCCCACGGCAAGCCATGCTTGCCCCCAGGATGAATTACACCCGAAAAGCGCGGCGTGCCCACCCCGTATTGACAAGATCCCCCCCGCCCCCTATACTAGCCCCCAGGAGGCCTGACACAAGGTTATTACGATACTGGGACAGAGCTTAAATACATCTGTCTTGGTGTCTCGCTATCGCTACTGCATCCCGTTCTCTTCGCGGGACTGCGCCCTGCGTCTGTTTGCAGGGTCGTGTCTTGGTGTTAAAAATGCCCATCTCTGAAACATCACCCAACACTCTCCGCCTTAGCACCGCCCCGGACGACGGGCGGCCCATCAACAACCTGCCCGGGCTCTACCCCACCGAAGACTGGGTCGTCCATTACTGGGGCGTCGAGCCCCGGGGCAAATTGCGCCCCCGCCAGGCGACCATCCAGTTGCCGTCGGGCTATGCCCGCGCCTGCCCGCCGGTCTCGATCGGTGAGAGCGGCTGCGTGCATCAGGTGCGCCGCTGGGGCGTCGAGTGCTACACGCGCATCCTGCAGGACATTGGCTTTGATCCCGCCCGCTACCTGGACCGGGACGCCGGACTTGATGCCGGCGGCGTGGACGGAGCGCTCGTCTCCATTCTCCTGCAGACGACCCACTTTGATTTGCCGGGATACTTTGTCATCGCCAGCGATGAGCACCCATTGCTGCTGTTTGCGCCGGACGGAGTGCTAAAGGGCTCGCATAGCGGCTGGTATTCTTACCTGGGTGCGCTGGCTTACCTGGTGTCCGGGGGCGGGGTCCAGCGCCGCTTTGGCCGGCTACACGGTGCCAATCGTGCGCTCTATGAGCGGGCGCTGCAGTACCTGCTGCAGGCGCTGCAGAGCTCGGAACGGCCATGAGGTGAGCGGATGAGCACGCGACGAATTCTGGCGCTGTTCACGATCGTTGCGGTCCTTGGCTGGGTGGGCCTGGTTTCGTTTACCTACTACAATCCTCCCGACTCGTTCAACCGCTGGATTGTCGTGGCCATCCTCGCCCTGACGCTGTGGGCGACGTTGCTGCCCCTGGCCTACTGGCTCCATCTGCGCCGGCGGCGCCTGGGCGATGCGGAGAGCATTGTGCCGCGCGCCGCCCGGCAGAGCGCGCTGGCGGCTCTGGCCCTCACGGCGTGCGTGTGGCTGAGCATGATCCGGGCGCTCAACTGGGCCAACCTGCTGTTGCTGCTGTTGCTCGTGGCTCTGGCGGAGATGCTGCTCTCTTCCGGGAAGGAGCGGGGGTGACGAATGGCGAAATTGCTGGAATGTGCGCTGAACTTTAGTGAGGGCCGCCGGGAAGACGTGATTCAGGCCATCGTGGCCGCGGCGGAGGGCGTGCGCGTGCTGGATGTGTCCTCGGACAAGGATCACAACCGCACCGTGGTCACCTTTGTCGGCTCGCCGGAGACCGCCCCGGCGGCGGCCGTGCGCATCACCGCTAAAGCGGTCGAGCTCATCGACATGAACGTGCATCGCGGGGCGCACCCGCGCATGGGCGCGGTGGATGTGATCCCCTTTGTGCCCCTCGGCCAGGCGACCATGGACGAGGCCATCGCCGCGGCGCGCCAGGTGGGCCGGCGGCTGGGCGAGGAGCTGGGCGTCCCGGTCTATCTGTACGAGTCGGCGGCCACGCGGCCGGAAAGGCGCAACCTGGCCGATGTGCGCCAGGGCGAATACGAGGGGCTGCCGCAAAAGATGGCGGGCCCGGACTGGGCCCCCGACTTTGGCCCGCGCCAACCCCACCCGACGGCCGGCGCCACGGCGGTCGGCGCGCGCATCTACCTGCTGGCCTACAACGTGAACCTGGGCACGCCCGACGTGGAGATCGCCAAAGCCATCGCCCGCGCCGTCCGCGCCAAAACCGGCGGCCTGCAGAACGTCAAAGCGCTGGGGGTACTGCTGCACGACCGCAACCAGGCGCAGGTGACGATGAACGTGGTCGACCCCTTCCGCACGCCGGTCTACCGCGTGCTGGAGCTGGTGCGCCTGGAGGCCGCGCGCTATGGCGTGCCCGTGGTGGGCACCGAAATCATCGGCCTGGTGCCCCTGACTCTCCTGCTGGAAGCGGCGCGCTACTACCTGCAGCTGGAGAGTTTTCGCGACGATCAGGTCCTGGAAACCAGGTTGTTTGGAGCACAACCATGAGTCCGATCGTGCACCTTCGCCGCTGGGTGGCGTTTGTGGTTGTGATGCTCCTATCGGTCGCCTGCGGGCAACCCACGCCTACCCCCACACCCGTGCCAACGCCTACGGCGACCCTGACCGCCACCCGGACGGCCATTCCAACGCCCACGGTAACCCGGACACCTACCCGCACGCCAACGC
>JAEAME010001545.1_pt1 | contig 15654 bp, 14 predicted proteins | sample 8958731 | NCBI WGS metagenome assembly JAEAME01 (sample SAMN16933194, study PRJNA681113) | bioreactor sludge metagenome | isolation source: anerobic bioreactor sludge (Control) | place: India:Bengaluru | collected 2018-10-24 | reverse complement strand
TGGCCTTGATTATAGTGCTATTACCGTTAATATCTGTCTCCGCAGCTTCTTTGACAAATGTAACCCCGACCAGTGGTCAACCAGGGACAGTAATTACTGTCACAGCTACAGGTTTTACATCCGGTCATTCATATACTATCTACTTTAATGCGATAGCGGCGGTAGGTGGGACCTCTATTGGCTCAGGGACAGTACCTGGTGATGGAGATATAACTGCTACGGCGGTAATACCCACTACTGCAGCCAAGGGGACCTACTATATTTCAGTATATACTGAAGCAACACAGACAGGATTACAGTCTTTTGTAGTGAGTCCAAAGTTAACACTCAGCTCAGCATCAGGTTATGTCGGGGATGTTATCACTATTGCAGGAAGCGGATTCACCGCCAGTGGTACAGTAACTCTTTATTTCGATTCGGTAACACAGTCATCAACCACGGCAAATACCTATGGGATGTTTTCGACGACTTTTACTATTCCCCGTGGAGCTCGTGGTAGCCACGTTATCTCTGCCGTTAATAATACAGGTGGAGACGTAATAGCCACCTATTATACTATTTCTTCCAAATTAACAATGAGTTCAACTTCAGCCGCAGTCGGGACTCCGTTAACAGTGACCGGAACCGGTTTCACCGCGAGTTCGCCAATATCTCTATATTTAGACGGTGCGGTGGTAACCAGTTCGGCAAGTGATGCCTATGGTGGTTTTACTTTATCGGACTTTACTCTTCCGGCCACTACCTCAGGCAGCCACACATTACGGGCACAGGACAATTCAGGTAATTATGTGACATTATCGATAACCACCCTTGCCGCAATATCAGTGGATCCGGTTACAGGGCCGGTAGGGACAGTCGTCAACATTAACGGTAATGGTTTCAAAGCTAACGATATAATTAGCCTTTTTATCGATAATACTTCCTTGTCAGTATCGGGGGTAACAACAGATGCGACCGGGCATTTCGCAACAACAATAACAATTCCCAATACTTCGGCAGGAACACATCAATTAAAAGCATCTGACAGTATTAACAATGATACAGAAGCTTTCCAAGTAACAGCTAGTGCAGTATTGTCGCCGATTTCCGGATATTCCGGGACTGAAGTTACTATTAATGGGAATGGTTTCCTGGCTAACCAGACGGCTACAATAACTTTTGACAATAATCCTGTAGGCACGGTGTCTATTAATGCTCAAGGCAGCTTTACCTTGTCTTTCGATGCACCTTCCCGGCAAGCCGGAGTATATAAAGTACGAGCTACTGATGGAACTAACATAATAGAAAATAACTTTAATGTGACGACCAGTGTGAAATTAGTCACTCAGAATTCAGCTTCGGCTCCAGGTTATGTAGGAGAACCGGTGACGGTGAGTGGCGTAGGATTTAAAGCTGGGGCGAAGATCACCGTTACTTATGACGGTAAAGAAGTTAAGACCGGTACGGTTGGTTCCGATACTAATTTCTCAATTACCTTCAATGCCCCAACCAGCAAGGCTGGCGAACATACTGTTACAATTAGCGACGGGATAGTAATGCTGTCGTTACCATACTACATGGATGCAACGGCTCCGACATCACCAGTGCTGGTAGAACCCGAAACCGGAACAAGACAAAAAGCTACCGGTACATTTACTTGGATTACTGTATCAGACCCCAGCGGCGTTACATATGAATTACAAATAGCCAGTGATTCATCTTTCTCAGCCACCTCAATAATAGTAGAGAAGAAAGGTTTAGGTGGTACCGAATACACATTAACCAAAGCAGAAAAACTCAAAAATACTAAAAAAGATGCTCCATATTTCTGGCGGGTAAGAGCGGTTGATGCTGCGGAAAACCCAAGTACCTGGTCTAATATCTGGTCATTCAGCGTGGGTAGTGTAATGCCTGCATGGGCGTTGTGGATCATGATTGGCTTGGGGGCCGTGATCGTTCTGCTCTTTGCTTACTGGCTAGGTCGGCGCACCAGCGGCGGCAGGCGGATCTCAACCAGAATTGTGGACAACGATTAACAAACCAATGGTATTAGAATAGGGAGCCTTTTTAAGGCTCCCTATTCTTTTTTGAGAAATTTTAATAAGTTGGTATCACCGTCTAGGTAGCTGCTTTGAGGATACGGATTACTTTGGTTTGGGCTTTAACCACATCCAGTTGGTCAACTTGGGCAATGGCTGTTTGGAGGTCACCTTCTTTAGCCAAATGGGTAGTCATGACTATAGGAACATAGTCCTCAGATACCGCTTCTTTCTGAATAACTGCGGCAATACTAATATTGTGTTTCCAGAAAATATTACAAATTTGAGCCAGTACCCCAGCTTGATCAAGTGCGCTAAACCGTAGATAGAAACGCCGCTGTACCGAATCTGCTGAACCCAGGGGAATGATTTCAGATGAAGTTGGGACAGGCATCGGCCGGCCCTCGTAGATATCCAGTAAATCTTTGATTACCGATTCGGCGGTAGGATAAGCACCGGCACCAGGAGCAACCATTCCAGTCACTACATTCTGATCATCTTCCAGTTCGATTCCATTCATCGGGCCTTGTAAAGAACCGAGAAGAGAACTAACAGGGACCATTGCCGGCCGGACACAAACATTAAATACGCCTTCAGTCTGTTCGATAACGCCGACCAGTTTGACGACATAACCTAATTCGGCCGCGTATTGAATATCCTGTTGGGTGATATCACGGATACCTTCCAACGGGAAATGGCCTACAGTGTGGTATGAATCACCGATAAGGCCAAGCAAGATTCGTATTTTACTAGCTGTATCCAGGCCATCGATGTCGTCCGAAGGGTCGAATTCAGCAAAACCTTTAGCTTGAGCTTCTTTTAGAGCGTCGGCGAAGCTTTTTCCCTGTAAACTCATGGTAGATAAAATATAGTTTGAGGTTCCGTTCAGGATTGCTTGTATCTTACGGAAGCGGCGCCCCATAGCCTTTGCCTGGCGGAATTCATGTATTAGAGAATGGGCACCGACGAAACTGGCACGGAAGCCAATACGGCGCCCCAGGGCGGCTGCTGTTTCGAAAATTTCGCTGCCTTCTTTTGCCAATAGTTTTTTGTTTGCCGTAACAACATCTTTGCCATTCTTCATTGAGGTAAGGAGAACTGTCTTAGCGGGTTCAATCCCACCCATAAGTTCGATAACAATATCTATTTGAGGGTCATCAGTTGCTGCTTTTAAGTCAGGAACCAGCATACCGGAGGGTAGAGTAACTGTCCTTTTCCTGTCCAGATCTTTATCAACTACTCTGGTTATTTTCAAACCCGGGATACCCCGATTATAAAGCAGGTCGATAACTCCAGTACCAATAGTACCGAAACCGACGACAGCTACATTCCTGGTTTTTATCTTTCCATCACTGCGATTAATTGAAGATTCAGGTCCAGCCATTTTTTTCTCCTGGTGAATAATTGAGAATCAGATTGTTAGCTATCTTATTACTCGGGCAAATCGGTGTCAACCGAAGCATCCTCCGCCATATAAAGTAGATTGTTTTTTTACGTCTTGATTTAGTGTGTATACAAAGTTATACTAAGGCCAGCGAAGATATTGAGGAGGGATATATGCCGGAGATTCAAATTGGTACCGTAAGTGACTTCTTTGCAAAACCGGTGGTCGCGGGTATCCAACTGACCGCTCCTCTAAAAGCCGGGGATAAAATCCATATTAAGGGACATACCACAGATCTTGAACTCATAGTCACTTCGATGCAAATCAACAACACATCAGTACAGGAAGCCAAGTCAGGCGACGCAGTAGGGATTAAACTCCCGGACCGGGTGCGGAAAGGTGATACCGTTCATAAGGTCATCGAATAAAGTGTAAGATTATAATACTAAAGTATACTTCCTTAAAACCGGTATTCACTGCCAGTAGGAAGAAGTATGTAAAGAATAGGTGATTACCGACAGCGCTTCTTTGCAAAAACTAGTTCATTTATTTCATGTTTCGTAATAGATTAGCCATTTCGATGGCACTGACGGCAGCGTCAAAACCCTTATTGCCGGATTTAGTGCCAGCGCGTTCGATAGCCTGTTCGAGTGTGTCGGCAGTAATCACGCCAAAGATGACCGGGATACCGGTGGCTAGACCAACATTTGCGATTCCTTTACTCACTTCGGCGGCGATATACTCAAAGTGAGGCGTCGCACCACGGATAACCGTGCCCAGGCAGATCACAGCATCATATTTTTTACTATGAGCCATCTTCTGAGCGATAAGTGGTATTTCAAAAGAACCGGGAACCCAGGCAATGTCGACATCAGTCTCTTCAACGCCATGCCGGGCAAGGGCATCATGTGCTCCGCTGAGCAGCTTCCCCGTGATGAATTCATTAAAACGGGCGATAACGATACCTATTTTCAGGCCTTGGCCAAGTAATTCACCTTCAAATATATTACTCATTATGACCTCCTGGAATTAATGATTGATGCTAGTCGGTTTTTTCCGGTAAATCAAGATTATGACCCATTTTATTCTTTTTTGTCTGTAAATAGAAGAGGTTGTGTTTGTTGGGTTTGCAGACAATAGGCAGAGTTTCTACAACTTTCAAGCCATAAGATTCGAGTCCGATACGTTTTTTCGGATTGTTAGTAAGCAGTTTAATATCATGCAGGCCAAGGTCAGCCATGATTTGGGCGCCGATGCCGTAATCGCGCTGGTCTGCCGGGAAGCCCAGAGATAAGTTGGCTTCTACAGTGTCCATGCCTTTTTCCTGAAGGGCATAAGCTTTAATTTTGTTATGGAGGCCAATACCCCGGCCTTCCTGGCGTAAGTAAATAATGACCCCGCGTCCCTCCCTGGCGATCATTTCCATAGCAACATCGAGCTGCTCGCCACAGTCGCAGCGCATGCTGTGGAAAACGTCGCCGGTGAGACATTCGCTATGTGCCCGCACCAGCACCGGTTGTTCGGTCGTAACATCTCCGAGAACCAGGGCGAGATGTTCATAGGGATCGACATCACTTTTGTAAGCGATAGCGGTAAATTCGGCATATTGGGTAGGAATTTTAGCCTCGGCTACACGGTGGACGAGTTTTTCATGACGGCGGCGGTAAGCAATCAGGTCGGCGACACTGATTATCTTCAGGTCAAACTTCCGGGCGATATTTTCCAACTGGGGAAGACGGGCCATGGTACCGTCTTCATTCATTATTTCACATAAAACGCCAGCAGGAGCCAAACCAGCCAGCCGGGCAAGGTCAACGGTAGCTTCTGTCTGCCCGGCACGAACCAATACGCCGCCGTCCTTAGCTCTAAGAGGGAACATGTGTCCCGGCATCAACAGATCGTCGGGTTTCGTTTTGGGGTTGACTAGAGACAGTACTGTACGGGCCCGGTCGGCGGCCGAGATTCCAGTCGTGGTCCCCTCTTTTGCTTCTACCGAGACGGCAAAGGCCGTGGTGAATTTGGAGGTATTATTGGCAACCATCATCGGTACTTTCAATTCATCGAGACGTTGCCCTGTAAGTGGAGCACAGATGAGACCTCGGCCGTATTTCGCCATGAAATTGATTGCTTCAGGGGTCACTTTCTCAGCGGCAATAACCAGGTCGCCTTCATTTTCACGATCCTCGTCATCGACGACGATGACGAATTTCCCGGCTTTGATATCTTCGATTGCTTCTGGAATAGTCGCTAATCCCATATCATTCACCTGTAAATTATTTAAAGGAATATTTTAACAAATAACATTAACCAGTGTATATCCAGTAGTCAGGGACAGGATGGACTAATTTATGCCAAACCCCTGTTCTTTCAGGAAATCCAGGGTGATTCCGGGGCCTTTTACCCTGGTGAAGCGGGCGACATATTTTGCGATGATATCAACTTCCAGATTTACGATATCACCACGACGCCTTTCCAACAGGTTGGTGTGCTGCCGGCTGAAATTTACGATAGAAACTTGAAAGGAAGAATCGTCACAATCAGCTACGGTAAGGCTAATACCATCGACGGTGATAAAACCTTTCTCGACAATATAGTACATTACTTCGGATGGGGCTTTAAAGCGTATCAACATAGCATCCGCTTCCGGTTTCATATCTTCTACCCGACCGGTAGCATCGATATGTCCCTGAACAAGGTGTCCCCCCACCCAGCCATTTAAAGCGAGGGGGCGTTCCAGGTTAACCCTATCACCGGCGTGAAGCAATCCCAGGTTAGAACGTCGGGCAGTTTCAGGCATCACATCAGCAGAAAACGAGTTGTTGTTCAAGGCAGTGATGGTGAGACAGACACCATTTACAGCTATACTATCACCGAGATTCACCCCGTTAAGTACCCTGATGGCAGAGACGACCAGTTTATTTGAGGCGGCGACAGTGACTTTTCCTACTTCTTCAACGATACCTGTAAACATAATAATAGCCAGATCAAGATTTATTTCTTGCCGATGTAACCGCTGATCATGACATCGTCACCGAATTTTTCGACATTGATACGTTCAAGACGGGAAGCTTCGGCAATTTTTTCGACGCCGTTGCCGGTAACTGCCTGAATAGCATCTTTTCCTCCGATAACCATTGGTGCAAAGAAAGCGACCACTTTATCAACGAGGCTGGCATCGAAAAGAGAACCAATAAGCGTTCCCCCGCCTTCGACAAGAATGCTGGTGATTTCTCGCTTACCGAGGAATAGCATCACTTCATTCATATTTATCTGACCATGAGGCGCCGGAAATTCGATAACTTCGGCACCTGAGTGAGATAATGCCTGCTTTTGCGCCTTACTAGCTGACTCTCCAATAGCGACAATTACTTTACCAGGTTCTCCGAAAACCCGGGCATCCGGAGGAGTACGGCCAAGCCCGTCAACGATTACACGAATCTGGCGGTTTTTTACCGCACCGCCGATGCCGCCGTATCGACAGGTTAAGAACGGATTATCAGCGATGATAGTATTGGCCCCAGCCATGACTACGTCATTGGTATAACGTAAGTAATGTACATATTTACGGGCTTCTGCTCCGGTAATCCATTTGGAATCGCCGGTTCGTGTGGCAATTTTACCATCCAGACTGGCGGCAAACTTGACCGTTACAAAGGGAGAAAGGGTTTTAAGGTACTTGAGATAAGCTTCGTTGATAGCACGAGCCTCCTCTTCATGGTCGCCGACGCTGGTTTTTATACCTTCCTTTTGCAGGTCTTCTTCACCACGGCCGGCAACATTAGGATTGGGATCAATCATGGCCATATGTACTTCAGCAATACCAGCGGTGATGATCGCTTTAGTACAGGGAGGGGTTCGTCCGTAATGGCAACAAGGTTCGAGGCTGACATACATTACAGCACCACGAGCTTTTTCCCCTGCCTGGTTCAAAGCCATTATTTCAGCGTGTGCTGAGCCTGGGGGTTGAGTATAACCCTGACCAACAATCTCGCCATCCTTGACGATGAGAGCACCAACCGCGGGATTAGGGCTAACCTGTCCCAAAGCAAGCCTGGCGAGTGCCAGTGCCTGTCTCATATAGTCCATCACTGCCATTCTAGCATCACGAGGAAAGGAAGTGCAAACAAAACTATACAGGACAAAGTTTATATGAATAACCGAACTGAATATTAAGTGCTATTGATTGAATGTATATTTGGGTATAAGATATAACAGAATTCAGTATGATATTAACACGTCCGGCGGATAATTAGCCGGATTTGGTTTCATATCTACGAGTTAGTAGAGTCGAGGTTAGTCTCATGAATGACATCGAATTAGTTCATATTGGCTTTAATAACGTGATTGCCATGAACAGGGTAATTGCTATTGTTTCGCCAAGTTCTGCTCCAACCAAACGGACAATCCAAGAAGGTAGAAATAAAGGCTTGCTGATCGATATGACAAACGGGCGCCGCACAAAGGCGGTCATTATTGCCGACAGCGGGCATATCATCCTGGCGGCGCTAGCCCCGGAAACCATTGCCGGAAGATTACAGGCGACACGCGAATTGACTGAACGTGTGAATGCCTTTAAGATCGAGCCGAGCGATGCGAAAACTATCTCCTGATAGAACCGTGTTGAAAACGGTAAAATCGTTATTTATCATTCTGTCCGGGCCTTCCGGAGTTGGAAAAGACGCCGTATTGGCCAGGATGAAAGAAATGCAGTTGCCGATTCATTATGTCGTGACCATGACGACACGGCCGTGCCGTCCGGCGGAGAAAGACAACATAGACTACCGGTTTGTCTCCCGGGAAGAATTCATAAAACTAAAAGACAATAACGATTTGTTGGAATCGGCAACCGTATACGGGAATTATTACGGGGTCCCGAAGAAAGATGTCACGGACAATCTGGAAGCAGGCCGGGACGTGTTGGTAAAGGTAGATGTGCAAGGAGCGGAGACGATCAAAAAAGCTATGCCGCAAGCAGTCGCTATCTTTCTGTCGCCGCCATCGAAAGAGGAACTATTCACCAGGTTGAAAAAGAGAAGCACTGAATCTGAAACCGAGATGAAGGTCCGGCTGCAGGCGGCTGAAGATGAATTCAGGAAACTCCCTTCGTTCGACTATGTAGTGGTGAATTACCGGGGAGGAATCGATCGGGCGGTAGCGGTGATCACATCCATAATTACAGTAGAAAAATACGGCAGTGCCCGGAAGGTATAAATTTTAGAAGATCAATTTGAAAAAAAGGGTTAATAAGTAACCCAGCAATCCACAAATTGGGAAAGTGAGTATCCAGGTCATCACGATTTCTCCAGCCACGCCCCAGCGTACGGCAGAGAAACGACGGGTGGCACCCACGCCCATAATTGCGCTGCTGATAGAATGAGTAGTACTAAGGGGAATACCCAGTGACGATGCGATGAGAATGGAGGTCCCGGAAGCAGCTTGAGAAGCGAAACCGTGGATTGATTCTAATTTAGTCAGCTTGAAACCCATGGTACGAATGATGCGCCAACCGCCGCTGGCGGTACCCAGTCCCATCGTGATCCCGCAAAGCAGTACCACCCATATCGGTACGCTGAAGGTAGTAGTGACGCCGCCCAGAACCAAAGCCAATGCGAACATTCCCATAAATTTCTGGCCGTCGTTACTGCCGTGGGCAAAAGCGAGGTATGCGGAAGAAAATATCTGAAATTTACTAAACAGCCGGCGAACTGTAGATACTTTTACCCGGCGGAGTGCCCAATTTAGAGCGGTCATAAAGACGACACTTAAGATAAAGCCAATAACGGTTGAAAAACCAAGGCCGAGAATTACTTTCAACCATCCCGACCAGAGCAAGACTGACATTCCCCCCGCGGCGAGTCCGGCGCCGGTAAGGCCGGCAATAAGCTCATGACTTTCGCTGGTAGGTATGCCGAAATAAGCAGCAACAGAGGTCCAGACAATAATGGTTAAAGTCGCAGCTGCGACGACGGTGAGGTCAATCGTTTCAGGGCGTACGATGCCTTTCCCAATCGTACTAGCTACAGCTGCACCAGTAAATACAGCGATTAAAGCCCCCAGGATATTAAGCGTAGCGGCCATGATGACAGCCTTACCGGGAGAGAGATCGCGGGTTGAAACAACGGTGGCGATGGCATTGGGAGCATCGGTCCAGCCATTAACAAATTCAGCGCCCAGAATCAACAATAACACCAGGACCAGCGGGAAACTGAAGAGGCTTTCAAGCATGCTTGAGAGCGACCCCTTCGAGGGCGTTAGCTACGTCTTCACAGCGGTCAGTTGCGGTTTCCATATTTTCATATATCTCACGCCACTTGATGATGTCCTTGATACTGCTGGTTTTCTCAAAAAGTTCACCGATGGCCGAACGGAAAATCAAGTCGGCAACATTTTCCAGACGGTTGATTTCAACACAGTGTTCCAGAATCGGTTTGGAGTTGTTAGGATGTCTCATGAAGGGCATGGTCTTTTCCAATTCGATGGCGGATTGGAGAAGAACCCCGGCTAGTTCGCGGGCTTTCTGGCTGGGACGATCAACCTTATAGATATACATATAGTCAGCTGCTGATTGAATGAAGTCAGTAACATCATCGAGGGCATGGGCGACAAGAGCGATATCTTCACGGTCAAGAGGAGTGACGAAAGAGCGGTTTAACTGTTCAATGATTTGATGGGTAATGGAGTCTCCGGCGTGTTCGATTTCGGTAATTTCGGCTACGATAATGTCATTGTTTTCCCAGTGATCGACCAGTTCCTGCAGTTTCTGGGCTGCCTTGACGATATTTCTGGCGCTGGCCTCAAAAAGATCAAAGTACCGGTGTTCCCGCGGCATTAGAAACCTAAGCATGGATTGCCCTCCATAGGGAAAGAAAAATGACAGAGGGAATGGTTGTTAAAAGACCGGGTGTGTAAAAAAGTGAACTCAACATCAACCCTCAAACAGTTTAGAGGAGACTGAACGGGATGTCAAATATGTTTCGTATCTGCGGCAGTCTGATGAAGAGCGATTGACGGGCATGAAAACTATCTGTTAGAATTCTAATTACTGCGGGCGGTTAGCTCAGTTGGTTAGAGCATTGCGTTGACATCGCAAAGGTCACTGGTTCGAGTCCAGTATCGCCCACCATTTTTCGAAGCTAAAAAAGCCCTTCGATCTTCAACGATGAAGGGCTTTTCTGTTAAACTGCTAACGGACTGCTAACGGACGGATTCTGTTTCCGGATTTTTCGACAGGACAATGTCATCAAATTTGTTGGCCGCCGCCTGCTGCTGGCCAGGTAAGGCATGAGCATAGACATTCAAGGTGGTTGACGTGCGACTGTGCCCCAACCTTTCAGCTACTACCGGAACAGGGACACCGGCAGCTATCAGAATTGAGGCATGGGTATGCCTGGTATCATGAAGACGGATACCGGGGAATCCGCAGCGCCGGACGTGTTTCATCCAGGCATGACTGATGCTGCACGGTAGATAAGGGCTTCCGTCTACATGGCAGAATACCAGGTCATCTTCTTTTAAGGATTCATGCAAAGCTTCGGCGTTGTCTTTGTGTTGCCTGAGTACCAAAACACAGGATTGGGGTAAATTGACTATTCGGCGGGAACGGACTGTCTTTGGTTGCCGATAGATTATTTCGCCGGTCCTCAACTGATGCAGACTGCGGGCTATAGAGAGTTGCCCGGTAGTCAGGTCAACGTCTTGCCATCGCAGAGCCAAGATTTCACTTCTACGAGCGCCGCTAAACAGAAGGGCGTACCATAAGGAGTAATATTGCGTTTGCTTTGCTGCTTCGAGAACGGTAGATAACCCTCTTTGGTCAAGCGTGTGCATCTCGGGACTGGAGAAGCTCGGGGGATCGGTTATATCGGCTACATTGCGACCTACCAAACCACGTTTCACGGCTACTTGAAGAACTGTGTGAATGATAGCGTGAAGATCATGGACGGTTCGAGGGCTTAGCCCGGCCGCCAGTTTATCGCCGTAGAATTTTTGAAGCTGAGTTGGTTTCAGATCGGTGAGGGTGACCCGGCCAAGACGGGGGATGATGTGTTTTCTGACTTGCTGCTCACGTCCTTGGTAAGTCGACGGTGCGAGATTTGGTTTAACGTAGTTTTGAAGCCAGTCTTGTAGATGTTCGCCAAAAGTCAGTTTACCTGGCCTGACGTAAATATTCATGTCCATTTCGTGAAGTATCTTTGTAAGTTGCTTTTCTGCCAGCTTCTTATCCGGACCAGCGGCTATCCATGTTTGTTTTCGTGTGCCTGTGATTTCATCTACGCCATTTAAAACAATACTATAACGATTACCACGTTTGATAATGCTTCCTCTCAATTTTATGCCTCCCTCTCTTGGATTTTCTTTTGAAGGTTTAGTAATTCTGGATGAGCGTCAATCCACTCACCTTCTAAAGGCCTGCCTGCTTGGTCCCATTGAAACAGAAGTAAGGTATCAGATAGTGAAAGCCCTTGTTCTTTAAGCTCTTGTTCACCGACTTCAGCCATTTCCTTCATTCTTTCTGTAAATGTGAAATTGATGACCGCTCTAGACAAAGTCGCGTCCGAAAAGTCTTCATCAACCAGATATGTAATATCGAGATCTGATGTATCTGGATATTTCTCGTTTTTTATTTCAGCAATGCGATCTCTGAATGCATATTGATGAGCCAAAACATTTAATTTCCCATACTGCTGCTCTATGTTATCGGGGAAACGAGAAGAGATTACAGGTAAAGCTAATGGTGCCAGGATAGCTAACCATTGAGCTTGTCTAATAGTGAGATGTAAGAGCCTTACTTGTTCTGATGGATCTACCCCAAAACGTCTTGCTATCTCGATAACCTGGGATTCATGTCGTTTATTAATCTTCTCAACTTCGATAATTACCGGTATTGATACTAAAGGGATACCAAAATGTTTACACGAACCTAAGCTCCATTGTTTGTCGCGAGGTGATGCTTTTATCTTAGGTCGAATTTTAGTCATGTAAGCAGATATTAAAGATACACCCGGCAAAATTACCATCGCCTCTTTTAATAAATCAGACCAACGGTCATCTGACCGGATTTTTTTTAGTTGAGTTGTCTTACTTTGAATTAGTATGTTAGCTACTTCTTTAGCTGACAGTTTTGGTGACCTATCTAGGATGGTCATAATAGTTGTCTTAACTTCTTCAGTGAGTTTCTCGACTTTTCTACCCCTAGCCATTGTTCCTTCCAGTAATTAATGTGTAATTATTGTGAAAAATACGAATAAAATAGTTATATCTATTAAATATATGTCTGTATTATTAGGTATATTATATAACAGTCAAGGATAACAATACAATACCGTTTATCAGAAAGGTAGGTGAGAAACAATGGAAAACAAAAAGGACTCGCCGGTGATGACACCGAAGGAAGTCGCTGACTTGTTCAAGGGTAGATTAGGACGCAACGCAGTTTATGAAGCTATAAAGCGTGGCGAAATCCCTTCAACGCGCATCGGGGACCGTATTTTTGTACCGCGCCGAAAGCTGCTGGACATACTTGAGAGTGGATGTGAACCGTCAGAAATCAGATAAAACAAAAAGCCCGGCGCTGTAACGCCAGGCGAAGGAAAGCCGAGACATGATCTCAGCTATAAAAAACATTGTACTACTTGATGACAACCACGTCATCATTTCAGCTTCAAACATAGCGACACCCGTCATGTCAGGGGCGACGCTATGTTAACTACACAAAAACACTACGTTACCAAGCCTGATATTTCAGAAATTAAGCGGGCGATAACTGTATTCTTTCACCCGGGCGATACCGTTGAACTCCGGGCTTTGAAAGTAAACGGGAAACTTACCCACGCCGGGTATTTCCGGGATTACGAACTGCTATCGAAAGAAGCTGCCAGACTTTCCGGCCAGGCCCAAGGCGTCTATGTTGTCTTGAATTGTATCAACCGGGCGCTATTTGCCAGGGCCGCCAATAGAATAGTAATAGGCCCGGAAAATCTCACCCAGGACAAAGACGTTACCCGACGGGTATGGCTGCCGATCGACGTTGATGCAAAGCGGCCGGCCGGGATATCCAGCTCAGACGAAGAACACGACCGGGCGATAAAGACAGCGTATGAGATCCGCGAGTACCTTCAAGCATTTGGATTCGATTATATAGTTGTTGGCGATTCCGGGAACGGCGGCCATGTCCTGGCCCGTATCGACTTACCGAATGATGATGATTCTGAAAACAAAGTGAAGTCATGTATCGCAGGCGTAGGCAAGCTATTCGATTCCGAATACATATCGATAGATCAAACCGTGTTCAATGCCGCCAGAATCTGGAAATTACCGGGTACACTTGCCCGGAAAGGTGATAACATACCGGAACGTCCGCACCGGATTGCCCGGCTTCTCGAGGTGCCGAATGAGTAATGATGCACTAGATAGACTGGCAGCCACGGCACCGGTTACTGAAACAGTAAATAACAGCCATAGCTATGGTAAGCCGCTTGACGTTGAATCCTGGTTAAGCAATCACGGAATCGAAATCTTATCGACGTCACCTTATGAAAGCGGAACGCGGTACATAATCGTGTGCCAGTTTAATCCGGAACACAAGGGGACGTCATGCGCCGTAATACAGTATGCCAACGGCGCTATCAAGTTTAAATGCCAGCACGACGGCTGCAGGGATAATGACTGGGCCAAACTCAGGGAATTAAAAGACCCAGGATATAAAGACCGGAATAACGGGCATAATAAGCAAAATATCAAAACCACTACAGCGCCGTATAACGCAGGGAATGAATACATTATCGAAGGAAAGAATGGCCCGTCTTTAAACCAGGACAAACTCGTCAATGACATACTGGCCGATTTCACATTTAAGACGCTCAAGGATACTGACGAAATTCTTATATATAAAGACGGATACTATCAGTCCAATGGTGCAAGGTTTATCAAAGAAGAGTGCCAGCGCCGTGTGGGAGTAAATTCCATTCTTACCGAGCATAAAGTAAATGAAGTAATCGGGCATATCAGACGCAGCACTTATATTGACAGGGCTTTATTCAATTCAAATAAAGAAATAATCAATCTTTCAAACGGACTTTTGAATACCAGAACGAGACAAATATCCAATCACACCCCCGACTACTTATCGACTATACGAATACCGCTGGAATTTGATAAAGACGCTGAGTGCCCGGTAATTCAAAAATTCTTAAAAGAGATCCATCATAAGGATGATATCGAAGTCACTGAGGAACTGTTCGGATACTGCCTTATACCGGACTACAGTATTCAGAAAGCTTTTCTTGACGTTGGCGACGGGGACAACGGGAAAAGCACAGAACTTAATCTACTAAAAGCTTTTATCGGTAAAGATAATTGCTCAAATGTACCATGGCAGGCGCTGGAATTGAATAGATTCGCAAAATCGGCACTTGAAGGAAAGTTAGTTAACATCTTTGCCGACTTACCGTCACAAGGTTTAAGTATGACTTCGAATTTTAAAATGCTTACCGGCGGCGATACCATCGGGACAGAAAAGAAATTCGGGGACTATTACAGTTTTACTAACTATGCCAGGTTGATATTCAGCGCCAATAAACCGCCGAAGATCGAAGATGAGGATAGTTTCGCGTTTTGGCGGCGCTGGATAATTATCGAATTTCCAAACCAGTTTACAGATCGAAAGGATATCGGGTTACTTAATAAACTCACAACCCAAGCTGAATTATCAGGGCTTCTAAACGTGGCTTTAAAAGGGCTGGACCGCCTTCGAACTAATCATGCATTCAGTTACAAGAGGACAGTGGATGAAACAAGCGACTTTTATATGCGGGCTGCCGATCCCGTTTATTCATTTATTCAAGAGTGCGCAGAACGGGAAATAGTTACAATACAATCCGATGGTGTTGTTGTTAAAGACAGACTATATGAATTGTTTGTAACCTACTGCAAAGTGAAACGAATACCAACACTTAAACCAAACGCCTTTGCCAGGGCATTACAGAACCAGGAAACAATAAGAGTTAAGTCAACCCGGCCAATAATTGGTAAGGAACGGGTCACTTGCTGGCAAGGATTGAAACTATCTGAAGCCGTCAAGGATGTCAGGGATGTCAATGTTTTTTCTATATCTTCTTGTTTACTTTTAAAAACAACAAATACACAAGTAGGTAAGAGTATAGAAAAAAACCATGGTAAACCTGACAACCCTGACACTAAGTTGCCAAAAATTCCCGCCGACACCCTGGAAATATGGCGCGCCGACGGTATGCC
>JAEAME010001544.1_pt1 | contig 15658 bp, 11 predicted proteins | sample 8958731 | NCBI WGS metagenome assembly JAEAME01 (sample SAMN16933194, study PRJNA681113) | bioreactor sludge metagenome | isolation source: anerobic bioreactor sludge (Control) | place: India:Bengaluru | collected 2018-10-24 | reverse complement strand
TTTAAATGGAAATTTGAACTCTAATAGTCGAGAAGAACCTGGCGAAGTGAGAACAAGTTTATCAAAGTTGATGGAAAATCAAAATCTCCCGAAGGCCTTATGACCTTCGGGAGAATATTTGCTGCTATTTCAAGTACATCATTTTTTTTATTTCTGAAAGATGATCATCCACCTCCAGACGGTAAAAATAAACCCCACTCGCCAATCCTTTGGCATCAAAATCGAAAGTATAGCTACCGGCTGGTTGGATTTCATGGATTAGCGTTTGAATTTCTCGCCCACCAATATCATATATTTTTAAAGTAACCAGTCCCGATTGTGGAATTGCATAAGAAATTTTAGTCACTGGATTGAACGGATTGGGATAATTCTGGGCAAGCGAGAACTCGCCTGGCTGAACTTCGTTTGATTTATCAACTGCAGTGCGTTCTCCGATAGCAAACCAGGAAGGACGCAATCCTTGAGTCACATATTCAGTGGAGTTTCCAGCCGGCTCTGTTTTCGAATCTTTTAAAGAGATCTGTCGCAACGTTGGTATCTCGCTCCACCAATCAGACTGCCATCGTTCAAAAACCAGTTTCAGGTCATCGGTTGAATAACGGGGATACCCAATGGAACCTTCATTATCTTCGATCAGAAAAACTTCGCCAGTATATAAATTGGCAGATAGGATCTGGTAGTGCCCCTGCGCCTCGTCAATATAATCGAACACAAAATAAATATCATTGGTCTGTCCAAACGAAGGATTGCCAATGCTCACACCTTCAGTCTGCGGCGGAAACAGCAAATAGATGATCTCTGTAGCTGGATCAAGAACATTAATTGTCCAATATTCCAGGTTGCTGCCACCCGCTTTGGCAATGCGGTTATAAGCATCAAAAATCAAGTGGTCGCTGGATAAATTCCAATCCATCGCGTCAGCTAAAATCGTGGTATAATCACGTACACCTTCCTGCGTCGTTGGGCTGTATAATCGAATTCTTTTGTTATTATTATTTCCTGAAAAATCAAAAATGTAAATACTGCTATCCTGAAGCGTTGTGGTAGCGGCTAATTTCATCCCATCTGGAGATAGCGCGATCGAATTCCATACGGCATCGCTGCCGATGACCTCTTCGTTTGATCCATCGGAATTAATGACGCGAATATTGTGGTTAGCATCCACAAACATGATAAAACTGCCATCATCGGTCACGCTGATAGGATTGCCAGTTTCCGTGCTGACCTTTGTAGCGGTTAATAGAACTATATCTGTATTCTGATCCTGAATGACTGGTTTTGCCAGATAAAGCGACTGCGATTGGTAATCGATGGTCGCTATCCATTCGTCGCCCTCTACTGGTGGTAAATCAGGATCAGGTTGAGAACCGCCGCTGCTGCCGATGCCAACCGCATCAAATGCGGCGATCACGGCATTCATCTCTGTTGAGTTATCTCCATATAATTCCTTCGCAGACTGAATGGTCGCCAACCGCATATCGACAAAATTCGATTGGGTATTCAAATAACGCGCTTCCATAATTCGATAATATATTTTTTCGGTTTTAGCTTTGCCGATGGCATTTCCAATCAGATAACAGGCGTGGTTGGGAATCCCACAATTGATATGTACGCCTCCATTATCCTGGCTGATATCCAGCTCGACATATTCACTCATCACCGCTGGTTGCCAATTGTCGTCATTAGCCGAAGCGCCATTATGTGGATTCGCCATATCCCGCATGGCGCCAGTGGGAAAATATTGAGTGCGCACCACATCTTCCCCAAGCTTCCAGTCATCACGATCCACCATCACGCCAAAGACATCAGAGAATGACTCATTCAATGCTCCAGATTGATATTTATATTCCAGCGCGGTGGTGTACTCCGTGATGCCATGTGTCAGTTCGTGAGCTGCAACATCCAGACCGCCACCTAGTGGTTTAAACGCAACATTTCCGTCCCCGTACGCCATGTAAGCCCCGCTCCAGTATGCATTGTCCATTGCCTCACCACCGTCGGTTACATGGATAATAGAAATAATTGTGCTCCCATTACCATCGATTGCATTGCGGCCAAAGGTATTATAGAAATAATCATATACCAATCCCATATTACTATGGGCGGAAACTGCTGTTCGATCACTCCAGGTATTATTTGTGGAAGCTACATGATATAATTCTGCATATTGATCTAAATCACGATTCTTCGCATCGATTGTTAAAATCGCTCCTTGGGGATCGTTCAAAATGTCTGATTGATTTGACTGCCACATGGGGCGAGACGCATCTATCATATAATAGGTGCCCTGATATTGATAGGAATGAATCGTTTGCGTAGCGCCATTCAAATCTGTAGCCGATGCAATAGCGGGTCCATCAAAGTTGGTGGCATTGTACTTTTCGAGGATGGCGCCAGTTTGTACATCGATGAAATAATACCAATTATCCCGAATGTTGGGTCGGATTTGAATATGCCAGACCAGATGCGGCTGTTGAGTTTTATCATCAATCCAGATATACCTTTTTACTTGTGGCGCTTGATAAGCGTAGGCTTTTTTTGCCCAGGCTGGCAGCTCAATGATCGCGGTCGTCTTTTCCAGATCCTTTAATGCAATTTGACTTGCCACCTCGGAAGATATATCCCATTTTTTAACATCGAGCGACTTGGGCGTTGGAGCATAGCGGGCGTTGATTGCATATACTTGATTTTTCTCATCGATATGGCTTACCATGTCATGCCCCCAAATGGGAATGCCTTCATAATATTGACGAAACTTCACATGTGTCTTGCCCAGCCGATCGCTGGTTTCCTCTGCTACCTGCAATTCTGTGTCAACATTTTCAAGCTGAAAGAGTGATGAATTTGCCTTGATAAAATCCAGCGCCACTGTTTTAGCCGGGATCGATCCGACCGATTTCGATAAAGATCGATTATTTTGAATGACACTGATAAAAGTCGGAGTAGCATTTTTCTCGTGCCATTGAATGTTCATAATGCTTTGTCCCGAAGAGATGTTCATACGATTCAGCGCCAACTGATTAGGCTTTTTGCTTTTAAGCATTTGACTCAAAGGCGATGTCTGATGATTCTTTATTTGCCGAGATGACAGCTTCGTCTGTAACTGATCTGTGATGCGTTGAATCTCTGCCGCTGAAACGGATGCTATGTTTTGACTTGTTTTATTTGTGATTTGTTTAGATTTTTTATCAATACTAAACGCGCCGTTGGTAGAGAGTAAAAAGATGAAAGTTAGAATGAGTATTTTTGCTAATTGATTTTTAACAAATTGATGTAACATAAATTAATCTCCTCTCCAGATTATTATTTTTTGTTACTTATTAAGAATTGAATTTGTAGTCAGGTAGCGGCTCTATACGCGATCTACGAATTTATTACAGCTTGAGTGAAATACCATATTTGGTGTTAAGTGACTGCTGCTATCGCTTCAATATGGATAGCTGCCATATCCGCGGGCAAGTTCGGGGACATACTGCTTTAGCAGCAAAGTCATGCACCTCATAACCAGGAATTATTCCAATTGAGCAGACTCCTGAATTTAAATAATCACGTTTGATGTCAGGCTGCTTGTTTGAAATAGGCTTACTTGTTATTCTCGAGCGCTCGACAAAAAGCCATGGCCTCTTTGAACCAGCTTCGAATTGCTTCTGGAATGCTATCATCAGAGCCCGTATATCTCCATGTCCATCGGAGTGCAGTTTCTTTTGTTGTATAGCTGACGCCAGCAGTCATATTGCCAGTAACATCAGCTTTCATTTCCAGTGCCATGCTCTGTTCTAATTGGCTTCTGATTTTTTGAATCTCTGCCAAACTCGCTGCGCCCTTCCAGAGGATGGTGTCGGACTGTCCAGGAAAACGCTGCCAGCGAGTTACTTCGCCGTTCGAGGAAAGCGTGAAACCTGATACCTGTCCAGAAAAACCACCGCCCTTCCAGATTATGATCTGGTAAGCCGCCTGCTCAGTGGCCTTACTATCACCTAATTCCATTTTTGCCTGTTTCTCTTTGGAATGGCTGCAAGTAATGATGAGCGCCGACAACAAAATACATGATATTTTCAGCATTGAATTATACCGACCTCTCTTGTCTTTATTAGAAATGTAATTATTTTTGGACATCTGTCATTTCTCACTTTTAAATTTATAGTATATTTTTTAAGCGCAAACTTATCGATTTATGATCACTTTGAATGACGCGCTGAAATTGGTGCAAGGCTATTTTTAGTGTGCCAGGATTATCACTAAATCTTGAGACGGATCAAGTGCAATTTACCAAAAGTAATTGATATGTAGTGACCGATCTTCAGCCAATTATTTATAAATTAATTCTAATTGGCGTCAACAGAACTCGTCAAGATTTGTGCCAGGGAGCATTTTAAGGATCCCTTTTAATTGATAAATTATTAGTCAAAGTCTTTGTTAAACTTAGTCAATGTAGTATCTATCGGAATCAGACAGCGATATGAAGTTGTTAGTTTATAACTTGGTTAAATGCGCAAGTTTTATGATCTAAATCTCGCGTAATAACCAAACGCTTGAGTCTTTCACAGATCAATTCTATTTCAATACTTTGATCATCACATCGATCTCTCCGGCTGCCACGCCATCCAGCAGCCGCATTGCCTCGTAAGAAAGATCGATGATTCGCCTTTTAACATGAGGTCCCCGATCATTAATTCGAACCGTCACACTTTTTTTGCTTTGCGTATTCGTCACCCGGCAGCGTGTTCCAAAAGGAAGGGTCCGATGCGCCGCAGTCAGTTTGGCACGATCATAAGGTTCTCCGCTGGCGGTTGGTTTTCCTTGAAATTTATCAGCATAATATGATGCTTTTCCATACTCGATTTTTGAATTCGACAACATTTCGTTTGTCGCTGTTGGCAGTGGTTCTTTTCCCTGGGGGTTGTCTGTATAAGTAATGCTTTCTTCTTCCTCAGGTTTATTTATATATGGAATATCATTTTCCGCTGTATCAGTTACTTCTTTGGCCGGCAGGTCGAGATATTTGTAGCGAGAACAATTGCAGAACAGCGTTACAAAGATGCACGAAAGAATAAGTAGAAATTCAATGAGAATTTTAAATTTTTTGGCATTCATTGCTTTTCCCTCCCAATAATTTTTTGGCAAAATCAAAGCAAAAAATTTATTTTTCTTTTCTCATTTATTAAAATTGGCACTTGATATTGGCTACTGGCAATTTCATCATGCGATAAATTCTGTAAAAGTTAACTCATTAAATTCATTTAATGTTTCAACAATTTTATGTTTGAGAGTATTATAATTTTGTTTACTGATTCCGAATCGATTTCCATTATGGAAGGGGGGCAAGATTTTTATTCCATTTTTATTAACATGATTTCTAAGATCAGGCTCACACGATGAAAAAAATATTTGGAATAAAATTAGTATTCTGAAGTGAAAAATTTATTAAAGGATTTAGTCGCAATAATACAATAAAAAAATGATCCCAGTCGTCTGCCAGTTTCGGATTTATCTTTTTGTTTCCGTGGGAGTTCGGCTTTTATGGTCTAAAAATTGACTTTGAGACCCATCGAAACAACGGGCATTGTTCAATGCCTACAGTCTCACGCGTCCATTATGTTGAGATGATTAATCTAATGCTATTCTGATTCAATCCTATTTAATGGAATTTCCTTCTTATCTTCAAACCAGTCGAAATATTCTTTAATTCCATGTTCGCCACTTTCAACCAGTTCCTCAACTTTTTCTGTTGGCAGATCGAAGTCAGTAGTTCTCACTCCCTTTGCATCAATAAATACGGTACGATGCCAGTCATTTTCATGGAGATGAGAATTGTTTGCCATGTCGGTCATGTAACCGACCAGTGCTTTGGCGTAATGGCCAAAGTTTTCAATCTTTTGAGGCGGCAATCGCCATGTGTTCTGATTAGCTCCCATTTCATCCTTTGTATCGACGCGAAATCCCAGGGTTTCTTTATTATAGACATGTGTGGCGCTTTTGACCGTTGGATAAGAGGGAACGGTAAACAATCTTATATTGTCAGGATTGGAAAGATATTGTTTATCATCAAACATATCGATTGGATAATTCCACGTGACGCCGCCGTCCACCAGGATATCGTTATCTTTTTTAATAGCCGCAAAGAAGAAAGGAATGCTCATAGAAATTCGTACAGCGTGCCAGATTTCCATTCTTGGGGTATGCTCAGCAGAATATATTTCAGGAATTTGTTTACTCAGATTTGTTCCAACAATATATAAGCTTCGATATTGAGTTGGCTTCAGGCGAACCAGGGTTTGCAGCTCTGCGAACGATAGATTCCGCTTGCCGGACAACGCATAAATATGTTTCTTTATCCACTTAGCAAAGGCGTCACCTTTGTACCAGCCATAATCTGTAATCAGTCGATTTACATCCCGAATCATTCCCCAGCTATCATCCATAAACTTCCTGAAGTCCGTTCCGCCGACGACATCACGGATATCTTTCCATCCCGCGCCCAACGCCAATAGTGCGGCAGTGATCGCTCCGGCTGAAGTTCCACCAACTCGGCTGAGGGATTCCAGCATATTTTTTTGATCCAATTGTTTAATCGCTCCGGCATAGGCGATTCCTTTAACTCCGCCCCCTTCAAAGATCAAATTTTTGAATTGCGACATGGTTGATGCCTCCGTATTATATTTGAAATTTTGATCACTTCTTTTCATAATGAGCTGAATTTTTAAATTCTTGAATTCAAACTATACCAAAATACGCTTTGAATCCTCAATGATGAATTAAAACCAGCAGTGTGTCGGCAATAAATTATTAACAATAATCATACCAAAATTAAACATTCAAAGAAGGGATTTTGAGACTGATTATAATCGAGTCTCAAATTGTGGATTTTTCAAATATGATAAATCGCTAGTTTTTAGAAATGCAAAAGAAGTAAGGTTCTGTAGAAATTATATTACTCGTCTTTCGGAGGATAAATATACTATGGATTTGATGAGATAGAACGCTATTTCATTTCATCCAGGTAAAAACGTAGCTTTTCCCGGCGATGGAAGTATTGTAATCGGCGCAGCGCTTTATTCTTAATCTGTCTGATCCTTTCTCGACTCAGATGCAACTCATCCCCGATTTCTAAAAGAGTCAACGGGCGTTCTCTATCGATTCCAAAATATTTTCTTAACACTTCCGCTTCGGTAGGAGTCAACGATTCCAGCGCTAATTTAATATCTATTTTCATGGACTCTTCGATCAAACGGCTGGTGGGCGCACTAAATTCTTCACTACTGATTTTATCAATTAGAGACAAACTGTCTTCGAACGGACGCGTTGAATCTTCGAGGAAAACTTCATGTTTTAAATAAGAGAGGTTTTCTGATAGCTCCTCCACAGGGATATTCAGTTCTTTAGCAACTTCCTCTAAAGCTGGTGCTCTCCCCAAATCCTGTTCCAGATCATTCACAATGTTGGTCATTTTTTGTAATACCCAGGTTCGATTGATGGGGACGCGCACTAATCGCGAATATTTTGCTAGTGCTCTTAAAATAGACTGTCGAATCCACCAAACCGCGTAAGAAATAAATTTATATCCTCGCTCTGGATCAAAACGATTGGCAGCCTCCATAAGCCCTAAATTTCCCTCGCTAATCAACTCATCCAGCGGCAACCCTCGTTCTTCATACTCCCTGGCGATATAAACGACAAATTTCAAGTTGGAACGTACCAGCTTATTTAACGCCTGCTTATCACCTTTTTTAATCTGTCGGGCTAATTCTATCTCCTCGCCTGGTGAAATTTGTGGAATCTGATCCAGATCATGTAAATACTTCGCTAATATATCGCTATACTTATGGTTGTTGTTTTTCATACGGACCGCTTATGTTGTGACAAATTCTTGTTGTTTTAGAGTAGGATAATTTTTACCACAATTTAAAATAATTGTTCCAAATAAACTGAAAGAGTTTCATCTTGGTAGATGATTATAAATTTGAAATCGTTTCAAATGATGGTTTTAGGTGAAAAGCTGCATCCCTGACTTTGAAAAAATATCGCTATTTGTCAATATGCTATTTATGAATTTTAAATATGATTGAGAATATTCATTGATTTTAATTGCGGTTTGAATTATATTCCTGTTCAAAATTTTATCATGTAAAAGTCAAAATTGGTTATGAATTATGGACAAATTTATCGGCGAAATCGCTGCACTGGTCACCTCAGTCGTGTGGTCGTTCACGTCAATGTTTTTTACTATTGCCGGCAAAGAGGTGGGATCGATGATTGTCAATCGAACCCGACTGTTGTTTGCCAGTATCTATCTTTTGATCACTCACTTCTTTTTATATGGAAGCTTGCTCCCAATTTATGCGGAAAGTTATCGCTGGGAATGGCTGGCGCTTTCAGGCTTCATCGGCTTGGTGATTGGCGACGGGATGCTGTTTCAGGCGTTCGTGCTTATCGGCGCCAGATTATCCATGTTGCTGATGTCACTGGTGCCGATTATCTCCACAATTTTAGCATGGCTTTTTTTAAAAGAGATTTTAACCGTTTTTGAAATCACGGCGATCATTTTGACGATCAGTGGCGTCGTCTGGGTTATTTTAGAGCGAAATAATCGGAGCAATCAAGGTGATTCAAGAAATTATCTGATTGGAATTTTGTGCGCCTTTGGCGGCGCGCTAGGACAAGCATTTGCGTTGATCACTGCTAAAAAAGGATTGGGCGGTGATTTTCCGGCCCTGTCCGCCAATCTGATTCGGGTCATCACCGCAACTGCAATTTTCTGGATTATAGCTATAGTCCAGGGGAAAACTATTTCGAACTTTCGTTTCTGGCGAAATGAAAAAGCTCGCTGGTCCATCATTGGTGGCTCGATCTTTGGACCGTTTTTAGGCATCTGGCTATCCATGATCGCCATTAAATACTCCCAAATCGGCATTGCTTCAACATTAATGGCATTGCCCCCAATTTTTTTACTCCCGTTGACGCATTGGTTTTTTAAAGAGAAACATAGCTGGCGGACAATTATAGGGACGGCGCTGGCAGTGGCGGGCGTGGCGATTATTTTTTTAGTTTAAATTCATTCCGATGTATTCAGTATCAATTCTCAAATGAAATTCACTATATACAATTAGATATTTTTAATTTTTTTTATGTAAAAGATTTAGGTTTTATACAGCAATGCCTCAACATAACTTCCAATCGCCAGGCATGCTGTTAGTCCTGGCGAATCGATGCCGATCAACTGAATGCACTTCGGATATTTTCGGTCAGGCTCAATCACCCAATCGAAGTAATTTTTTAATCTCGCCTGAATTCCAGTTTGATGCAGCGAAATATCTTCCACTTTCAAATGAGGAAAAAAGGGATGCACCGCCTCAAAATAATAGTCTGGTGAATACAAATCACGCCCATAATCTTCTTTGTTTGCAACAGCTTTAGTGGCCGGGCCAATTGTCACAGTATCCCCGATTCCATACTCTCCTTCGATTAGATCAAATGTTGGTGTCAAATGAACGCCAACAGTCTTCAGCACCTTTTTTGCTTTAAACAATTTCTGAAATTCATTAAAAGGAATGACTAATTTTTTTCCATTGGCATCCAATGGATGGGGCACAGGATAAAGATTCATGCCGGCATGAAAAATTTCCTGTCTTCGGGGTTTATAATATTTCGCCATTTCACCTCGAACCGGAAAAATTTCATGCGGACAATCGGGATCTATCTTTCTGGCAATTTCATCGGAATGCAATCCCGCCGAGTTAATCAAAAATTGAGTTTCAAACATCTCAATTTGGTTATTAGTTTTGGTGAAGATTTCAAAATATCTGTCCTTCGGTTTAATATCGATAACCTCAGTTTGCGTTAAAAAATAAGCGGCATTCTGGGAAGCCAATGTAAACAAACGATAAACCAATTGCGTTGGCTCGACGATGCCTGAGGTCGGGAAATATGCCGCCTGAATGCAGTGAACGTTCGGCTCCATTTGCCTTGCTTCTTCCACCGAAATAATTTTTGTTCCAGGAACACCATTTTGCTGAGCAATCCGAAAAGTGTCCTGCAAATAATCCAATTGCCAATCATCCGTCGCCATAACTAATTTTCCGGTCCGTCGATATGGCACATCGAACTCCTGGCAAAAATCATACAGCATCCGATTGCCTTCGACACAAAGCTTCGCCTTCAAAGGCGATTCATCTCTGGGATAATAAACCCCGGCATGAATTACTCCCGAATTTCGAGACGATTGATTCTCCGAGGTGATTTTTGGATTCTTTTCAACTACGAAGATTTCATCATATTTTTTCGACAATTGATAAGCAATCGCACAGCCAACAACGCCAGCGCCAATGATCGTAATTTTGACTCGTTCAGCCATACTCTATCTACTTTGATAAATTAACTTGCTCAGATCAAGCCTCTCCGCCAGCTATAGTTCTTCTGTTTTTGGGATGATTGGCGGATTACCAGCTAAAATATAAAAATTTTTCTTTTATAAACAAGTTATTATTTGACTCTGTTATTTTTATTTTTTATATTTAAACAGAAAAAGGATTAAAGCCTGAATTCGTAATGAGGAAAGAATTCAATGGATATTCTGAGTGATCCAGTGGCGGTTCTCCAAAAATATCTCCAAATCGATACCACGAACAGCAAGAATGACCGTGAAGCCTGTCATTTTTGGACGTCACTTTTCTCCAACTATCATGTTAAAAATCAGACGATTCATATCGAGGATTACCATAATTTTGAGACAAAGACAGATCCGCCGACGCAGGAAAAAATACTGCTTCAGAATCATCTGGATGTGGTGCCAGTTAATCGGGAGAAATGGGATTTTGATCCGTTCATCGGTCATATCGAAGGGAAATATCTCTATGGCCGGGGCGCACTGGATATGAAATCTGTAGGTGTGGCACAGGCCTACGGGTTTCTTAAATTGATTAAAGAGAACCATCCCCGTAAACAGTTGATCAAATTTTGTTCGTTGGTTCAGGAAGAAACTACATCTGAATTTGGTGCCAGGTTTTATGCCCGACATCTTGCCCAGCAAGGCTACAAAAATTTGATCGTTCTGGGAGAAGGTGGATTTGGTGTAAAAATCCCTGAAATTTTTGATGGGAGTTTATTTGTTTATGAATCCGAACAAAAAGGGCTGCTATGGCTGTCCATTACAGTTCACTCCAAAGGCGGGCACGGTTCGATCAGCGGCAAAAGAAAAAGCGCCAATCCGATATTGCGAGCAGCTAAAGTAGCTGAGAAACTAAGTACCTATCGTTTCCCGATTAAAATTGAAAAATCTGTTCAGGTTTTTATCGAAAACCTGTTGGAACAAAGTAATCATAAGCTGATCCGGTCGCTGAATTTTTTACCAGGTTTCGAGACGATGCTTTTTCGATCCAAAGCTGGAACAAAATTGTTGAATCGGATCGTTACGAGAGCGACCGGCATCCCGGATTTGTTTCGTACATCTTTAAATGTAACCAATATTTCTACCGATAAAGTTGAGGGTATTGAAGAAAAACAATCTTTACCTCTGTTGAGTCTCAGGCGAGTTTTTAGGAAACCGCCCAAACGGAAAATTCATCCCATTACCCATCTCGGCGTCAATGTGATTCCCAGCTATGCGACCATTACCTGTGACATTCGATTCAATTCGATTTTTGACGTTGAGTCATTAGTTAAAGCCATCAAAAAGATCGTTCCCAAAGACGCTGAGCTTCGAATTATCAATTCGCAGGAGTTTTCTTCATCGAATTACCGACTCATCCATGAACCGATTCAATCAGAATTGAAGAAAATTTATAAAGATGATATTCTGATCTCTCCGTTTTTATTCCTCGCCAGCTCGGATAATTATTTCTTTCGAAAGCAGGGACATCAAGCGTTTGGTATGATGCCTATCGTCATTCCGCTGGAAGAGTTGCAACGAATTCATGGTGATAATGAGCGGATTAATATCCATGATTTTCGGCAGGGGTGCGAAGCATATTATCGGATTTTGAAGGCGCTGGTGGAGTTGCTGTGATTTTAACCGCTAATTACGCGAATTTTAATTTTCACTTAAATCTCAATTATGGAGAAATATTATGCCCGAACAAATCATTGAAAAATTTCATACCGAACGGGAGCGGCTCAATGAAATTGTGATGAAATATGCCCAACTGGAGATCAAACGATTCTGGAGTCTCGATGGACAGGTGTATCGGGATGGCGCTTTGCCAACCAAATTTAAAGAGCTACTGGGATTGGTCGCCTCCCTGGTTTTGCGTTGCGATGATTGTGTTAAATATCATATTGCTCGCTGTCATGAGGAAGGTGTAACCAGTGAAGAGTTTGAGGAAACAATGGCAATCGGTTTAATCGTTGGCGGCTCGATTGTGATTCCGCATCTGCGGCGGGCATTTGAGGCATGGGACGAACTGATCGGGAAAAATCCGCCAGTTGGCGAACTGGGCTAATTAACAACAAGCTTAATTCTTTTAGAAAGATTGTATGAGCTTGAGGCATTAGCTTTTTCCTTTCAGTTCCTTAAAATTTTTTGAATCTTTTTTGTAGTTTACATGTAACTAATATGTGCAGTTTCAGCCAACATTTCAGGATGAAGTGAATTAAATTGAGGTAAGCAAATAAGCGTATGTCACTCCATTCTTTTCAAAAACAATTCATTCAGTTTTTTTCGATAATCGTGGTTTTAACTTTATTAAGGGGAGAAAAAAGTGGAATGATCGAAAACAGTATTCATCTACCTGAAACTGTAGGCCTGTGGACTCTCAATGACTCGCCTCAACGGGTCGATTCAACGAACATCTTTGACTACATGGACGGCGCTGGCGAGCTGTACCTGGGCTATCGTTTCGATCATCTGGAATCGTACGAATACCAGACCGATGACAGCATGAACAGCATTCTGGTAGAGCTTTATTTTATGAAAAGCTCAGACGATGCGTTCGGTCTGCTCTCACTGGATTGGGGCGGCGAGCCGGTCGATTTTGTCGATTCTTTAAATTGTGATTCGACTTCAATTATTGCTCTGGCGATTCGGGCGCTTTATGGCGGCGGATTAATGCGCATCTGGTCCGATAATCTTTTTGTCCGAATTATGGCTTATCGGGAAACGCCAGAATCAAGAGAAGCCATTTTCGCGCTGGGAAAATCTATTGTCAGCCATCGCCATGTAGCTCCTCAGCCGCAACTACTGAATGTGCTTGCTGCTGAATTCAAATCGGGCTGGAAATTACGACAGGATCGAATCGGGTTTTTTCGTTCATATTTAGTTTTGAATTCATTTTATTACCTGAGCCATCGTAACATTCTCGATCTGGATCATTCGGCCGAGTCGGTCACTGCCACCTACGAGAAAGAAAGCGATGGATCGCGCCAGAAAATTCAAATTTTGTTTGTCAAATATGCCGCTGATCTAATGGCAGAAAACGCTTTAACACATTTTATCGAAGCTTATTTGCCCGGGCATCAGGGAAAAGTGGCTCAATTTTCTAAGTCAGAAAATTTTAATTTTTTCAAAATCGAGGATGGCTGGTTGGGATATAAACTTGAAAGAAATTGTATTGCGATTGTATTTCAATGTCCGGATGAGCAATGTGTTCGAGACATCCTGACGCAAATTCAGTTTAAAAATTAAAACAGACAATTTGAGGTGGAGATCATTACCAAAGATGACTCCATTTTTACTATAAACTTTTCAGAGGAGATAAATTATGGCTGAAAATCAGAATCACATTACCCGAAGAGATTTTATTCGGGGAACCGTAGGGGCGACCATTGGCGCTTCGATATTGGGCGCTAACTGGAAAGATGGTCTCACGATGCCAGGACGCTCCAGCCTGGTCACCATTGTTCGAGACAAAGCGGTGATGGACGCCAGCTTGAAAGTTGATGCAGCTATTTTGAAAAACATGCTTGCTCAGACTGTGATGCAGGTGACTGGAGCAAAGACGGCGAAAGAAGCCTGGCTGAAATTATTTAAGCCAGACGATATCATCGGGCTGGTTCCAACGCCACATCTGAATCCAACCCATGATGAACTGGTCGATGCAGTAAAAGAAGCCTTGATTGCGGCAGGAATTCCATCAAGCCGAATTCAGATGGCGCAGGGTGGTCCTGAAAAACCCAAAGCCTGTACCGCTTTGATTGCCCTGCCAGGATTAAAAGCGCACTGGCTGACTGGTCTCGGCACGGTTCTTAAAAATTATATCATGTACTCAGGTAATCCCAGCCATTATCATGGCGAGGATAACGCCAAATTGGGTGAGATCTGGAATTATCCTTTTGTCAAGGGAAAAACAAGACTCATTCTGGTCGATGCCCTGTATCCTTTGTGTGATAAGGGTCCCCAGCCTGATCCTCGTTACAAATGGCAATATAAAGGTCTAATCGCAGGCACCGATCCAGTTGCGGTGGAGACCGTCTGCTTAAAAATTATCACTGAGAAACGGAAAGCCCTGCGCGGTGAACCCTGGCCACTGTCGCCACCGCCGCTCTGTGTAGAAGCAGCGGATAAAGTCTATGGATTGGGCACAAGCAAGATGGAAGAAATAAAAATTCAACATTCTGGCTGGAGTGAAGAGTTATTAGTGGGGTAAAAGTTGATGCAAGTTAATAGTGACTAAAGTCTTCATTGAAAACCGGATGTTAACATGGGCTAAGTTTTATGGCATTCTCTAAAAGTAAAATTTGCCGCTGAGATGACAAGATAATTACAGGGTACTCTCAGCGGCAAATAAAATTTCCACTCTTTCAAGAATAAAACCAATTTTGAATTTTTTTTGATTTTTTAAAAGGTAATTATTTAACCACAGCTATCGTTCCCTTTATTCCAACTGCTGAATTTCCCCCGGCCATAATGTCAAATTGACCCGACTCCACCATCCAGCCCTGATTCTCATCATAATATGAAAAATCCTGAGGCATCAGTTTAAATTCAACCGTTTTTTGTTCCCCGGGATTGAGATGAATTCGACGAAATCCTTTCAGCGTTTTAATTGGAGTGGGAACAGTGCTTTCTCGATCTGTAATGTAGAACTGCACAACTTCATCCCCGGCATATTTACCCGTATTTTTTACAGCAACCTTTACGGTGGCATTCTCCGACGTTTTGATGTTTTGAGGTGAAATTTTTAAGTTTTTATATTCAAAGGTACTATAGCTTAACCCATAACCAAACGGGTAGAGCGGCTCGCCTTTAAAATAGCGATAAGTTCGGTCTGCCATATTATAATCTTCAAACGGCGGCAATTGATCGACCGATTTATAAAAAGTGACTGGCAATCTTCCGGCTGGATTATAGTCGCCAAACAGCACATCTGCGACCGCCGTGCCGCCTTCTCCGCCGGGATACCAGCTCTGAACAATCGCTGGAACATGTTCATTCGCCCAATTGACTGCCAGGGCGCTGCCACTCATTAAAACCAGCACTACTGGCTTTCCAGTCGCATGCAGCGCTTTGAGCAGTTGTTCCTGAAGCTCAGGCAAATTGATGTCGGTACGATCACCGCCTTTGAATCCCGGAGACTCTACTCGCATCTCTTCCCCCTCTAAAGAGGGATGAATTCCGCCAACCATAATAATGACATCAGATTCAGCAGCTAAACGGACTTCTTTCTGGAAGTTGTCAGCAAGTGATTTATAAAATAATTCCTTATCCCCGGGTTTCAGCCAGCCAAGT
>JAEAME010001543.1_pt1 | contig 15671 bp, 16 predicted proteins | sample 8958731 | NCBI WGS metagenome assembly JAEAME01 (sample SAMN16933194, study PRJNA681113) | bioreactor sludge metagenome | isolation source: anerobic bioreactor sludge (Control) | place: India:Bengaluru | collected 2018-10-24 | reverse complement strand
CTTAATCGCTGCGAAGTGCCCCTGCAACTGCAGGTTAACGCTGTCGATGTACCTGGCAAATTCCGCTTTAGCCGATGCCTCCTTAAGGTCCGCAACGGTTTTAAATACATGGTAGCCGTTCAAAATCTGCCACGGTATCAGGCGCGTAACTATGGAAAGCTCCGTTATATCCTGCAAAGCCTCCTCGGTTTCAATGTGCATAGCTTTGGCTGCGAACTGCACCGTTTCTTCAGTTATCACATCATCGATGTGGGACCTCAGCGCACTGTCACTTGCTTTGAGCATGAGCGTAGCCGCGCTAGATGAATGGTAGTGCTTCAGCAGTTTCTCCATCAGGCTTCCGTGGACCGCCAGACGTGAAACGAGCAAACGTATTATCTCCACCTCGCGTGATTTTCTGGAAGCCGCAGCAGTCACCTGCTGCTCTATCTGAGAGAGATAATTGGACAGCTCCATACGACTGCTCAGCGCCTTCTCATCACTGGAGGTGAGCAGTTGAGTCTTACTGCACTCAGCAATGTACAGGCTGACGGAGTCCTCCGAGAAATCGGTCCCCTTTCTGTCATCAGGAAAAACAACGTCCTCCACATCCGCTTTAACGTACGTTGATTCCCCGGACCTCTGGCTGCCGTTTATCTCCGCTAACCCATAGTCCATATCCATCTTGTCCATGACATTTACATCTTGTTTCATCTTGGCCATATCAATATCTCCTTCCGCTGTCACCAACTTTGCGGACTACATCTATTCAACACCAAATTTGTGAATTCTTTATGAATTTTCCGCATAAATATATTAGTCTATGCCGGGTTGCCCGTAAGCGACTTAGGTCGCAAATAGTAAAACGTATCCGATGGCAAAAAGGTTGCGGCGCAGGGAATCAGGTTAATTTTTTAGGAACACGTTAGCCTGCATCCGGGGCGACAGGGTTGGCTGTCAGCCTTCCGAAGCAACGATCTCAAACGGACACTGCAGTGCACCGGTGGCGCAAACGAGCTCGCAGTCGGTGCACCAGCCGCAGTTATCAACTTCAATTATAGCCACGGTGTTATCGCTGAGCACGAGGGCGCCGCACCTGCAGACCGTTACGCAAAGGCCACACCCATCGCATCTGGCTTGATCAATTACGGGCATTATGGGCAATCGGTTCTTCTCCTGAGACACTTGTCAATTAGCTATATTTTATCTGTTAATTGCATACTATAATGTAACCTTAATCACCTCAGTTCAGGCCTGCCAGCCTGTCCAGATAGTTCTTGTCCTTGATAACGATGCGATGCCTTTCGAGGCTGATCGCTCCACTGTCCTCCAGGCTCTTGAGGGACCTGCCCACAACCTCCCTGGCGGTCCCCGCCATGGCCGCCATCTCATACTGGGTCAGCCTCTGGTAGCCTTCAGGTCCGGGGGCGGCATTCTGCAGCAGTATCTTGGCCACACGCCCGGTAACATTCTTAAAGGACAGGTCTTCCACCAGCGTTAATAGCAGGCGCGCCTGTTCCGCCAGGATATCCAGCGCATTACGCGCGATCCGCCAATTCTTCTCCATGACAGGCAACAGGTCGTTCTTGTGAATCCAGTATACTATGGTGGTGTTTCCCAGGGCCTGTGCGCTGTAAGGACAGAACATGCCGCCGAAAACCGCCACGTCGTTGAACGACTCGCCCGGCCGCACTATCTTGATGATCTGCTCTTTACCCTCGGATGAGGTCTTATAGATCTTGACCACCCCCGCATTGACAAAATGCAGGTTCTCCTGTTTATCACCCTCGCTTACGATAGTCTGTCCCTTAACGAAAGACTTGCTGGTGAAAAGCGGGGGCAGACCTGACAGCCTGTCGCTTTCAACACCGTTGAAATAACTCAGCTGGCTTATGTTTTCAATTGTGACATTCATTGCACCGACTTCTATGCCTGAAGTTACCAAATTATACCAGTACCCGCATCTTTATGAAACGACACCCTTCCTTCCCCAGCCGCCCTGACAGCTATACTTCAACGCAGTTTGACTGGCAATCGGGCCAGTCCTTATAATTGGCTAACCTGCAACAGACGCGTACTCAGTATACGACGCGGTCGGGCCGAAAGCAGCGGATCATGACTCCGTGGGAACACAGGTCCCTCGGAGTCTTTTTAATTTAAAATGGATATTCAAAAACAGAAGACATCGGTTGCGTTGCTGTCGATACTATCGAACAGCACGCTGGTTGTTCTCAAGCTGATAACCGGCATACTCACAGGATCGATCTCGATACTGTCAGAGGCGGCGCATTCCTCGATGGACCTGATCGCCTCCGTCATCGCCTTCTTTGCCGTGAGGATTTCGGCCAGGCGTCCGGATGCCGAGCACCCCTTCGGCCACGGCAAGGTCGAAGATATTTCGGCTCTGGCCGAGGCGCTGCTGATCGTTATGGCAGCCGTCTGGATTGTGATCGAGGCTGTTAATAAGATAATAATACCCAAACCGCTGGAAACTATCGACTGGGGCATCGCCGTGATGTTGCTGTCCGTGATAGCCAATATAGTCGTGTCGCAGCTGCTCTTTGAGGTAGGGAAAAGGTCGGAGTCGCCGGCGCTGATCGCCGATGCGTGGCACCTCCGCACGGATGTCTGGACCTCCGCGGGCGTGCTGACCGGCCTGGCAATCATATGGGTAGGCAACAAACTGTGGCCGGGTATAAATCTGACCTGGATCGATCCGGCCGCCGCCATTCTGGTGGCAATGCTTATTCTGAAAGCGGCTTTCGACCTGACTGCGGGAGCGACCAAAGATCTCATAGATACCAGCCCGCCAGCCCATGAGCTGTACTGGCTGACCAACTATCTTCAAAGCTGGTATCCCACAGTGCGGTCCATACACCGCATCCGCACCAGGAAATCGGGCGCCGCCCGTTTCATAGACCTGCATATCGTAGTGGATCCGGCCATGACTGTCAGCGATTCGCATAAAATTACCGATCAGATGACCGCCTCCGTGAGGGAAAAACTGAGCGGAGCGGACCTGACGGTCCACATCGAGCCCTGCGACGGCCTGTGTAAAAAAGCCTGCACCAGCGGCTGCATGCTGCCCTCGGATGAACGCATGGCTATCCAGCAGAAGGCAGCCGCTGCTGTAAATAAAAGCAGGCAGACGGTTTAACCGCTGTCCCTTATGATCAAACTCAAAGTAGTGAGGTAGTTAAGATGTCGATAACAAGATTCAACATGCCGATCAAGTTCATCATCGGCCGGGGCAGCTTCGCACAGCTTGGCAAGGAGGCGACCCGGCTGGGCAAGACCGCCCTGCTGGTCACCGGATCTCGCAGTATGCGTTCAACAGGCGTGCTTGAGAAAGCTGTGGGAGACCTTGCGGGCAACGGCGTAGCCACCGTTGTTTTCGATAGAGTTGAGTCGAATCCACGTACATCCACTATCGACACAGCCGCAGGGATCGCGCGGGAAAACAAGGCTGACATCATAATCGCCCTGGGCGGCGGCAGCGTGATGGATGCCTCCAAATGTATTGCCCTCACCACGGTGTGCGGGGAGCCCATCTTCGCCTGCTACCAGGGCAAAGCCAATACCAGGGTGAAAGCACTCCCCATCGTAGCTGTTCCCACGGTCGCAGCCAGCGGCTCGGAAGCCAACAACGGGGCGGTCATTACCAACTGGGAAACGCATGAGAAAGTAGTCTTCATGCATCCTTCCACATATCCGGCTGTATCCATCGTCGATCCCGCCCTGACCCTGACCGTTCCGGCCAGGACCACGGCCCAGGGAGGCGTGGACATTTTCTGCCATCTGGCTGAAGCTTATATCACGGCGGATGAATCAACTCTGATCAATGATGCGCTGCGTGAATCGTCCATGCGCACGGTGGTGGACGCGCTGCCCGATGTGCTGTCGAGGCTGGACGATATAGAAGGAAGATCCAAATTGACCTGGGCCAGCACCATCGCATGCTCGCAATTTTCCAGTTTAGGGGGCGGCACGGGACTCATGACGCTGCACGGGCTGGAACACGCCCTGAGCGCCGTTTACGATATAGCCCACGGAGACGGGCTGGCAGCGCTGCTGATCGAATGGATGAAGTACACGCTTCCGGCCCGCCGGGAGCGGATTAATAAGCTGGGGCAGAATGTATTCGGAGCGAGCAACGGCATAGAAGCGACGAAGAACTGGCTGCATAAGGTCGGAATGGACCGCAGGCTGCGCGACCTCGGGGCAAAGGAGGCGGATTTCAAGGCGCTTGCGGACAATGCGCTCACAACCGCCCCCTGGATCAAGTATCATCCAGTACCGCTGGATAACGCGGCCATTATAGACATTTATAGGAAATCCTATTAACTGTAAGTGCCTCAGGCGGCAACCAGTTCCCTTGCGCCGCTCTTCCATTTCTCGGCGTTCTTGATCAAAGCTTCTGCGCCCTTCATCATAACGCCACCGTTTCTCTCAGAGCCGAGCATGACGGCCAGCTCCCTGATGCGGTCCTGCCCCTCAATTGTCTCAACTGTGCTGGAAGCCCTTCCTCCTTCGATGACCTTATTCAGTTTAAAATGAATGTCTCCGAAGCAGGCTATTTGAGGAAGATGCGTTATGCACAGGACCTGGTGGAAGCCCGCCAGGCTGCCCAGCTTCCTGCCGACGGAATCCGCGCTCCTTCCGCCCACGCCCATATCAATCTCGTCGAAAACCAGCGTGGGGATGGGGTCAGCTATCTTGAGGGCGCTCTTTACCGCCAGCACGATGCGCGACGTCTCACCTCCCGAAGCGATAGCCGACATGGGCCTGACCGGTTCACCCGGATTGGTGGCAACCTGGAACTCCAGGCGATCGATGCCGTCGCCCGTATAGGCATATGCTTTTCCACCTGCAACCGGCAGTCCGTCATTGTCCTCCCTGCGGGAAAGCGCGATATCGAACCTGGCCCATTCCAGGCCGAGATCGGCAAGCTCGCTGTTGACCAGCCTGACCAGCTTCTCCGACGCACTGCGCCTGGCTAACGATAGTCGCTCGGCTTTCCTTCCTGCTTCAGCCCTTAGCTCCGCCCTCTCAGCCTCCAGCCTGGCTCTGGTCTCCTTGCCGTTGCGCAACTCGAGCAGCTCGGCGTCAGCGCTGCCCCTGAAAGATTTCACAGCATCGATGCTGCCGCCGTACTTGCGTTTCAGGGCCGACAGCATCTCGATGGTATTTTCTATCTCCTCCAGCTTTTCCTGGCAGTTCTCCACATTTTCAGCATAGGACCTCAGTTCCCGCGCCGTCTCCTCGATGACGGCCAATTCCCCCTCCAGACCTTCAGCAAACTCAGCCAGTCGCTGATCGGCCGAGCTTATGCCGCGCAAACAGGTCAGCACCTTGTGCATGAGCACGGACACAGACCGATCGTCACCGTATAGGTTTGCGTAGGCATCGAGACACCCTCCGCTGATAGCCCCTGACCTGCGATAAATATCCCTCTCCTTCAGCAGGGCTACCTCATCAATATCGTCCAGCCTGGCCGCGTCTATCTCATCAATCTGATACTGCAGCAGGTCGATGTACCCATCCTTTTCCCTGTGCTCCATGGCTCCAAGTATCTTCTCTTTGGCCCGCAATTCCTCCACAATGCTCCTGACCTCTCTGCGCCTGTCTTCCAGTTCCCCATATTTATCGACCAGCATAAGCTGGTTGGCGCTATCCAGTAAGGACAGGTATTCCATCTGCCCGTGAATATCTACCAGGTGGCGGCCTATCTGCCTCAGAAGCGAAAGGGGTACCGCACGGTTATTGACCCTGGCTATGCTGCGGCCTCCCTCCTGAAAATCGCGCGAAATAAGCAGCATACCGTTGGCTTCCGGCTCGATTCCGCTCTCCTCAAGAATGCCCTTGATCAAACCGGCCGTGACCTCGGATGGCCAGAATACAGTCTCGACATGCGCCGCCCTGCTGCCGCTGCGAATTAGACCGGATGGCGCCCTGGCGCCCATCAGAAGACTTAGCGCATCCACCAGCAGCGACTTGCCAGTGCCCTCATCACCGCTGATCACATTTAAACCGGACACGAAACGTATTGAGATGTCCCGTATGACAGCGAAATTCCTGATATGCAATTCCCCTAACATCTTACACCTCCTTTTTAACAATAACACACTCGTTCTACTATCATAAAGAACAAGTGTTCTATTTGTCAAATTGAGGTGTGTGCCCGAACCCGCAGGATGGGGGTTGCGGTTATTCCGCTAACTCAGTATGCTGATCAGCTTCATGCCTGCCTTTAGCGCCTTGGTATTCTCCTCCACGGCCTTGGGGAACATATTCTCAATCACCGGGATAAGGGCATCCTCGGACAGGGGTATCAGGCCGCTTTTAAGCAGAGCACCTATCAGTATCATGTTGGCCAGCATGGCATTGCCCATTTTCAGCGCCTCATCGGTGGCATTCACTAAATACGTCTTGCCTGACAGGCTCTTTACCTGGCCCAGCAGGGACTGCATATCCGGATAGCTGCCGCCCGAGCCGGTGAAGTCCACCGGGTGAATCGGCCGCGGATTGACCACCGTGATCACATTCTGGTTTCCGAAGGATTTTAGCACCCTCAGAGTTTCCACGGGCTCCATACCCAGTACGACATCCGCCTGCCCCTCAGGAATAAGAGGGCTGAACTGCTTCTCGGCCGAGATTTTGAGATGGCTCATAACTGAACCGCCGCGCTGCGATGAGCCGTATGTCTCCCCAATCGTCACAAAATAGCCCCCGTGGACGAGAGCGTTGCCTATCACCAGAGAGACCATCACGTTGCCCTGTCCGCCAACGCCGGCCACAACCAGATTGATCGGATCTTTCGCAAGCTTGTTCATGCTACCGCCTCCTTTGTGATCGCGCCTTCAGGGCATACATCGGCGCAGACGCCGCACGCGTTGCAGATCACTTCGTCAATCCTGGTCTTCCCTATTGATGCGTCCCAGATCAGACCGGGGCAGCGAAAGACCCGGGTACACAGCCTGTTACAGCCGCAATCCTCGCCCAGGCACTTATCAGGGTTGATCTGCATCTTGTACGGTTTCTTATCCTTCTTCTGTCTGACCAGCTCGCACGTGCGCCGCATGATTGCGACCCGCGCCCCCTTCTCCTGCTCGATCAAATCCAGCATGGTACGCGTCGTGCTTTTCAAATCGAAGGGATCGCATATCTCCACACGCGCGCCGATGGCGCGGCAGATATTTTCCATGCTGATTTGAGCCGCCTGTTCGCCCATCGCCGTCAGCTCGGTGCCCGGGTGCGGCTGAAAGCCGGTCATGGCGGTTGCCCCGTTATCCAGTATCACCAGTGTGAAATTGGCGTGATTGTGCACACCGTTCACCAGCGCCGGCATAATGGAGTGGTAAAAAGTGGAGTCGCCCACAACCGAAACCACCGGCTGGTCGAAGCCGAACCTCCATAGCTGTCCAAAGCCGTTGGCCAGCCCGGCGCCTGCGCCCATGCACTGGTGAGTACGTGTCTGGAAGAATCCGGCAGGCCCCAGCGCCATAGTATAGCAGCCGATATCACCCGTAACGAAACCGTGGCGGCCGTCCATGTGCAACGCGTTCTTAATCGCCCAGAAGGATGCGCGGTGCGGGCAGCCGGGGCAAAAAGTGAGCAGCCTGTCCATTACATGATCCTGCGGAATGGCGCCGACCTTCTTCATATATTCCGCATCCCGCGGGGCATATTTGATATCCAGTACCGATGTTATGGCTTTAATCACGGCGTCCGGCGTCAGCTCTCCGAAGGAGTTGAGATGACGGGTCTGTTTACCGTAGAACATATTGCGCTTGCTCTCCGCCGAGAAACCGGCGGCATACTCCATTATTGCGCCCTCGAGGAACGGATCCGTCTCCTCAATGAAAAGCACCTTGTCTGCTCTGGACAGACAGGACTTGACCAGCTTTTCCGGAAGGGGCCACAGAGTGCCCAGCTTCAGTATTCCGATTCTGTCTTCGGCCTGGAGCGCATTCACCGCGTCCTGGGAATACAGCCAGCCAGAGCCTGCGGTAACGATCAGCAGGTCCGGCTTCTCTGGACCGACGTACCTGTTGAAGGAGCAGGTCTCGAATTTCTCGCGCACCTTATCTATACGCATGTGCTGAAACATGTGTCTGAATGAGCTCGGCACGCACATGATGGGAGTTGGCATGGGCGCAGATGGATCGAAGAACTGCTCGAAGCGAGCCTGATGCTTTATCTTCGGTATCTCGCCCAGTCTGATATTTCCCCTGGCGTGTGCGATCCTTGTAACGCTGCGCAGGATGCAAATTGTGCCAAACTCCTCACTGATATCGTATAGAAACGGCATCATGTCCTTCGCTTCCTGGAAGTCTCCGGGCTCCACCAGCGGTATATCCAGCCACTTGGCGACCGGCCGTGAATCCGTCTCATTTGAGCTGGAGTGGGCCGACGGATCATCCCCCACCATAACTACGATACCTTTCTTGCCGATGCCGCTGAGGATGATGGTCGATAGGAAGTCGATGACGACATTAAGGCCGTTCATCTTCATGGCCACCAGCGAACGGATGCCGGCAAACGATGCAGCGGATCCCGCTTCGATGGCGACCTTCTCGTTGACCGACCATTCCACGTAGATGTCACGCTTTTTAGCAACCTCGGACAGGCTTCCCAGAATCTCCGAAGAGGGTGTGCCCGGATAGGCGGAGGCATAGCCGATCCCCGCTTCCAGCGCTCCACGCGCCATCGCCTCATTGCCTATGAATAGCTGGTTGCTGCCCGGTGCGTCGATATCTATATTCGGCATACTAATGTCCTCCTTGCGGCGTCACCTTATGTGCGAGCAGTTTTTCTTTTAGACTGTCGGATATACCGAGGTATAAAAGGTCTTTCTTGTCGCCTGTTCTTTTAACTATCTCCTGCACTGCGCGCGCCTTCTTCATAAAGGCGGCTTCCTTCAGGTGCGCCAGGCTCTTATCCGGAAGGTCCTTGATTTCCAGCTTCTTCCTCTTTTGAGCGCCCTCGATTATGTCCAGGCCGTGTTGAGTGCGCACGATAACGGTATTCCAGCCCTCCATCCCCTCCACAGAGCCGACGGATATATCTGTAAACTCGGCAGTCATATCCAGGCAATAAGCACAGGTGGGCATTCTATAGTTCCTGATTTCATCCAGTGAGACGGACTGAATCGCCTTGCCGACATAGAAATCGAACCTGTTGGCGGGTGGCGGCGGAATATCGAATTTCCTGATATTCGCGGGTGCGAAACGGCTCCTGATAAACTCGTGAAACCTGTCGTAGGCCAGAGCCCAGGTGCAGAAAAGGCCTATGGTCAGCCGTACGTTGCCCATACTGACGCGCTGTTCGGGCGGGCTGGCGACCATCTTGGCCAGCGCGATGGACTGGCAGGGCGTAACCACAATACCGAATTTTTCCGTGCTGTCCTTCGGCATCCTGTTAAGCATTTCCAGGGCGGGATATGCCATGTAGTTGGACCCCGCACCTTCCAGCACCTGCGCGGATGAGTGTGCTACAAATCCGGACGGCAGCTTTTCTTCAGTGTTTTTCGACAGGATGGCTGCATCTATCAATCCGTTATCAAGTGCCAGCGAGAGCAGCGTGCTCACGGTGCCGCCGTACTGGGCTTTTGTCCTTGTCTTGCCGTCGGCGGCCCTGGCCATAACCACCCTCCTCACATTGCCGATCTCGTCACCGCTGTATGGTGTGCCGTGTATTCTATTGCTGATGGCATCCAGGTCGGTGAATGTCCGGGGACAGTACTCGTAGCAACGCCCTTCCGTCCTGTTGCACAGGTCCAGCATGCGTATCTTACCCCGGTAAAACACCATGTAGGGGCAGTCCCCCACGCAAGCCCCGCAGACCGTACAAAGCCCCTTATCGATAACCTCCTTGAACAGGTCCCCGACTCCCTTCGTTTTAGTGACCATGGACGCCTCCTTAATATGATCAGGGATAATCAGCCATTACGAGCAAAACTAAAGCTAATTTTAAATCCACGTGAAGCAATAATCAATTTCAGATATGACGTCTTGAAGTAAGACCGCGGACAGAAGAGCGTGTCTGACGACCTCTATAGATTCAGCAGTATTCGCAACCTTTGAGCAGGGCTGCCTTGTTCAATTCGAGCTGCTTTTTATCTTTGCCAAGCATTTGGTTGAGAACCTTGATGATGCTGGTTGTGGTGGCGACGTCCCTGTTGGCAAGAATGGCGCCCAGCGCGATCAGGTTGCCCACTGTCTCATCGCCGAGTTCCTTGGCAGTCTCAACGGTCGGCACATAGACAACCTTGATATCGTTGCGCTTGGACTTCGTTTTTATCAGTGAGGAGTTGACCACCAGCAGCCCACCCGTTTTAACAGCAGGCTCCAACATCTTCATGGCGGCCGGATTCATGGCCACGCCTATATCGGGATGTGTGACAAAGATAGAGCCGATCCTCTCATCGGAGATATTCACAAAGCAGGAGCACATTCCACCCCTCTTCTCTCCGCTGTAATACGGCAACCAGGTGGTCTCGAGGCCGGCGTTGAAAGCGGATTCCATCAGCAGCCTGCCGATAAATAGCAAGCCCTGGCCGCCGAATCCGGAAATGGTTATCTCCCAGTTCAACCCCTGTCCCCCTTCTTCAATGCAGCGACCCCGGGCAAGACCTTATATTCCCCCAGCGGAAACTGCGGAATCATGTTGTTTGTCATCCAGGCAGGCGCGTCCACAGGTTCAACCTTCCAGTTGATAGGGCACATGGAAAGGATTTCAACCATGGCAAATCCCAGGCCGGCAAGCTGTGTACGGAAAGCCAGCTCAACAGCTTTCTTGGCTTTGCGCACGTTGGCGGGGGTATTTACAGCCACTCTGGCAATATAAGCGGGACCATCCAGTGTGGCCAGCATCTCGCTCATCCTGATAGGCCAGCCCGACTGCTCTGCAGTGCGTCCGCCGGGCGTGGAAGCCGTGTACATGCCCATGAGGGTCGTAGGTGCGAGCTGACCGCCGGTCATGCCGTAGGTGGCGTTGTTGGCGAAGATGATGGTTATTTTCTCTCCTCTTGCGGCCGCATGTACTATCTCTCCGGCGCCAATGGAGGCCAGGTCGCCGTCGCCCTGTATGGCGAAGGGCACCAGGTTCGGCCTGCAGCGCTTGATGGCCGTGGCTACACACGGCGCACGCCCGTGGGGCGCCTCCATGCCGTCGACCTTGAAATATTCATAAGCAGTCACCGTGCATCCAATGGAACCGATGCATATGGCGCGCTCCTGCAGGTCCAGCTCCTGCAACGCTTCTCCCACCAGCCTCTGAATAATGCCGTGGCCGCATCCCGGGCAAAAATGCGTGGGACGGTCCTCCATAATGTCCGGCCTGGAGAAGATCACATTATCATAATCGTTCATATCTGCTTGGCTCATAGCTCTCACTACATCAGTAAATCGATCGCTTCGAAGATAGGATCTGCCTCCAGCGGAACACCGCCGTAGGTGTTTGCCAGCTTGATCTCGTTCTGATTTCCTACTGCAATCCTGACATCCTCCAGCATCTGCCCCCCGCTCATCTCAGCCACCACGAACTTACATCCCCTTTCGGCCAGATCCGCCAGCGGCTGATAAGGGAAGGGGAACAGCGTGATGGGACGAATCAGGCCCACTTTCAGTTTTTTGCTGCGGGCCATCTTCATGGCGCTGATGGCCGACCTGGCTGCGCTGCCATACGCGACCAGGATGATATCGGCATCCTCCGTATTGAGCGCTTCGTACCGCACCTCGTTGATTCGCATCCGCTCGAATTTATCCAACAGCAGCTTGATCCGCCTGGGATGGTCGATGGGATTCATCTCAAAGGAATTGATGCGGTTCTTGGGCCTGCCCTTGGCGCCCGTTATAGCCCACTTCTTTTCATGCACTTTTTTGACACGCTCACGCATGATCACAGGCTCCACAGCCTGTCCCAGGAATCCATCGGCTACCACCAGCGTCGGATTGCGGTACTTATCGGCCAGTTCGAAGGCCAGCATGGTGAAATCCATCATTTCCTGGACAGTGGAGGGCGCCAGGTTGATCAGGTAATAGTCTCCATGGCCGCCGCCCCGCGTGCACTGCATGTAATCGCCCTGCGCCCCACCTATGTTGCCCAGGCCGGGCCCGGCCCGCATGATGTTTACAATGACGGCCGGCATCTCTGCCCCGGACATATATGAGATACCCTCCTGCTGCAGGCTGAAACCGGGGCTGGAGGTAGATGTCATGGCGCGGAATCCCACGGCAGCGGCCCCATAGACCATGTTGATGGCGGCCAGCTCACTCTCTGTCTGCAAAAATACGCGGCCTTCCTCAGGCATGTGGCGGGCCATGTGTTCCAGCAGGTCGTTCTGCGGCGTGATGGGGTACCCAAAATACGCCTGGCATCCGGCGAGTATAGCGCCTTCTGCTACGGCAATATTACCCCCCATGAGGGTCCTTTCGGGCATCGCTCGGCTCCTCGGATTATTAATGGTTAGGAAATGGTGCCGGCTTCCAGAACACGGCTGCGGAAAACCGAAATGGCAACGTCGGGGCACATGATTGCGCATGACTTGCAGCCCGTGCATTCGTGTGCCTTATCAGGGATTACCTCGGCGTAGTTTACACCGAGTCTGTTAATCTCTTTAGAAGTCCCGATTATTTCTCTGGGACAAACTGCGATACAGTAATGGCAGGCCTTGCATTTATCCTTGTCGATTACTATGTAGTTGGTTTTCCTGCTCTCTGAGATTAGCAATGCACCATACCTTCAAATTACTCGATGGCCTGAAAAAAGCGCAATCAGAAACATAGTTTACATACACGCAAATTATATGTCAAGAGGCGCATATGGAAACATACTTCCGTCCCTGTGCACTATTCCTGCTTGTCCTTATAGCGCCCCACACAGACAATGTATTGTTTGCCGTCGCTCCCCGTGACCAGTTTATAATACACGGACTTGTAAAAAAGGCCGATTTTCCCCGGCATGGTGAAAACGTAGTCCTCCCAGCCTGTTCCGTTCCTGAGCGCCCCGTCCACAATGGCATCCCTGAAAAGCTTGCCGGCCATGTCGGGCACACCTTTCAGGTTGCGCCCCACCACCGACGGGTTGCTGGCATTGGCCGCCTCGGTCACATATCTATCAAAGACATAAACATAGAGATCGGGCCTGTCCTTGTCCCTGTAAGGATTTTCTCCGGCATTGATTTTCCGAATCGTGCCGCCGGCATCGGCCACTATATCGCCGGCCGTCTTATCCACAAGCTGGACAACCACATCCTTTGATACGCTATCAGTAGTATAGCGGGGCAGGATATAGCTGGTGATTATATTGTCATAAACGGAGCAGGTGTCGGCGCGGGCCGCTTTCTTCATATCATCGAGTGCTGTCTGCCAGGCCTGGATGGTCGCGTCAGGAGTCAGGCGATTGAAGGCAATATACCATTCAGCCCGCCTCACATATGAGACCGGCTCGATCTCGGCGGGATTTACGCCTGCTTCATACGCCAGGAAGGAAAATCCCTGGGCCGGCCCCAGCCAGACATCAACCTTGCCATCCATCAGTTTCTTTATACACTGTACATCGTTTTCGCTCACGTCGAGGTTAGTGAAGCCATGTTCCAGCAGATATAGCTGGTTGGAATCATCCTTGTAAACGGCGATGGATTTCAATTTCCTGGCGTCGTCCAGCGAGCTGATCTTGATGTTCGATCCCCGTCTGGCATAGAACCATTCATCTGCGAATCCGATCGGCCCCACCCATTTGAACATCTGCTCACGGAAGGGTATCCTGCTCGTTGAATAAATCATGGTATTGGGCTGGTTCTGCACTATCTGATATCCCTTCGACCATGACATCAACTCGATGGAGGAATCGGTCCCCGTTTTACCCATTAATGACCTTACAATTTCCGTCGATTGACCCGTTATATTTCCCCGTTCGTCGGCAAAATTAAATGGCGGATTATCCTCGGTAATGATGCGCAGCTTTCCATCCGGCACCGCACAGCTGAAGCCCGCCAAGAGCATCAAGACTGCCAGCAGCAAACCTGCGAAATTTTTCATCACATGCCTCCTTAATTGAGTGTATAAACTGTGAAGCTGCCTGATGCATATTTTTACACACGTTATATATAAATGTCCAGAGTTTAACAGGCGCATATATATCCGTGGTATAATATTGCGCTTTTGCACGGTTTGATATGCATGCAAGCCCATACAATAGCAACGGCATATCCATTGATTGATTGAACAATTAGCCGTAATTGTATATTATAATGCTTGGCGTCGCTGTCGACAGTTATTTGATCTTGATCCGTACCAATAGGAGTAATTAATGCCTCAAAAAAAGAGCAGGGTGTTTCAGACAAGGATGACCGCCAGAAGGAACAGCAAGCTTAATCGCAGTCAACGCGGTAAACAGATAGCCAGCTTCAGAAAAAGGCAGATCACCCGTGCCGCATATGAAATAATCGCCGAAAAAGGCTACTACAATTTCACCATGATGGATATCGCCAAGCGGGCGGGAGTATCCTCGGGACTTATCCACCACTACTTCAAGGATAAGGAGAATATGCTGGTAACGCTTCTCAGGGAGATGCAGCATAATGTACGTCTCTCTCTTGAGAGGGCCCTCGAGCGGGAGCAGGATCCCAAGGAGAAGCTGGGGATCTTTGTAGACCAGGGCTTCAATCTGGTGGAAAACGAGCGCGAATATATCTACGTTACATTCGATTTTCTAACGCAGATCAAGTTCAACGAGCGCATGCAGCGCATTCTAAGCAAGCTCTACCGGGGATATCGTGAAAGCCTCACCCTGATTTTGAGGGAAGGCAAGGAAAAAGGTATCTTCAGGGATGTCGATGAGCATTACCTGTCCACCATATTTTCCTCCATTCTGCTGGGCCTGGAGCAGCAATATATCGTGGACAACACGGCGTTCTTCTACCGTGAATACGCCGCCAGGGTGAAAAAGTTCATCTTCGATATGGTGCTGATCGAAAAATAGCAGCTCAGGACGGTATGGCTGCATCGTCCCTGCACAGCTGCCTCAATCTTTTAAAGGCCTCCTCCTGCTGCAGCTTCCCATCCTCGAAATCAGCCCTGATGCGCAGCACATCTTCCTTTATTCCCAGGGCCGTCAGTCCCTTTTCGTCCAGCGGGAACTCGGGGAACAGGAAAAACAGGCTGGCTATTTCGCCTTTGCTGCCGCAAATGAGTTCCTCCACCGGCTGCTGCATGAGGTCCTTCTCCTCCCCGGTCAGGGGCGCTGCATTAAAAACCTCGTTGCAGAAATGATAGCGGCACTCTCGCGGCCTGCGATCGAAAATGGGACAGGTGCTGAAGTATTCGGAGTAGAACAGGCAGCCAATGTTCTTGCAGCAGTAACCGTTACATCCGGGGCAAATATGTGCCGCTGCAGTGTTCATTATGCCCACCAGCCGAGCTATTTCGGGACCGAAAAGCCGGCCGAACTCTCCGTCAGTTAAAAATATCTTGGTATTCAGCCTGTCGTTTATCATGGTCGGGGAAAAATTCCAGATGTAAGTCTAAGCGTTTTTATACGGCGCACCATGCAGTGACCTGAGTTCATCGATCATATTGGTGTACTTAAAGGCCTCGTCCTTGGAAATCAGTCCCCTTTGCAGCAGGTCGCTCAGGGCCTGGTTAAGCGTCTGCATGCCCTCCTTACGTTAGACCTGTATCTGTCCGTAA
>JAEAME010001519.1_pt1 | contig 15683 bp, 10 predicted proteins | sample 8958731 | NCBI WGS metagenome assembly JAEAME01 (sample SAMN16933194, study PRJNA681113) | bioreactor sludge metagenome | isolation source: anerobic bioreactor sludge (Control) | place: India:Bengaluru | collected 2018-10-24 | reverse complement strand
CCCCTGAAGTCGCGCCCCAGTAGCTCAGGGGATAGAGCAGCGGTTTCCTAAACCGTTGGTCGGATGTTCGAATCATCCTTGGGGCGCCATTTTTAAAGGATTTTATGGCCACGTACGCAGCGGGTACCATCGTCTTGTTTTACCATCAGGCCAGGCTTTGCCTGGGCATTGTGACCTCCGCGGAAGGCAACCGCTGGCAGGTGCTGGATTCTGAGGGCGAAGCGCAACTGCTCGCATCCGAACGCTTCGCGCTGGCCTCACTCGACCTGTTCACGCCTCCAAACACGCGCACGCTGGGCAATTTTGCCGCTATGGCGGAACAATCCCTGGAACTTTTGCAGGACGAAGGCGTTCCGGCCCGTCTCGCCCAGCTTCCCGCTCCCTTCAGTTTTGAACAGGCTTCCGAAGCCGCCGGCTGCCATTCCGATTTCTGCCGTTTTGCCCTCTACCGCCATCTGCGCCAGCGCGAAGACCTCTATCTGCTCAAGAAAGGTGTGTGGCGCACGCGCGACCCGGAAGAGACCGCTGCCTTTCTGGCCCGGAAGGAACAGGAGGCGGCCCGGACGCGTTATTTGGAGGCTGTGGCGGGCTTTCTGGAACGGCTGGACGCAAAGGATGCCACGGCCGGACTGCCTGAGTTCAGCTCCGGGACGGAGAGGCAACTTGCCCAGGAACTGCGCGCTTTGCTGATCTCGGGCGAACCGAAGGACCTGGCCAGGGTCCTGCGCGCCGACGGGCGGGACCTGGATAAGTCGGTACGCGCTCTGCGCCTCAGTTTGGGCGATATCGCGGCGGACACCGATCCCGTCGCCGCGGCCAGCGGAATTCCCATCGCTTTTGTCCCCGGATTGCCGGCGCTGGCTGTAACTCCGGAACCATCCGAGCTGGAGCAGCGGGAAGCGTTCACGATCGACGCGGAGGATTCCGGCGATCTGGATGACGCCATCGACTGGCAGGAAACCGCTGCTGGGTGGAATTTGGGCGTGCATATCAGCGATGTGGCAGCCCGTATCCCCGTGGGAAAAGATCTTTGGCGCGCGGCCCAGGACCGCGTGGCCTCGCTGTATCTGCCCTCGCAAACCATACCGCTGCTGCCTCCGGAGCTTTCCGGCGACGCTTTCAGTCTGCGCGAAGGTGAAGCGCGGCCGGTGCTTTCGCTGCGGGTGGAGCTGGACCGCGAAGCGCGGATCGTTGCCTGCGACTGGCACCGGGGCTGGCTGCGAGTGAAGAAAAATTTGAGCTACGAGACTTTTGACGCTCTGCTCCGCTCCCAGGAACGTTCGCCACTGCTGGAAATCTGCCGCAAACTGCGCGACGCCAGGGTGGGGGAGGGCGAGGAGCGAAAACCTCGCTACAGCTGGAATCTGAAGGTTTCTGACGGCGATGTCGCCCTGCAGCGGGTGGACAATCTCAGCCCGGCGCGCTTCGTGATCGAAGAGCTGATGATCCTCTACAACCGCCTTCTGGCCGAACGCGCCTGCCAGAGTTCCCTGCCCCTGATCTATCGCAACGTCACCCAGTTTGCTGAGGAAGAGGACGAGGATGCTGCCAACTACGGCATCCAGGCCTACCTTTCCACCTCAGCCAAATTCCACCCCGGGGTGGGCGCCCAGGCCTATCTGCACGCGACTTCGCCCATCCGACGCTTCACGGATATCGTGAACCAGGCCCAGTTTTCCGCGTTGCTGGAGGGCAGGGGGCAGAGCTTTGCGCGGCAGGACCTGGAGGAACTCATCCTCAGCATCGAAAAACGCCTGCGGCTGCTGCGCGCCGTCACCCACCGCAGCGAGCGCCACTGGCTGCTGCGGTTCCTTAAGCAGAAATATCTGGGCGAGCCACTTGACGCGGTGCTGCTGCGCCGGGTGAAACAGGGCTGCCTGGTGGAACTGAGCCGCTGGGAAAAACGGCTGGTGCTGCGCTGTGAGGAGGGTTTGCCGCTGCGGACGCCTGTGAAACTGGTGGTGGCGGGGGTCGATCTGGAGGAACTCTTGGTCTGGGGGGATGTGATCCTTTGATTTTGGTTTGTCCACAAATTACACAAATTAACACGAATTAAAAGAGACAAAGAATAGAGGGAAAAAGTCGGTATAGGGGGTAACTCCGCTGGTGTTGAGTGAGGAACGGGCATCGTCGCCAGCAGAAGAACCACCATCCCAGCACCAAAGCGCACGTCATTCCGGGACGAGGAACGAGTGCCCGGAATCCAGGTTTTCCCTCAGACCCGATCCTTATGTCATTCCGGGGCCCCAACCCCGGAATGACATACATCTTCTTCCCTCTTTTTCTAAATGCATTTTCCCTTATTCCGCGCTATTCTGTGACCCGTTATTTTCAGATCTGTGCGATCTGATAAACTTGTGTGAGGCTACCTTTTCCCATTTTATTTTCAGATCTGTGCGATCTGATAAACTTGTGTGAGGCTACCTTTTCCCATTTCTCTGTGTCTCCGTCCCTCTGTTTTAATAGATCTTATTAGCCTGGATTCCGGGGCCCCAACCCCGGAATGACATACGGAGCCTGGGCTGAGGCTTGGGGGATGTTTGTGTGTGACCAACTCTCCTGACGAGGGGTTCCGATCGCTACGCTCACTCCACACCCTCGCTATCGTTCTGTCGCCCTCCGGGCTTTACCCACCCTGTTTGAAAGAGCCATATCTGCCCCCTGTGTCCCAAATTCCACAATCCCGCGAAGGGCCTAAGCCAGTGGGATTTGACCACTTAGGTTTTCCCCCGGGAAATACTACTCCCAGAGGCGGTTTGCGGCCTTGATTCGAGACGTGAAATAATGCTGGACAAAAATGGCGCGCCTGCGGAGTGTGGTCCTTACATTACATATTAGGGAACCATATTTGGACAACCCTCACCAACAAAACTGGTTGCGCAGCCGGGACGACACCGGCTGGGTCAGCCTTCCGGACGCCGTGCAAGCGACCTGGCGGAAGCTTGGGTTCAGGTGCGGCCTGGAAGTTCACCAGCAACTGAACACTTCCCGGAAACTTTTTTGCCGCTGTCCCGCGGGCAGGTACCACGATTTCGACGATTTCGACGCCGAGATCGTGCGTCATATGCGGCCCACTTTGTCTGAACTGGGTGAGTATGACGGCACCGCTCTGATGGAATTCAAGACGCGGAAAAAGATCGTTTACCGCATCAACAATGACAGCGCCTGCACCTACGAAGTGGACGACACCCCGCCGTTCCCGCTGAACCGCGAGGCTTTGGAACAGGCGATGAAGATCGCCCTGCTGCTGAAGCTGAAGATCGTGGGCGAACTGCACATCACCCGCAAACAGTATTTGGACGGCAGCATACCCACCGGCTTCCAGCGCACCACCATCCTCGGCATCGAAGGCGAATTTCCCATCTCCACCAAAACCATCCGCGTGATCCAGTTTTCCGTGGAGGAAGACAGCTGCCGCGAGGTTTCGGATGTCAGGCACACCCGCACCTATTTTGCCGACCGGCTGGGCATGCCGCTGATCGAAACGGTAACCTATCCGGACATGGAAACGCCCTGGGAAGCGGCCGAAGCGGCCCAAAACATCCGCTTCATCGCGCGCAGTTCAGGCCTGGCGCGCACCGGCATCGGCGCGGCCCGCGAGGATGTGAACGTTTCCATTGCGGGCGGCACCAGGGTCGAGATCAAGGGTGTGGCGCACATCTCCTGGATCCCCAAACTCACGCACAACGAGGCGTTTCGCCAAAAATCTCTGCTGCTGATCCGCGAGGAATTGCGTAAGCGAGTTGCTGATCCGACGAAGTGGAAGCTGAACCACATATTTTTAGACCCTGCCGACTGGCGTCACATCCCCCTGCTGAAGCAGGCCGGAAGCGAGGGCTGGAAGCTGGTCTCGGTCAATCTGCCGCGCTTTTCCGGCATCCTCAGCTTCTTCAACCAGCCCGGACGCTGCTTCGCCGACGAGATCTCTGACCGCCTCAAAGTGATCGCCTGCCTGGAACTGCCGAACATGTTCCACTCGGAGGAGATCGCTGGAGTCGAGCGAGGCACGGGCAGCGACTCGAGCATATCGGCAATAGCCGATTCCACCGTCATCCCGGCGCAGGCCGGGATCCAGTCAACCAATACCGGCTCAGCCTCCACATTAAGCGAATCCGATTGGACCAGGCTCCGCGCGGAACTCAAAGCCGGGGATCAAGACGCCCAGCTCCTCTTCTGGGCGCCGGACGAAGACATCAAGACCGCGCTGGAGACCATCGAGGAACGCTGCCATATGGCCTTCGCGGGCGTTCCCAACGAGACCCGCAAATCCCTGCCGGACGGGATCACGCTCTTCGAAAGGGTGCTGCCCGGCGCGGACAGGATGTATCCGGATACAGATTCAGCACCGATCCCAATCCACGAAGAGATGATCGAAACCGCGCGGCAGGACCTGCCGGTGGATCTGGCGACAAGGCTGCAACAGCTGGCGGAGTGGGGCATCCCCGCCGACGCCTATACCTATCTGCTGCGTAACAACCTGATGCCGGTTCTGGAAGAGTTTTCCGCGAAACACGCAATCGCGCCCAAACGCCTGGGCCTGCTCTACGCCCATCTGCTGAAAGGCCTGCAGGGCCGCGATCCGCTGCCCTTCGACCACCAGCGGGTGGAGGATCTGCTCATCTTTGTCAACAAACGCCAGCTGCAGCCGGATATCCTGCCTCAGATGCTGAAAGTTCTCTACGAACAGCCCAACATGCAGTTCTCCTCGGTGCTGGCTGTGATCGGCTACAAGGAAACCCCGCCGGCGGAGATACTGGAACAGGTCCCGCTGCTCAAAGCCATGTGGCCGCGGGCCAAAACGCGCGGTCTGAAACGTCCGGACGCCATCCAGCACTGGATGATGGGCCGGCTCCACAAAATGGCCCTGGGTAACATTCCCCTGTCCGAGCTTAGGCTTGCTGTCCAGAAAGAGTTGTCCACGNAATTCGTGTAATTCGTGGACAGTTTAAACCTCCAAAACCATGTCTTTCACTACAGCTTTTTTGACTTAATATTGATTCGTGTAAATTCGTGTAATTCGTGGACAGTTCATTAGATGCTTGATCTTTTTAAAGGATACAAGGGCCGCGCGCTGGAGGTGCTGAAGCATTTTCAGGCCAGGGTTTGGGGTGACACCACGGTGGAGACCACCCGCGGCACGTTCCAGGGCATCATCCTGCCCCGCAGCGAGAACGACGACGACCAGCACATCGTGCTCAAGCTCGTCACCGGTTACAACGTCGGCATCGACGTGGCCACCATTTTGGGCATGACAGAGACCGGCTATAAGGAAGCGCATTACAAGATCCCGGAAAAAGAATTCCCCTTCACGCCGGGGCTGCCCAAAGTGAAGCTGCTCGGCACCGGCGGCACCATCGCCTCGCGGCTGGATTACCGCACTGGCGCCGTGATCCCGGCTTTTTCGCCCGGAGAACTTTACGGCGCGGTTCCCGAACTGGCGGACATCTGCAACCTGGACACCGCCAAGCTTTTCGCCGTTTTTTCCGAAAACATGGGCCCGGAGCAGTACAAGAAACTGGCCATCTCCATCGGCAAAGAGGTGGAGCGCGGCACCCAGGGCATCATCATCGGCCACGGCACCGACACCATGCACCACACCGCGGCGGCGCTTTCCTACATGCTGCGGGACCTGCCCATCCCCGTGGTGATGGTGGGTTCGCAGCGCTCCAGCGACCGCCCTTCCTCAGACGCCGCGCTCAATCTGATGCACGCGGCCTTCACCGCCGGGCATTCTGACATCGCTGAGGTTATGGTCTGCATGTTCGGCCCCACCAGCGATGAATACGGCCTGCTGCACCAGGGCACCCGGGTGCGCAAGATGCACTCCTCCTACCGCAGCACCTTCCGCACCATCGGCGATGTGCCCATTGCCCGCGTGACCCGGGACGCCGTGATCCCCATCAAGACGGATTACCATAAACGCAGATCCGATAAAAAGGTGACCGTGCTGCCCTTCTTCGAGGAGCGGGTGGCCATCGTTTATTATTACCCCAACATGCATCCGGACATCATCGATTCCCTCACCGAGAACGGCTACAAGGGCATCGTGATCGCCGGCACGGGACTGGGGCACGTGAACAAGCCCCTGTACCCCGCCATCCAGCGCGCCGTGGCCAAGGGCGTGCAGATCTACATGACCGTGCAGACCCTCTGGGGCTTTGTGCACATGTTCGTTTACGACACCGGGCGCGACCTGATGAGCATGGGCATCGTGCCGGGCGAGAATCTGCTGCCGGAAGTCGCCTACATCAAGCTGGGCTGGGCTTTGGGCCAATCCAGCGATCCGGAGAAAGTGCGCGAACTGATGCTGACCCCCATCGCCGGCGACATCACCCCCGGCGAGCCCTACAACGGCTACCTTGTCTTCCAGGGCGGGCTGCCGGAGGTGGAGGAATTTATCAGGACCTATCACAAATGATTATAAATAGCAAATTAGGCGAAGATTTGCATAATCTTAATAGATATTTGCTGGCATGAGAGAAACGGTAGTGATCAATAGATTCTTAATATCAACCATCATCCTGATCGGGCTGTTCTGTCTTGGTGCCACTCTAACAGCCAAGGAAGTTATTGTCAGCATTCCCATGCCAGAATTGCAGAGCCAAATGGGATACACGGACCGCTATGAAATTGCGCGGTCATTATTGGTCCAGGGTTACCGGATCCTTTATTATAACGAAGCATGCCTTATCGCTGTGATGGACGATTCTGAAGGAATGAAACTTTCATCTGCCAGATACTTGTCGATCTATCCTCCGGAAAATGATCTGTACATTGTAAACATGAGTAAAATGTTCGACAAGGGCCTTCTTTCTGAATCAGGAGAGGTGCTGCTGGAGATGGGATCTTCCATGCTGTTGCAAAGCTCCTTGGAAGAAATCGAGTTACAAAACAGGTTGAAAACTCAATTCACAAAACTGAGTCTGGAACCGATGCGCTTTCCAGTCAAGACACTTTTACCGGCGTACAGCAAAGAATACCGAACAGATATAGCCCAGTTAGTATCCCACGTTAGCGCTGATTCCGTGGAAACCAGACTGTATGAGCTCCAGAATTTTGTTACCCGCCATGCCCTGGCAGACAACCGGCTGCAGGTGGCGGAGTGGATCAGGCAGAAGTTTGCCAGTTTCGGTATTGCCGACGCCGAACTGCAAGCCTTTGATTATAACGGGACGCAGCAGTATAACGTTGTCGCGACCATACCCGGAACGGACTATCCGGATGAATACATCATCGTGGGCGGCCATCACGATTCCAGGTCCACGAATATCAACGTTTACGATTTTGCCCCCGGTGCCGATGACAATGCCAGCGGCACGGTTGCCGCACTGGACATGGCTCGGGTTATCCAGCAATATGGCTACCAGCCCCAGGTATCGATCCGGTTTGTTACCTTTGCCTGCGAGGAACTTGGCCTGTGGGGATCCAAGCATTATTCCCAAAACGCCTTGGATAATGAACAAAACATCCGCCTGATGATCAACCACGATATGATCGCCAACAACACGGCTACTTCGGAAAGGCCGGTGAAGATCATGCGTTACGACGGTGCCCTGGATTACGCCGACTACGCCCTGCAATTGACCAGCCAATACACCGATCTTGTGCCCGAATTTGGTCCTTATAATTATGGCGGGTCTGACCAGATCACTTTTTGGCAGAAAGGTTTCAATACTCTGTTCTTCAACGAGGCCGAGTTTTCGCCTGTATACCACAGTCCGGAAGACGTGGTTGCAAACTTGGATCCGGATTATTGCGCGGAAGTTATTAAAGCTTCCTTGGCTTGTACCGTTTTCTTTGCCGACATTCCTGGATCGCCAGATGCTCCTCTGGCTACGGCAGCAATGCACATCACTAACGATAGCTTTACTGCCAATTGGGATCCTGTAGATCATGCTGACAGATATCTTCTGGACGTTTACACAAAAGATGCTACTGAAGCTGCCCCTGATCTGTTTTTTTCCGAATACATTGAGGGTGGAGGCCACAACCAGGCCCTGGAGATATACAACGGGACCGGCCAGGATGTGGACCTAAATGATTACACGGTACAAATCTTCTTCGGAGCATCTACCAGCCCCAGCACCACTTACTATCTTGAGCTGACCGGGATCCTGGCCGATGGGGAGGTTGTGGTTATCTGCCATCCCGTGGCCGACCCCGCCCTGCTGGCTCTGGCTGATTTCCATTCCTTTGTGGCTGTGTTTGATGGTGATGATCAACTAGCCTTGCTCAAAGAATCCACCAATTCATACGTGGATATCATTGGCAGGATCGGAGAAGACCCCGGCACAGGCTGGGGAACATACCCTTTGACCACTTTGAACCGCACTCTGGTGAGAAAAAATTGGGTGTATTCAGGCGTTACTGATAACCCAACCAGCGGATTCCTCACTCTGGAGTCTGAATGGGACAGTTATCTGGTTAACACATTCGACTACCTGGGATATCACAGCACTTTCTTGGTGTGTTACTTGCCGGGATTGCTGAACTTGGAAGTTATCGGCAGCAACTTTTGGAACGTCGGTGCCTTGGAATCGGAACACACATACTACTATACTGTCTGGGCTGCCAACGACTACTTCACCAGCGACCTATCTAACGAAATAATGGTGCACACCTTGCAAGAGCCGTCACTACCCGTAGAACTCACTTCTTTTACAGCGACAATATCGCCTGGTAATGATATCGTGCTATCCTGGACAACTCAAACAGAAACGGGTTTATCAGGTTTTCATGTTTACCGCTCCAATACAGAGCACATGGAAGATGCCCAGGTCGTAAGTCCCCTGATCCCGGCACAGAACACATCCCAACAGCATTCGTATGAATTCACTGAACATGAGCTATCTGCCAGCGGGTTGTATTACTTTTGGCTGCAAGCACATGGAGTATCGGGAGAGACATACCACTGGGGACCCGTGTCTGTTCTTTACACGGAAGATCCCGATACGGATCTTCCGCAAATACCTTTGGCCACCGGGTTGCAGGCTGTTTATCCCAATCCTTTCAACTCAACGCTCTTCATACCTTTCAACTTAGCGGAAACAATCGGTGTGCAGATCACTGTCCATAATATCAAAGGCCAGATTCTGCGTCGATATGATCTGGGGAGTAAAGCCCCGGGGCGTTACCAGATAACTTGGGATGGAAGAGATGCGGTTGGGAGATCCCTTGGTTCAGGGGTCTATTACATCACAATGAAAGCTGGCGGAGAGCTCTTTGGCAGCAAGTCACTATTGATGAAATGATAGAATTCGCGAACCAACCGGCAATGCGCTAGGACCTAACATCATAGAAGAATGATAAAATCAACCCAAGCACACAGCCTGTCACTGATCATACCCTGCTACAACGAAGCAGAAGTATTGCCGGCCGTAATGCCTGAGATCATTGAGTTCTGTTCCGCCCAAGGCTATCATTTGATACTGGTGAATGACGGTTCCAAGGATGAAACACAATCAATTCTTGAGTCAACCGCAAGCGGTCATGATTTTATCACTATTGTCCGGCACAAGCTCAACCGCGGATATGGGGGGGCGCTGAAATCCGGTCTGGGAGCCAGCCAGACTGAATACTCCATTTTCATGGATGCCGACGGACAGCATCATCTGAGTGATGTTTCCAAACTCTATCAGAAGATCCTGGAGAATGATGCGGACATGATCGTGGGCAGCCGTAAAGGCCAACCGGGAAACAAATTCCGCTCTCTGGGCAAAGCCATAATCCGGTTCATCGCCAAGTTGATGATGACAGTTCCCATTTACGATATCAATTCCGGGATGAAGATCTTCCGGACAGAACTGGGTCAGAAATATCTGCACCTTTATCCCGATTCCATGGCTTTCAGCGACATCATCTGCCTGGTGTTTCTGCACAACCGGCACCTGGTGCTGGAAGAGCCGATCTCAATTCAGGCACGCAAGGGCGGCAAGAGCACCATCGGGATCCAAACGGCCTTCAAGACGATCATGGAGATAATCAACATAGTCACGATGTTCAATCCCCTGAAGCTGTTCCTGCCCGTGGCGGCACTGATGTTCTGTTTTGGCTTGGCCTGGGGAGCCCGGTTTGTCATTTTGGGGCGGGGGGTGAGCATTGGTTCCAGCATGCTGCTGATCATGTCGGTGGTCGTGTTCCTGCTGGGATTGATAGCTGAGCAACTGGCCGCGATCCGGCGGAACGGGCAATAGGTTTAGGTTAGTTTTTGCTTGCACCAGAGTGTTGGAAATACGCCGAAACCATCAGAATGCGCAACGGTAAATGAAAGCCAAGCATAGCATAGAGAAAAGGGCTTTACCCAATCACGAAGAATTGCCCCTTCTGGATAGCCTGAAGGGTATCGCTTCGGAGCATGGTTACAAAAGCTTTGTTGCTTCGCTGTGGTTTTATCTTGTAGTGTTTAAGGACTATTTCTTTCATCTAATCGCTAAGATATCACCAGTTGCGGCGATCGTGGTGCAACTGCATCGCTGGAGGGGTGTGCGGATAGGGAAGAATGTCCATATTGGCCCCGGCGTAACCATTGATGACACATATCCATACTACGTAAAAATTGGTGACAGGGTGGCCATATCAGGCAATGATTATTTTCTCACCCACACCAAACCAATGCTATACCACAAGAAAGTCATGGAGTCTGCGGTCGCTCCGATCATCGTGGAGGATGATGCCTGGATCGCCATTGGCGTGATCATTCTGCCTGGTGTTACAATTGGCCGGGGTTCTATAATTGCCTCTGGAAGCGTTGTGACCAGATCCATCCCTCCCTTTGTAATGGCAGCCGGCATGCCCGCGATAGTGAAAAGAGACTTGGCAGACCTCGTAAAGCACAATTATTCAGAACAGCAGTTTGCGGAAATAATGAAGAAGCGTAAAGACGAGTTTGGCATATAGCGAAAACGGGAATATACTCAATTGACTGAAAATGGACATAGAGAGACCATGGGAGTGCGCAATTTTCTGACCTTCGACGTGGAAGAGTGGTACGAATCCGAGTTCGTGCAGGAAACGGGATACAAGCCCACCGCTGGTGCAGCATCCCAGCTTGAGCGCCAGACTGATTTGTTCCTGGAACTTTGTTCCCAACGGGGAGTGAAAGCCACCTGCTTCGTGACCGGGGAAGTTGGCCGCGCCCAGCCCCAGGTGGTGAAGGACCTGTACAACAATGGGCACGAGATCGCCTCACATTCTTTTGACCACAAGCTGATCTATAAAAAGAGCGCCAGTTCCTTTCGCCAGGACCTCGCGCGTAGCCTTGGTCTGTTGCAGGACATCACCGGAACGAAAGTTAAAGGCTTCCGGGCCCCCTGCCTCTCGGTTAACAAATATGTCAGCGGCTGGTTTTATGAAGGGTTGGAGGAAGCGGGCATCATCTATTCCTCCAGTGTGTATCCGGGCAAGAATTTCCTCTACGGCTACCCTGAGGCCGATCCTGCCATTCACGTGGTAAAAGGCAGGAAAATTGTAGAGATCCCGCAGCAACTTTGGAACCTCGGTTTCACCAAGATCGGCTTTGCCGGCGGCGCTTATCTGCGCCTGCTGCCGGCCTGGCTGGTCAACTGCCTGATTCAAACCAAGAATGCGCAGGGCAAACCGGTTTTCGTTTATGCCCATCCCTGGGAACTGATCCAGCAAAGATACCCTGTCAAACTGAGCCCGGTAAAAACCCTGATCCAAACTTGGGGGATCCCCTGGAACGCGCGCAAGCTGGGGAAAATGCTTAACAAATACCATGACAGCTTCGCAAAGATGGGTGACCATGCCGAAAAAATACTGGCCGGGCATGATTCCGGTGAGCTAAAATAACAAATTTCATGCCCACTAAGCTCAGCAAGAAATATTGACACGCTTTAGAGCATTTGGAGCACAATGCCCATTTTTGTAACCAAACCCTACCTGCCGCCCCTGGGGGAATATCTGGACCTGCTGGCCAGGCTTTGGGAAACCCATAACCTTACCAACAGCGGCGAGTTGCACGAGCAGCTGGAGCAAAAACTCACCGATCTGCTGGGGGTGCAGAACCTATCCCTGATCAACAACGGCACGATCGCCCTGCAGATCGCCCTGCAGGCTTTGGAACTGAAGGGGAAGGTGATCACCACCCCCTTTAGTTTTGTAGCAACGGCCAATGCCATCAAATTGGCGGGATTGGAGCCCGTTTTTATCGATCTGGCGGACAACTCCTTCAATCTGGACCCGGAACTGATAGCCGATGCGCATGGTAGGGATGTAAGCGCCGTGATGCCGGTCCACGTTTACGGCCTTCCCTGTGACAACAGGGCGATAGGTAAACAGGCCCGGAATTTTGGCCTTAAAGTGATATACGATGCGGCTCACGCATTCAACGTCAGGGAAAATGGTGAGTCTATCCTGAAATGGGGAGATTGCTCCGTACTCAGTTTCCACGCGACCAAGGTTTTCCATACCTTTGAAGGCGGGGCCATAGTGACCAACGATCAGGACTTGGGTTTAAAGATCGCCCGCTTGCGCAATTTCGGCTACCATCATGGCGAGATAGAAGAATGCGGGACCAATGGAAAAATGAATGAAGCCCAGGCAGCCATGGGGATCCTGATGCTGGAGAGCATGGAAGAGATCATAGCCAGAAGAAAACACTGGCATGATACCTATTGCCAGCTCTTGGCAGACGTTGAGGGGCTGAGCCTTCCGCGAATGCCAGGGAACCTGGAGTATAATTACGCATATTTCCCGGTTTTGATCGGCGATGCCTATCCCCTATCGCGGGACGATCTTTATGAAAAGTTTATCCAAAACGACATCTACCCGCGCAAATATTTTCATCCCCTGATTACGGACTTTTCACTGTACCGTGGCTGTAGGATAATCAGTAAATACAGGGTTCCCAACGCCCGCCGGGTGGCCGACAGCGTTCTTTGCTTGCCGCTTTATCCGGATCTATCAGAGAGTGATGTGGGCAGGGTTATAGAAGTTATAGCAAGCACTTTCAACAAGAACAGCAAAAAAAAGGTTGAACAACGATCTATGAGTTCAGATAATAGCTGATAATGAAAAATCGGAAAGGACTATTTCTTGGCGGTGCCCATGCTCAGATGCCTATCATAGAAGAGGCGCAGCTTAGGGGCCACTATATTGTAACATGCGATTATCTCCCCTCAAACCCTGGCCACAAATTGGCTGATGAGTACCATAACGTGAGTACGACAGATATTCCGGCAGTAATAACGCTTGCTCAAAAAATCAGGCCAGAATATATAATGGCCTATGCCTCAGATGTTGCCACCATGACTGCTGCGATAGTATCTGAAAAACTCAGACTGCCAGCAAATTCAGTCGATAGTGTGAGAATTCTGACGGATAAATATGCCTTCAGGTCTTTTCTGAGAGATAACGGATTTGAAACTCCTCGCTTCATGCTTGGTACCAAAGATAAGGATACAATATTGCCTGGGATGTGGAATAACTTTCCGTGCATTGTCAAACCAACAGACTCCACTGGCAGCAAGGGAGTAATGAAGGTCAAATCGCAGGATGATATGCAAGCAGCGATAGATCATGCCAGGGAATTCAGCAGAAGCGGCAATGTGATCATTGAAGAATTTATTGACAACGAAATAGCAGAACTGCATGGTGATGGATTTGTTGAGGATGGAGAACTTATCTTTTCGTGTTTAGGAGACCATATATTTAGCAAATCTGTAAACACTTTTACTCCGATGGGAACGATATGGCCAAGTTTAGCCAAGGGTGAATATCTAGATGACATAGAATGCCAGGTGCGGTCAATCATTGAAAAAAGTGGCTTCATGAACGGAGCAATTAACATTGAAGCCAGGGTATCATCCAAGGGGAAGACTTACGTCATGGAAATAGGGCCAAGATGCGGAGGAAATTATGTTCCCCAAGCTGTTATGCATGCGACCGGCTTTAACATTGTCAAGGCCATTATGGACAATATCGAGGGTTGTCCAACCTCGGAAAAAAGCAATAAAGCTATGGCATCTGCATATTATGTCATTCATGCAGGCAAGCAAGGAACTCTTAGAGATATTGTATTTAAAAGTGGTATTGATGATTACATAGCGGAGAAGCATATTTACTTTCAGCCTGGTCAAAAAGTTATCCCCTTTTACAATAGCAGCGCTGCGCTGGGAGTGGTGATTCTTAAATGTGATGATGTGGATTTGTTGCGTGGCATTATCAGAAACATTCATGAATACATACAGGTCTTGGTAGATAAATAAAGTTTGTTGGGATTAAATGATTGATAAGCCAATTGGCGGTTATTTTGAACTCGAACTGCCCAAGGGATCAGAATATCATCCTGAAGGTATTAAACTAAACAGCGGCCGGCATTGTCTCGAGTACATCCTGAGGTTGAGGAAGTATAACAAGATATGGATTCCGTATTACACATGTGAATCAATTCTACAGCCAATTCAAAAACTTGGCTTGGACTATGGATACTATCGAATTGACGATAGATTTGAACCGATATTCCATCTCGATGATCTTACACCCAATGAGGGCTTTGTCTACACAAACTACTTTGGCTTGAAAAACAACTATATCAGATCATTACCAAAACATTCAAGCATTATCATCGATAACTGCCAGGCCTTTTTTTCTAAGCCACTGCCGTGGTTTGATACGTTCTATTCTCCCAGAAAGTTTTTCGGAGTACCCGATGGGGGATATCTTTTTACCCGTGACCAGGTAAAATTGGATGCAACCCTTCAAATGGCCCTGTCTTATGACCGATGCGCGCACCTCTTGAAGCGAATTGATCTTGGAGCGGAAGAAGGTTATGCGGATTTCAAGGAGAATGACAGCGAGCTCTCCAAAGAAGACATGATGCAAATGTCGACGCTTACAAGAAGGATCTTGTCCTCGGTCGAATATGAGGAAATTGATCGGCAACGCGTAAGAAACTTTCATATGTATCATGAAGAACTGGAGGAATACAATATTCTGCCTGGCGAATTATTCGAGAATATCGAAAGCGGTCCCCTTGTTTATCCGTTGTGTGACAATAATGGTTTTCTAAGAGAGCGTTTGATCTCTCGCAGGATCTACGTGGCCCAATATTGGCCGAATGTTATTGGCTGGAGCGAGACAGGCACCGCAGAGAATAGCTTAGCCAGGCAACTTGTCCCTCTGCCAATAGATCAAAGATATGGGGCAGAAAGCATTGGTTTCATTGTAAAAAATATCATGGAGCTAAGATAATGAAAATATATTTGAGAGCGCTGGAATTGGCTGACGCAGAGCCAATAAACAGACTGCGAAGAATTGAGGCAATGCAAAGCCTTATCGGTGGCGCAAAGAGATACGTCGCGCTGGAACGAGACCGGGAATGGATAAGATCCATAATTCTCAGCAATGACCAGAGCATTCTCTATTTCGCGGTCTGCGAAGTCGGCAGTGACGCGTTTGTCGGCTACACCTCCGTTTCAGACATTGACTCCCGGATGGGAAGGTGTTTTTGGAGCGGTATAAAGATCCTTCCGGAATTCGCGGGAAAAGGTTACGGCAAAGAAACAGCCAGGCAGGTTCTCAAGTATGTATTTGATGAATTGCGGATGGAGAGATGCATAGCCAAGTGCTTGGAACAACATGCAGTAGCTGAAAAGATGCTGGAAGCCGTGGGTTTTCGCAAAGAAGGCTTGATGCGGCATGACAGCTTCAAAAACGGAACCTAC
>JAEAME010001542.1_pt1 | contig 15694 bp, 10 predicted proteins | sample 8958731 | NCBI WGS metagenome assembly JAEAME01 (sample SAMN16933194, study PRJNA681113) | bioreactor sludge metagenome | isolation source: anerobic bioreactor sludge (Control) | place: India:Bengaluru | collected 2018-10-24 | reverse complement strand
GGCGATTGGAAATATCAGGACGACGTGGGAAGATGTGATGCTGGCGTGGAATATGGTTCAGGAGCAGGCAGGAAAAATTGGGCAATTGGGGGAAACGAATGATGAAATTTTGGAATATTGAAAAAGATATTCACGTTTGAAAAGACTTGTTGATGATCATGTTGCAATCTCATTACCTCTACTTTCTGAAACACAATCTGGAGAGCCGCTTATTCGGTAAAAAGCGACCGTTGCTGGCAGGCTTCAAAATTACTTATCGCTGCACTTTGAAATGCCGTTCGTGCCCGTTCTGGAAAATGGCGCCATTGAGCATTTCCTTTCATCGCGCCAGGGAAATAATGGATGAGTTCTATCGGAGAGGTGTGCGCCTGTTAATTTTTGAAGGCGGCGAGCCGTTTCTCTGGCGGGATGGACAGAATCATCTGGAAAATTTAGTTCAATATGCCAGCAGAAAATTTTTTCGTGTGGGAATTACGACCAATGGCACCTTGCCCATCGAGACTTCGGCTGATATCGTCTGGATCAGTATCGATGGACTGAAGGAAACTCACGATCAGAATCGAGGGCGATGCTTTGATAAAATCATGGCTCACCTCGAAGCGTCCTCTCATCCAAACCTGCTGGCTCACATCACGATTTCAAAGCTGAATTTTCAAGAGATTCCAGATTTGGTAAAATTTCTATGCGCCAAAGTGAAAGGCATTACGATTCAATTTTACTATCCGTTTCCTAATTCAGATGATCTGTGGCTGCCAGCGCCAGATCGAACCAAAGTTTTAAATCAACTGATCTGGCTTAAAAAACAGGGTTATCCCATCTTTGATTCGATTGCGACGCTGGAAGGTTTGAAACAAAACACCTGGAAATGCCATGACTGGCTGATCGCCAATGCTGAGCCAGATAGAAGCATGAATTTCGGCTGCTATCTCAAAAATCGGGCGGAGATCTCTTGTGAAAAATGTGGTTTTGCAGCGCACGCGGAAATTGCCAAGGCTTATGATTGGAATCCGGGAGCGATTTTAGCGGGACAACAGACTTTTAGGTTCAGGATCATTTGACTTGGTTTATTCGTAAAACTCAGAGATCGCTAATTTATTTTTATAAATATTAACTCAGAACCAAATTAGCTTAAGGAGAGCAACTTTGATTTATAAGCCAAGAAGAATTAAACAGCTTTTCTATTTTGCTTTAGCTTCTATTTTATCAATTTCCATCTGCTTTGCTCAAACGAATGTCCGAACCGAAATTGAGATTCCGGACATTCCTGGTTATGTTACCCTAAAATGCGATTTCCACATGCACACGGTCTTTTCCGATGGCGATGTCTGGCCTACAGTTCGCATTGAGGAAGCCTGGCGAGAAGGTCTGGATGCGCTTGCAATTACCGATCATATCGAGTATCAAATTCATAAAGAGGATCTAAAAAAGAATCATAATCGACCGCATGAAATCGCTAAATCCAAGGCTGATGAACTGGGATTAATTCTGATTAAAGGAGCAGAGATCACCCGAAGCATGCCACCCGGCCATTTCAACGCCATTTTTCTGGAAGACATCAATCCATTGGATACAGAAAATTGGCGAGATGCCATAAAAGCAGCCAATGACCAGGGTGCGTTTGTGTTCTGGAATCACCCTGGTTGGCGTCAGCCCGATGAAATTCCCATCTGGTATGACGAACATACCGAGCTATTGCAAAACGGATCGTTTCAGGGGATTGAGATCGTTAATGAGTACAGCTATTATCCCCTAACTTATCAGTGGGCGCAAGAGAAAAAATTAACCATATTAGGGAATTCGGATGTGCACCCCCCCATTCATTTCACCTACGATCTGGCGCAGGGACAGCATCGACCGATCAACCTGGTATTTGCCAGCGAAAAGTCAGCGCCATCCATCAAGGAAGCCCTTTCGGCTCGACGAACCGCCGTTTACCACAATAATATGCTCATCGGCGAAGAACAATTTTTGAAGCCGATTTTTCAACGATCTATTGAAATTTTAAATCCGCGAGTCTCAATCAAAGGAACAGGCGGGGCGATCATTCAGATCCAGAATAGATCGGATTTAATTTTTGAGCTGACATCTGTAGCAGCAATCGATGGAATCTCCGTTCCAGCAGCGATCAATCTTTATCCTGAAAAAACGGCATTGTTTCAAATTAGGGGCAAATCGAAGAGCCTTTCAGGCAACAAGAAATTCCAGATTCCTTTTATCGTCAAAAATCTGTTGATCGCTCCCGACAAAGGATTGCCAATTGATTTTAATATTGAGGTTAATTTTATTCCTGAACAATAGAAATTAGAAACTATTCAGCTACTGTATTTGTGTAACTACAAAATTGATTAAGTCAAAATGATTTGTTTAGTTTAGAAATTATCCCAATCCCCATTTAAAACTAAATGACGGAGGAACCAAAATGGACTACACATTCAAAGACCTTAAAACAAAAACTGTGGCAGAACTAAGAGAAATTGCCAAAAGCCTTGAGCATGAAGCCGTTAAGGGATATTCTCAATTAAATAAAGAGCATCTGTTACAGGCAGTTTGCACCGCACTGAACATTGAAATGCATGTTCATCACGATGTCAAAGGTCTGGATAAATCGAAAATAAAAACAGAAATCAGAAAGTTAAAATTGGAGCGCGATAAAGCACTGGAAGCTCATGATCATAAAAAATTAAAAGCCGTTCGAAAACAGCTAAAGGTTTATAAAAATAAGTTGAGACATGCGATGGTTTAGAGCTCTGCTGTAGAACAAATTGGCTAGTAGCCTAACAATTATTTCGTTTAACTAAGCCAGGATGGCGATCACCACTTAATCAAAAAAACGAAGCCCTATATTGACCGGTCACTCCTAGTGACCGGTCAATAGCATCTTTTCTCAGCGTATGCAATTGAAACAAGATTTTCGATAATGAACAAATCCACTAAGATATTGATTCTTGCTATCTTCTTCATTTTTGATTTTAATCGAATCCACCTCTGCGCTCAAACACCAGCTTCTTCATTAGATTTCGGCGGCGTCGAGTTCACCTCATCCAATCTTCCTATTATCAAAATCGAGACGAATGGTCAGCAGATCAAAGATCTGTATCGAATAACAGCCCAAATGCAAATTATTTACAATGGCGAAGGAATCCGAAATAATCCCAATGCTTCGCCAAATAATTATGATGGCAGAATTGCAATCGAATTGAGAGGCAGCGCTTCCATCTCCCATCCCAAAAAGGGTTATCGATTTGAGACACAGGACTCGCTGGGTAATAATCTGAATGTTTCGCTTATCGGGATGCCAAAAGAGAACGATTGGATTCTTTACGGACCTTACGACGATCAATCATTGATTCGCAATGAGTTGGCATACAAGCTCTCCAATGACATCGGCAGATACGCCAGTAGAACCCGCTTTTGTGAACTGGTTTTAAATAACGAGTATCAGGGCTTGTATGTATTGATGGAAAAAATCAAAAGGGATAAAAATCGGATCAATATCTCTGAATTGGATTCCCTGGCTACCAGCGGCGACGGAGTGACTGGTGGCTATATTATTAAGTTTGATAAAGTAGAAGGAGAGAACATTGGTGGCTGGTGGTCTTCTTGGGAAATTTTTTATCAATATCATTATCCGCAGTCCGATGAGATCAAATCGGAACAGAAAACTTATATTCAAAACTTTATGGATAAGTTTGAAAATGCGATGACCAGACCTGATTTTGCTGATTCGAGCTATGGCTATCCCAACTATATCGACGTGGAATCGTTTGTTGATTTTTTTATTTTGTGTGAATTCTGTAAGAACATCGATGCCTATCGGATCAGCAATTTCATGTACAAAGATCGGGATAGCAAAGGTGGAAAGCTGCACGAAGGACCAATTTGGGATTTTAATCTCAGCTTTGGAAAAACCTGGTATCCAGAAGATACCTATCGGGTGGATGAGTGGGAAATTGATCATAATCTTTATAAGCCTACTGATTCACCCAAAGTGCCATTCTGGTGGGAACGATTGGGGCACGATGCGGATTTTGCCAGACGGGTGGAAATCAGATGGCGTGAATTAAGAAACAGCGTCTTAAGCCTGGATTACGTTTATCAAACTATCGATCAACTGGTCGATACTTTAGCAGAAGCCCGGCAGAGAAATTTTGAACGCTGGACTGAGGTAGTCAAATATCACAGTTACGAAATCGAGATTCAGATGATGAAAGAATGGATTAGTGACCGAGTGGATTGGATCGAGGAAAATTTAGGAACGCTGAGCGCGATTCGAAGACCGACGACATCCGCATCAATCCCGGCCAGCTGCGCGCTCGAACAAAACTTTCCCAATCCATTTAATTCAGCAACAATGATTAAATACCAACTCGCGGAGCCATCAAAGGTAATACTGACCATTTTTAATCTAGCTGGACAGCAAATAATTCAACTGATCGACGAAACGCAGGACGCTGGAACTTTCCAATTATTATGGGATGGCAATGATCAGGCAAGAATACCTGTGGCAAGTGGGATTTATCTTTTACAAATTCAAACAGATAATTTTTTGATGGCAAAAAAGTTGCTTTTGATTAGATAAATCACTTTTTTTCTTGTTACTAAAATGCAAAATTGCTTGACAAATAAAAAATTTTTGTTATATTAATGCCTGGAGGTCAAAGCAGGAGGTTGAATCTCATCTTTTGCGAATTGACTAACCTCTTTGATTGTTTTCCTTCAACTTGCTTCTATTCCTCTTGCTGATAAAATATTTTTTCTCAAATTCATAACTTCAAAACATCGAGGAGGAGTATATGGCTGCTCGAACTCTCTTCAGAATTGCCTGGATTCTTATCCTTACTTCCTTATTTAACAGCGAGATTGGCATAGGCAGTTGGGCTGATACAGCAGATCAGACAAGGAGTTCAACAGAGGTATTAAATCAAACAAATATTATCTATGTTAAACACATTGAAGATAGTCCCAATGCTTGGCAAAATAGAAGTCCTGTCTATACAAATATAAATGAAGCTATTGATGTTGCAGACAGCTGTACCACAATTTGGATAGCTAAAGGAAAATATCTGGAAAATATCGTCCTCAAAGATAATATTAGCCTTTATGGGGGATTTAATGGAGATGAAACATCCATTGATGAAAGAGGAAATATTTTAGAGGATCTATCAAAGACTACAATTGATGGTAGAAACATGGGAAGGTGTATTCTAACCGCTTCAGCCAACGAAATAGATGGTTTTATGCTAATAAACGGAAAAGAGGATTATGGGGGAGGCATTGGTGTCTTTAATAACAGTAATATTGAAATTAGAAATATTTATATTGAATCTTGTGTCGGTGATTGGCGTGGTGGAGGAATTTATGTGGAGTCACTTGGTCAAGAGGGATCAATCTTAATTGAGCGAGTTGTTGTATGGAAATGTAGATCTTATTGTGGTGCCCTTGAAATTGACGAAAGAACAACTGTTGCAGTAACTGTCAAGAACTGTACAATAGTTCAAAATGATTCATATGGGCTTGAGGTCCCTTGGGATGAAGGAATAACTCCCGCCAATAGAAGTCATGATTTTTATAACTGCATTGCCTGGGGAAATAGCAATCCCAGAGGGAACGTTTCCTACACGTCAGATGTTGTCTATTGGGCTCGAGATTACACAGATTTTTCTTATATCGGTGGTAGCCCCTGGCCGGCTGATGAGGAGCGATGGGGTACTCCCTTGCTAAATAATATTCATGAAAGTGACGTAGGAGAACCAGGATTCGTAAATCTTGATAATGGTGACTTTCATTTGCTTTCCACGTCACCCTGCATTGGCGCTGGCAAGGATGACGCCGATATGGGCGCCTTCCAAAGCCATCCAATTACAGTCACTGCGCCGAACGGTGGTGAGATCTGGCGGGTTGGGACTGCTCAAAATATTACCTGGAGCTCGACGGAATCATTACCGACGGTGCAATTGGAATTATCCACGGATAACGGCGCTACCTGGACGATAATAGCAGCGAACACGGAAAATGATGGGAATGAGTTGTGGACAATACCGAATAATCTATCGAGTCAATGTCTGGTTCGGATCGCGGATGCGGCTGATGGTAATCCATCGGATGTGAGTGATGGTCTGTTTTCTATAATCACTCCGGCACCATCTCCTTACATTGCGGTCAATCCAACTTCGCTCAGTTTCAGCGCTATTGTCACTGGTAGCAATCCGGCATCTCAGAATATAACCGTGACCAACACGGCAGAAGGAATTCTCGCCTGGACAGCGATCGAACAGCCAGATCAATCCTGGCTGTCATTAACCAATCCCAGCGGCGGCTCAGGAAACTATGTAAACGTATCAGTGATAATTGCTGGCTTGAGTGCCAGGACCTACAATGGTACGGTTCGCATCAGCGATCCCAATGCCTCCAATAACCCGATCGATGTTCCAGTAATATTGACGATCGATTCTCCGTCAGCCCCGTTGGTGCTGGAATTGAAAGATCATAGCTACGCCTTTCCGGGAGAAGATTGGACCAATGCCATTGATGGCGATGTAAGTGGCTGGGATGGGACAGTTACGACGGAAGGCAATCCGCCATATGCCATTTTTGGATTTAGCGGCGACGCGACCAAGCAGATCAATAAAGTGCGGTTATTGACTGACACTGGTGTGCGGTTTTCGAGCCGTTGGGTGAAAGAGTTTCGCGTGATGGTTTCGGCAACCGGCACGAATGAGGCCAATTTTACGCTGGTTTTGGATGCTGTTAAAAACAGCGGCGCCTGGGAAGAATACACCTTTGCCAGCGTTGCGGCCAAATATGTCAAATTTATTATCGATGCGCCATCCAGTGGCTATCGGCAATTAGGCGAGCTTGAGATTTACAGCGACGAGGGCGGCAGCACCACGCCAGTGATAGCAGTCAATCCCACCTCGCTGAGCTTTAACGCCACGGTCGGCGGCTCTAACCCCCCATCTCAAAATATTACCGTTACCAATACTGGCGGCGGGACGCTTGCCTGGACAGCGACTGAGCAGCCCGATCAAAGCTGGATGACACTGACCAATACCAGTGGGGGATCTGGAAATTACGTGACGGTGTCGGTGACGATTGCTGGCTTGAGCGTGGGTACCTACAATGGCACGGTTCGCATCAGCGATCCCAATGCTTCCAATAATCCCGTCGATGTGCCTATCAAGCTAACGATTGAAGCTCAGCAATCCGGTCCATTGGTGTTAGAATTAATAGATCATAGCTTTGCTTATCCGGACGAGGGTTGGACCAATGCCATCGATGGCGATATCAGTGGCTGGGATGGCACGGTGACGGCGGAAGGTGATCCGCCCTACGCCATCTTTGGCTTTAGCGGCGGCGCGACCAAACAGATCAATAAAGTGCAGCTAATGACCGATACCGGCGTCCGTTTCTCCAGCCGATGGGTTAATGAATTTCGCGTAATGGTTTCTACGACTGGAACTAATGAGACCGATTTTACGATGGTTTTAGATGCTGTTAAAACCGGCGGCGACTGGGAAGAATACACTTTTGCGGCGGTATCTGCCAAATATATCAAATTTATTATTGATGCACCTGCCAGCGGCTATCGACAATTGGGCGAGTTCGAGATTTATAACAGCACCAGTCTGGCTGAAAATCTCGCTCTTGATTCACCTTCATTAGGTGAAAATATTTTGGATGCCAAAATCAGTTCATCAGAAAAAACAATTTTCTCGCTGGTTCAAAATTATCCCAATCCATTCAATCCAGCTACGTCTATTCAATTTCAAATCCCGGAAGATGGGTCGGTAACAATACAGATATTCGACCTATTGGGACGTACGGTCAGGACATTGATCCATGAAGAAATAGCCTCTGGCATTCATCACGTCCAATGGGATGGCAAAGATGAAACGGGTGCGCAAATGAGCAATGGGGCTTATATTTACCGACTCAGATTCCAGAATTTCATCGAATCAAAAAAAATGATGCTGATGCGATAAAGAATTTGAATTTGAAACTTTATCAATAGTAATGCCGTATAGCTCGACTGTCAAATATCTCTGAAAATCAAATTAATCAGGAGGACTTTCATGCAAAAAATGAGCAGACGTTCTTTCCTCAAGACTTCGGCTGCGGCGGCCGCTACGGCTGCGCTGCCGACAGCCTGGTATAGCCTGGCGCGCGCCGATTCGCCCGGCTATTTTGAACGAGAGTTCGGCATTACGGATAGTCTGTGTCAAAAAGTTCTGGCGCAGGCATTGTCGCGAGGGGGCGATTTTGCCGATCTGTACTTTGAGCACACTATCGGCAATTGGATAGTTCTTGAAGACGGCAAAGTCAATCGAGCGTACAGTGATGTGGCGCTCGGCGTGGGCATTCGAACTGTGAAAGGAGACCAGGTCGGTTACGGATTTACTCAGGAGTTAAACGAAAAGGCGATGCTGGCCGCGGCTGCTACGGCGGCAACGATTGCCAATGCGAAAGCCAATAAGCCGACTCGTAAACTTGTCCAGTTGAAGATGAACAATTATTACCCACTTGAAAAATTACTCACCGCTGTTCCACTCGAATCCAAGCTCCCGCTGGTTCAATCCGTGAACGATAAATGCTTTGCATTGTCAGCTCTTATTATAAAAGTCAATGCTCAATTTCATGACCAACAGAAGCGAATATTGATCGTTACCAGCGATGGCACTAAAGCGGAAGATTTGCAGCCCAAGAATTACATTGGTGCAACTGTTGTGGCAGAAAAAGCGGGCAAGCGTGAACGGGCTGGCTGGAATCTCGGCGGTCGCAAAGATTTCTCATATTACACTACGGCGGTTGTAGATGGGGTCGCCAAATCAGCGGTAGATCGGGCTTTGATTCTTTTCGAAGCGGTTCAGCCCCCAGCCGGGGAAATTCCAGTCGTTCTGGGCCCGGGTGTCACCGGTATTTTACTTCATGAAGCGATCGGGCATGGCATGGAAGCAGATTTCAACCGCAAGAATATTTCCACTTACTCCACCATGATTGGCAAACAGGTGGCAGAGCCATTCGTAACCATTATTGACGACGGCACCAATCCGAACATGCTGGGCTCCATCAATGTCGATGACGAAGGCACGCCCGGTCAAAAAACTGTTTTGGTGGACAAAGGAATTCTGACCAGTTATATGCACGATAAAATTTCTGCACGATATTATCAAGTGAAGCCGACGGGCAATGGCCGACGCGAAAGCTATCAACACTATATCCAGCCCCGCATGCGAAATACCTACATGCTGGCTGGTCCAGCAACGCCAGATGAGGTTGTCGGCAGTGTCGAAAAAGGCATTTACGTGGAAGATGTCAGCAATGGCCAGGTGAAGATCGGCGAAGGAGATTTTGCATTCTATGTTTCTCAGGGACGAATGATCGAAAACGGGAAGCTCACGACGCCTATCAAAGATATCAATATCATGGGCAACGGGCCCAAGATGCTCAAAAATATAACGATGCTGGCGAACGATCTTGAAATGTACCAGGGCGGCGGCGGTGCTTGTGGCAAAGGTGGACAGTCGGCACCAGTTGGATTTGGTCTTCCGACCTGTCTGGTGAAATCGATGACTGTTGGCGGAATAAAGGTATAAGGAGGAAAAAGATGAATAAAGACATGCTCAATTTAGCTCAATGGTGCGTTCAGGTTGCCAAATCAGTTGGTGCGGATGACTGTCGCGTGAGTATCGATTCCGAACGATTTATTGAGATCAGCTACCGCGAGCGCAAGCCTGAGAATATCAAAGAAGCTTCCACACGAGGGCTTAATATTGAAATATTCGTGAACGGAAGATATTCATCCCAGAGTACCTCTGATCTCCGCCATGATGCTTTAAATAATTTTATCGCAAACGCGGTGGCGATGACAAAGCTGCTAGCTGAGGATCCCTATCGTAGCTTACCAGATCCAAAATATTACCAGGGCAGAGCCAATGTTGACCTCGGTCTCGTCGATGCAGATTATGAAAAATTCACCCCTGAAAATCGTCATACCCGGGTGAAAGCGATTGAGGAGGCTTCCCTCAAAAAAGGTGGGGGAAAAGTCATTTCGGTGACAGCGCGAGCAAATGACGGCCATTCCGAATCGGTCTTGCTCGCCAGCAATGGCTTCGAAGGCTATCAGGAATCCACCTATTACGCCGCTGGCGCGCAGGTGACCCTTCAGGATGAGGGTGACCGTCGTCCCATGGGGTACAATTTTGTCGTATCGCTGACCCGAAAAGGAATGCCCACCGCGGATGAAATAGGCGCGATGGCTGCAACGCGTACGCTCGATCTGCTGGGCGGGAAAAAAATCAAAACCGAAACCTTGCCAATCATCATCGAGAATCGATCCGTCCCCAGACTGTTGGGTGGTTTTCTGGCGGCAATGTATGGCAGAGCCATTCAGCAAAAGCAATCGTTCCTGGCTGATAAAAAAGGTCAGAAAATTGGAAGTGATGCTTTCACTATCATCGATGATCCATTCATCAAAACCGGCCTGGGCAGTCGCTTGTTCGATGGCGATGGCTTTGCTGCCCAAAAACGCGTGATGATCGAAGCCGGTGTCTTGAAAGATTTCTTCATCGATTGGTATTACAGTCGAAAATTAGGCTGGGAGCCAACCACTGGCGGTCCTTCCAATTTGGTCATTCCGCCCGGCAAACGATCAGTGCAAGAGATTATGAAGGATCTCGGTCGCGGCATTCTCATCACCGATTTTATCGGCGGCAACTCCAATTCCACGACTGGCGATGCGTCAATTGGCATCATTGGTCAGCTTTTTGAAAACGGCCAGCCAACTCAAGCTGTGGCTGAAATGAATATCGCCGATAATCATCTCAAATTCTGGAGCCGGTTGGCTGAAGTCGCCGATGATCCGTGGCTTTACTCGTCGCAACGGACGCCGAGCCTGGTGTTCACAGATGTGGTGGTGTCGGGTTTATAGTTTTAAGAGAATCAATCGTTAGAATATTCTTGACTGGACTGATGCCATTAAACCGTGGGGGCATTCGGAATTTGAACCCTTCTAAAGTTTTAAAACCTTTAGAAGGGTTATTTTTTTCATCTCAATATGAACTGCCCTGGGGTAAAACAGTAAAACTGATGATCGTTCTGCTTCGCTTTAGCGCTTTTAATCAACATCTTCCAGTTCATCATCGAGAAACAAATCAGGACCTTCGTTTTTTCGTTTTATAATAAGTCCCGCCAGGAAAACCGCGATTCCAACTGGAATGCCGATCCATAAAAACAGCCGGTTCGATTGACGCTCCTTTGCCTCAAATGCCTCACGATTTTCATCAATAGCAAAATTGGTGTCGATCTCTGCCGTTTTGCCCAAAATATTGGAAACAGAATCCTGCCCTGAATTGGTGATGACCGTTGAAAAAAGAGCAAAAATAGCGATGGAAATAATGATTGACAAAATTCCGGCAATATAACAGAATTCATAAATCTTCATTTTTTATGCCTGCTGTTCCTTTTCAAAAGACATTGCAGTAGCTTTGAATCCGGACTTGTAGAATTGTGGTCTGGCAATAATATAAATAAAATTTGTTAAGTTTCAAAGAAAAGATTGTCAAATTTTTATGCAATTTCATGTAATATGAGTTATTATATAATGACATCCTTTAGAATTATATTTTTATAAGTATTACTTCATTTCGGCAAATAACATTGGCTGCATTGGAAAAATGCTGGCTATCAGAATTTCACAAAGGTAAAGCCATGCCTAAAATATTTATCAGTCATGCCTGGGAAGACAATGAAATTTCAAGAAAATTGGCAAGGCGATTGAAGCGTGATGGCGCGGAAGTCTATATCTATTTCTCTCAAATTGAAGTTGGAAATCATCTTCCAGCAGTGTTCAGCGATGCCATTGAATGGTGTGATATTTTCATTCTGCTCTGGTCCATAGCTGCATCAACTTCTCAGGGTGTCGAGTTGGAATGGCAAAAGGCGTGGAATCTGAAAAAAGCAATCATCACCGGCTTGCTGGATGACACGAAACAATCGACAACTCTTGGGGGATTTTTTTTTGTCAAACTAAATGAGTTTGATCATGGCTATGATAATTTAGCCCATCTCCTGAATTTAAATTTATTCAGGGAAAGCCAAACAGCAGATCTGCCTGAGGAAACTCTTATAGAGCCCAAATCGACGGTAACAGTCATTCGGCTTAGAGAGCAACCAGAAAATCTGGCTGAAACTGATGTAGAAACCATGATCAAAAAATACGATTTCTTTGATTTGAAAAGAAATGCCAAAGGGCTCAGCATAAACAGGGAATTTGAACTTTTGGATATTAATGATGATCAAGTGGTTTTCGATCCGAGTACTCGCTTGATCTGGCAGCATAGCGGTTCTTCAATTTCGATGTGGTATGAGGAAACGAAAGAATGGATAAAAAAATTGAATCAATCTGGCTATGCAGGATTTAACGATTGGCGCTTGCCAACACTGGAAGAAGCGATGAGCTTAATGAATCATGAAAACAAAAGTAATGGCTTGTACCTCGATCCGATGTTCGATCACAAACAAATGAACATCTGGACATCAGATTTATCTGAAAATGCCTCTCGTGGTTGGGTAGTTTTTTTTAATTACGGAAGCTGCCATTTGAATTATCTCGACTTCAACAATTTTATCCGAGCGGTGCGCCCCATGAAGGATGATTAAATGATGATTCAATTTAACATATTGATTTTCAAACGCACTTTTTAATTGATGTTACTTAATAAAACAAAAACCCCTCTGACCATATCAGTCAAGATCAAAGGGGTTTAGTATTTTTACGTGGTTTTATATATTATTGGAAACACTTAAAAATTATATCCCAATCCAAGCATAATATTATCCACGTTCATTTTATAAGTTCCAGCCATGTTGTCATATCCCAGAGCTGTCGCATTGTAATTCCATCCATCAACGGTTCTATCGCCAATGAAGATTTTTTCGTAACTACCGAACAGACTCAATGGACCCAAGTCATAGCTGAGGCCAAAATTGACGGAATGACGACGGCTGATGTCCGGAATAGTTATCGTCAGGGTTTCATCCGGAATGGCTGAAGGCTCGGTATAGTACCCAGCGCGAATTTTGAACGGACCCGCTACCGTGTATTCAGCGCCTACTCCAAAACGAATGCCATCTTCCCAGTTTTCAGTCAGCTCTTGTTTTGTTCCATCTTCCATGTCTATTTCGATGACATCCCACTGGGACCACTGGGTCCAGGACACATCGGCACTGAGGAGTAGATTTGAAATACCTTTATAGGCGAGACCGCCGCCAATTGTCATCGGAAGGGGCAGTTTAGCGTCGCCTTTAGCTTTTGAGTACTTGGGGATGGTTTGGCCAGAATAAAAAGCTAACAGCGATTGCTTCTGGGCAGCAGTTAATAATCCCCCAGCAATCATTTGATCGAGAACTGAACTATAAGTCGTTAAAGCTTGTTGGCTTGGAGCCGGACCGCAATAGGTATTTGCGGTTATCTCACCATCAAGCGATACATCGTTATAGTAGTTAGCTGAAAAGCCAAAGGAAAGGTCTTCGGTCAAATCATATTTAAGACCGACGTTGAAACCGAAACCTGTTCCATCTCCTTTAAGTTCAGAATCAGTCAATAGATAATTATTATTGGGAGATGACAAAGCCTCTAAAACCTGATAATTGGTAAGAATCGTTCTTAATTGTGCTAAATTGGGATCTGCTAAAAGTGGATTCGGAGTTGTCGTGGGTTTCCGAATCATGATGTCATTAAGGACGATACTCACGCCCAATCCAACTGATAATTTATCAACCTGAAAAGCGAAGGTTGGATGAATATCGATGACTTGCAGATCATCTTCAAATTCGAACTCAGGATAGGCACTGTTAAAATTGGCGGTGTTCATCGCATCCCATTTTGAACCTAATCCAAACGGCGCAAAAACACTTAAGCCGAAGCTCATATTATTTTCCATGCCATAAACAATACCAACAGCAGGAATTGGAAAGGTCTGGGATTCATTTTCGAATTCTGAAGTTTTATAAACATTAAACGGCAAAGAAGCTTGACTAAACGTATATTTCGCTCCCGGCATAACCAACTCAAAGCTCCCGCCGACATGCAAACCCTTTATTTGAGCGATGCCGGCTGGATTCCAGAACATGGCACTCCAGTCATTAGAAATCGCTCGGTAGTTACCTCCCAATGCCGTTGCCCTGGCACCTACGCCGGTTAATGCGACACCAGAAGCAAAAACAGAACCAGCAATCAGCATAACAATAAAAAAAGCTCCAACACTTGTGAATCGTTTCATTTCTTTACCTCCCGTAATGTGAAGTTTTTGTTTTCTCTGTGGATTTAGATAATTTCCTCTAACTTCGGGTCCAGATTTTTTGGCTCTATCACCTCCCTATTCGATTTAATAATGTTGTAGTTTAATTGATCTATCGTTTATTATGTTCTTAAACTGCCAGCCTAATAATACGTGAGAAGTGCATGAAATATCATATCTCTGATCTCACTGTTATTGTTAGCTTCTCAAACTATTACAGCTCTCGACTCACTGTAAGGACAAAATTTCTCGGCGCTCCAATGTTTCGTTCAATTTGAATATAATTATACTGGAACACATTATTCACATTAAAAGCCAAATTAAATCCCAACAGCTTCGCTGAAATTCTGCTGTCCCAAATTCTTTGGGCAACTCGATTGTCATTGGGATATACTTTGACCCGGTCCAAGCGACTGACATATCTAAAATCAACTCCAGCTTCAAAAATAGAATAGGTAAAAGTAAGTCCCGATGTCAACAGGTGACGTGGTCGATAGGCTAAGGTTTCTCCGGTATCCCGGTCTTCAGAACCCATGTAGGTATAGCCCAGGTTGAACGCGAGAAAACGCTTCCATAAAGTTCCCTGTGCAGTGATTTCCAGTCCGCGAATTCTGGCATTGGCAACATTCTTAAATTGAACAGTCTGATAAATATCCGGCTCCGGCTCAATAAAATTTTTATAATCATTGTGGAACAGGGCCACATCAAATATCAATTTATCAGATAGCATCTGATTAATGCCCAATTCATAAGACCAGGCGCTCTCGGCTTTTAGGTAAGGATTTCTAATCACTTTGAAACCAGAGGTAAAAGTCTCGGTGAACAATTCTGCTAATGTCGGGGTTCGAAATCCTCTGCCAAGCGAAGCTCGGAAAGTGGTAGTCATTCGGGGACGATAATTTAAGCCCAGCTTGGGATTAAATTGGCTATCTTCTATACCGGTATCCACAGTGTGAAAATCAAAGCGGCCACCAGCCGTTACCGAAAAAGTCCGATGAAACCGTATTTCATCTTGAAGATAACCGGCTAAAGTATAAGCATCGTGGTTACCCCAGACCAGCGAGCGGGTAAAATCATAAATTCCCTCTGCGCCAATGGTTATAGTATGATACTTATTGGGCAGATAATCCGCCTGAACTTCCATTCCCAGCTTTTTCGCTTTCGAATAATCACTATTATCGTGATGATAATGGTGAAAATCATTGGCGAAATAAGATGTTCTAATTTTATAAGTAAAATTAGAATTAACCAGATGTCGATAAACGCCATTCAAGCTGAATTTGTTTGAATTTACCCAATCTCCGACCGACGTCACTGGCATTTCATAGACGTCGTGTTGATTGCGCCATAAAAAAACCTGGCCATAGTCGCCAGACGACCAGTTGCTCTGCAGGTGA
>JAEAME010001541.1_pt1 | contig 15707 bp, 11 predicted proteins | sample 8958731 | NCBI WGS metagenome assembly JAEAME01 (sample SAMN16933194, study PRJNA681113) | bioreactor sludge metagenome | isolation source: anerobic bioreactor sludge (Control) | place: India:Bengaluru | collected 2018-10-24 | reverse complement strand
TCTTCCAGTCCTTTTTGCGCCAGGTCTGCGCCATTGCGATCAGATGTTTCAAAGCACAAAATACCCCGCAAGCCATAAGGTTCTAAAATCTGTTTTATCGTCAATAGACTGTTGGCTGCCGCTGATGGCGAGGCATGATGATCGAAAACATAAGTCACTCCATGTCGAATGGACTCCAGCACCCCCATCTGAGCACTGGCAGAAACCATGTCCAGATCGAGGGCGCGATCCAGCTTCCACCACAGATTTTCGAGAATATGCAGGAAATCATCCATTGCCCCCGTAATCGGCAAGCCCTTTGCCAGTCGGGAATAAAAATGCTCATGGAAATTTACCATCGGAACAGTAACGATTCTGCCATTTGCCTGATAAAATTGATCATCAGCGCCAGGATATTGTCTGAGAAAAACTTCAAAGTCACCCGGTCGAATCTCAAGAATTCTGCCATCGCTGATGATCAAATCCCCAAAGATCGGTTCAATCGTATTTGGCTGGATCTGGCAGAGCCAGGCGTTTTTGATGGTCAGATTCTTTTTGTCATTCATAATCTATCTAAAATTTATATAATGTGGAGTGCCAAGCTGAAAATTCCAAAGTTCAAAGTCGAATTCCAAATAAATTTTAAATATACAATTACAATCAAAAAGTCATTCCAATAAAATCATCGTTAGACAAACACCGGCTTGCCATGACCCAGAACGACTTCTGAATTTCCATTTCGATCCACGATCATTTTTCCCCGCAAGAAAGTCGAATCGACCACGGCTTCCAAAGTAACCCCCTCGAATGGCGTATATTTTCCTTTGCTGTGCATATTTTCAGATTTCACAATCTGCTCCTCCCATAAATTGATCAACGCCAGGTCTGCATCATTTCCGATTGTTAGACTTCCTTTAGAATCCAGGCTGAAAAAATCGGCTGCGTTGGTCGAGAGCAACTCTATCGTTTCTGATAGCGTTAAACGATTTTTTTTGAAACCTTCGCTGAATAGAAAAGGAACCCGATGTTCCACGCCAGGAATGCCACCATATACTTTCCAGAAATCCCATGACGATTTTTCTTTCATTGGATTGCAGCCTGCATGGTCAGTGGTTACAAATGAGATCGTTCCATCCTTCAAACCCTGCCATAGCGCCTCGCGATCTGCTGCCTTTTTAACTGGCGGCGCGGTCTTTAAAAAGTTAGCAATCGTTTCGTTTTGGAAATCGTTTTCAGTAAAATAGAGATAATGGGGACAGGTTTCCGCCGTGATCGATAGCTCTTCATTTTGAGCTTTAGCTATTTGTTCGAGAGCCAATTTTGAGCTCAGATGAACGATATGAATTTGCGCATCGGTTCGTCGCGCGATTTCGATCGCTTGAGCCACTGCTTTTGCCTCAGCCACATCATCACGGGACTGACAATAGGCTTGCCAATTGGCAAAACCCTTCTGCTGAAACTCATACTGTCGTTCAAGCACCAGCGTTTTGTCTTCAGCATGAACTGCGAGAATGCTTCCACTGAAATCGACCATTTCAGCGACTTTCAAAATTTGTTCAAAGGCTAAATCCGTGAACGTGTACATGCCTGAAAGGAAATAGCATTTAAAGCCTATAACTCCCATTTCAACTAAATCCTGAATATTTTGATCAATTCGATTTCGCATCTGAAAGTCATTGCCGGAAACGCCGCCCCAAAACGCATAATCGACCCAGCTTCTTCCTTCAATCGCTTTCATCTTCATTTTCAAATTTTCCAACGAAGTTACCGGCGGCAATGAAGTGCAGGGCATATCGATCACGGTGGTCACTCCACCGCAGGCAGCAGCCAGTGAGCCATGCTCGAAATCTTCCCGATCTTCAAACCCAGGCGTGCTGAAATGGACGTGGGAATCGATGGCGCCGGGCATGAGTAACAGAAATTTGCCATCATAAATTTTAGCATCTTTCGGAACTTTTCTCGCCGGAAAATTTTGTTTCAGTTTTTCCCATTGCTCTCTGGTCGAAATATCCTGCCACTGGACTGGTCGATCCAGTTGAGGGACGATTTTTTGAATTCGTTCATCAAATACCAAATCAACGAGTTTCAGGCGATTGGCGCCGCTGCTGATGAATACATTATTTAGAATTTTGAAGTCTTTATTTTTCATATTCAAAATCTTTCACACAGGATGTGCTCGTTTGATCGAACTTATTCATAACCGAGCAATCCACGGATGATTTGCGTTACAGTCCAACCTGCTTATTAAAATCTTCAATCAACTGGTCCCACAGCGGAACGATTGAAAACCGATCTTCCCAATAATTTTCATTGTACCACTGGGCGTTCAATTCTTTCACATCTTTTCCCTGCTGTTCAACCCAGGTGAAATATTTCAGATTGTGGATCGTCTTTTTATCATAATAATTCAGCTCTTTGAGATAATCAATGCTTTGATTTTTGATGATCGAATTCCAATCCACCTCTGCCTGCTGAATCGAATATTTGCCCCAATTCACATTCATCTCCATCAATCTGGAATGGTACAAATCAGCCGAATCAGTAAAAATGGTAACAATAGCATCGTTGTTATTCAGCTCAAAATACTTCGCCAATTTAATTGCGGCGATCAAATTACAAACTGACGAGATTCCCAATAAAGGAAGTTTCTGAATAATATTTTTATCAACACCCAATTGCGCCAGCCATTGATGACCGGCCGGCTCATTAAAAAGCCTCAGGATGCGCAGCGTATGTTCATCATCGATGGCGCAAACCAGATCCAGATTTTTGATATTATGAATCCAGGGCACATGCTTGTCCCCGATCCCTTCGATCCGATGTCCGCCGAATCCGTTCATCAGCAAAGTGGGACATTGCAAAGCCTCAGATGCCAGTACTTTGATCATCGGAAATTTCTTTCGGAGATAATCGCCGGCTGCAATCGTCCCGGCTGAACCGGTGGCGCTGATATAGGCGCTCAATCGTTCGCCAGAATTTTTTATTTGTTGAAATAGTTTTTCAATGGTGTAGCCGGTAATCTCATAATGCCAGATGGCGTTACCGAATTGATCGAATTGGTTGAAGACAAAATATTCATCGCTTTTAGCTTCCAGTTCATGGCATTTATCATAGATTTCTTTAACATTGCTTTCACAGCCCGTGGTGGCGTAAACTTCAGCGCCCCGCTCTCGCAGCCAGTCAAATCGCTCCTGACTCATTTCTTCCGGCAAAATTGCCACTGAATGAACCGAGAGCAGATTGGAATTGAAAACGCCGCCGCGACAATAATTTCCAGTCGAAGGCCAGACCGCTTTATGATAATCCGGATTGAACCGGCCGGTAACCAGATAAGGCGCCAGGCAGCCATAGGTGGCGCCGACCTTATGCGCGCCAGTTGGAAAATATTTTCCCACCAGACCAATGATTCGGGCGTTTACGCCAGTAATTTGGCGAGGAATTTCCAGGTAATTGATATCGCCAATTTTTCCATTTGCTGGATCATTGCGCCAGTTGATCCGAAACAGATTCATCGGATGCAACTCATGCATATCTATTTTGGGAAGCTGCTGTTGTATCTTCGCTGAAATCGTGTCCGGGTATTTGAGTTCCCGAAAGGTCGGCAAAATAATTTTTTGTTGACGACACCGCTCGATCGATCGTTGAAGATAGTCATGATTCTTAATATTCCATTCCCAGGTTTCCATTATTTGCCCTCGAATTTTTTGGCTTTTGGCTTCTGGCATTTCGCATTTCAGTTGCATTTTTTATACATATCTATTTAGAATTTCAGCTAAAGTTTTGTCATAAATTGAAACACCCGATCTGGATGCCCGGGCAAATTCTCATGTCCGTAATCAGGATAGATAGCCATTGATTTTTTTGAATTAATTTTATTATAAGCCGCAAACTGCGTTGATGGCGGACAAATTTTGTCCATCAATCCAGTGCCCATAAAAACCTCACCTTTTATCCGAGAACAGAGATGCTGGATATCAATGTAGCCCAATTTTGAAAATACCTCCTGTTCGCGCTCATGGAGCGGATCGAATCTTCTAAAATATTCCCTCAGCTCTTCATAGGCATGTTCTGCCAGATCGATCTCCCAGGTTCGCTGATAATCACAGAGAAAGGGATAAATTGGCGCTGCCAATTTTATCTTCGGCTCCAATCCTGCACAGGCAAGTGTAAGCCCGCCTCCCTGACTGGCACCGGTGACACCGATGCGGCCTTCATCAATATCTGGCAGTTCCATCACGACTCTGGCAAGCTGTACGGTATCTAAAAAAATCTGTCGATAGAGCATTTTTTCTGGGGCATCATCGAGACCCCGAATGATATGGCCTTTCAGCGTATTGCCTTTTACGTCCCCGCTGTCCGTTGATAAACCACCCTGTCCGCGACAATCCATGGCAGCTACCGTGAATCCCAGCGCTGCATAGCCCAGCTTGTCCGACCAATCCCCGGCATTGCCAGCATAGCCATGAAACATTAGCACAGCCGGATGAGGATGATCGGCGTGTTTGGGACGAAGCAATTTGGTGTGAATGCGCGCCTTCCCAATGCTGGTAAAATACATATCCGAGCAATTGGCAAATGGCGTTTCAAAATCTGATGGAGCGATCGCTAATTCAGGATCGATTGCTTTTATTTCCCTGATCCCGTTATTCCAAAATTGATCAAAGTCAGCGGGTTTGGGATTTTTTCCCTGATAGGTCTTTAGTTGCTCCAGCGGCATATCAAACATTAATGGCATATTCACTCCGATTTATAATTTATGATCTGAAACCCTCGATTTATATTTCATAATCCACTACCTTTTTATCCGAACGTATATTTTTGATTTTCTCTTTGAAACGAACATGTTCGGGATGATTTTGATAGCTTTCAAGAGAAGCCCTGTCTTTGAATTCTGAATATAAAACAATGTCATAAGCATCGTCAGATTGGGTCAAATTGATTCCGACTTCCAAATTTTGAATGTCAGGGATTTCCGGCTGTAGGTCTTCCAGCCACCCTTTCATTCTTAACGCATTCCCCGGTTTGGTCATCCCTTCTGCGAAATCATGCAGCTTCCACATCACAATATGTTTTAGCAATTCCGCACCTCAATCCAAATCATTGACATCCGAATAGACTCGATAGCCAATTTACGGCACAAAATAATAAATTCTTTTAATAATGTCAATGAGAATTCTCAAAATATTTCGCTTGATTTTCAATCTTAATTTGTCTAAATTGCAGCCTTAAAAAACTATCACCATCGAAAAGATAAATCGCCTATTCAACCAAGAGAGAGGGATCATTCATGCCAAAGATGAAAATAGCGTTCCTGTTATTTTTTCTGGGATGCACAACCACCAAAGTCAGCGTGCCTCAGGCACCCAACACAGAATCAGTGACCATTTTGCACACCAATGACATTCACAGCGCTTTCCAGCCAACTGTCCTGAAAGCAAGGGAAACCGGACAGAAAGACCGCGAAATAGGCGGCGTTTTAGCATTAAACTATCATGTCAAAAAAATTAGAAACGAATCAAAAAATGTGCTCTTGCTCGATGCCGGAGATTTTATGACCGGAAATCCCATCTGCGATATGGAATTTAACGGGGCGCTCGGTGGACCCATGGTTCAATTTCTTAATTATATCGGCTACGAAGGCTTAACGCCTGGCAATCATGAATTTGATATTTCAGTCGCCAATGCTAAAAAGCTTTTTAAGGTCTGTGATTTCCCGGTTTTTTCAGCCAACCTTTTCAATAAAAATGGGACGCTGCTTACTGGCGAACCCTATCAAATCTACAGCAAAGGCAATGTTGTCATCGGCGTTATTGGAACGACTGTAGAAGATTTGTCCAATTATTTAAATAAACCGCAAAAATACGAAATCTTTGCCAAGCCGGCCGCGCCGATCGTTGATTCACTGGCAAAGATCATCGATCCATTGACCGATGTGATCATCGTGATTAGCCATCAGGGATTAGAAGCTGACCAGCAGTTGGCTCAGCAATTGGGTCCGCAAGTCGATGTCATTATCGGCGGTCATAGCCATGATCGCATGGAAAAAGCCGTTCGGGTCAATCGAAAACTGATCGTCCAGACCGGGAATAGATTGCGTCATCTGGGAAGACTGGATTTATCTGTTGCTGCGGACACCATAAAGAGCTTTAATTATAAACTCATTTCGCTGTGGAGAGATGAGATCGAGCCAGACACCATCCTGCAGAAAAATGTCAATAAATATCAGGCGCTCATCGATGAGGAATATGGCCGAGTCATTGGCGAATTGAAGACTCCGTGGGAACGATCCTCCAATTCTGAAAGCAATATTGGGAATTATATCACGGATTGCATCCGAATTTTCAGCGAGGCAGATTTTGGATTAATCAACAGCGGCGGTATCCGCATGAATTTGTCGGAGGGTCCCATCAAAAAATTGGATATTAAAAACATATTGCCGTTCAACAATTCAATCACTATTTTTCGCCTCTCCGGCAAGCAGGTTCTGGATTTGATGCTTCAGAATGCCGTCGCCAATGAGGCCGGTTTGGGTGGAATTTTACAGATTTCTGGTTTAAGCTATACCTGGAAATTAGAGGCGGATAGTTCAGTAAAAATTTTAAACGCGCTGATAAATGGCAATCCAATCGATCCTAATAAAACCTACCAGGGAGCGACCGTGGATTTTGTGATCAGCAATGCGGACAAATATTTTGGCTTCATTCCCACCGAGACAACAAACCTGATGATGCCGTTGACCGACGTGGTGATGAAAGCCATCGAGAAACAAAAAGTTATTGATTCAAAAGTTGAAGGAAGAATTGTCCAGAAGACAGGTAATTAGTGTTTGAATGAAAACTACCCGACTTATGATTTTCCAGTCATTGCTTCTCCCGACGAAAGTCGGGAGAAGCAATCTTAACCGGCCGAAAGGATTGAACTTTAAAGAGCATTTTTAAAGCAATCTCTAAGTTCACAAAAATAATAAGGATTGCTTCGTCACTTCGTTCCTCGCAAAGACAAACATGAACGAATTTTATTTAGGAAACGTTGTACTAATTAACCCCCATTCGAAGCAGCGGTAATTGGGTCATCTTTATGTACTTTACGACTCATTACCCAATTATCTGCTCCCCAAATACATATCCCGACCTTTGACTAACGCTACTATTTTCCGATCTGCGATGGAACGTTTCAACATCCAGAAACCGCAATCGGGATGAACATAGCGAATGCGATCTTCACCCACTTTCTTCGCTACCTTTTCAATTCGCGCGGCGATTTCATCCGGCGTTTCGATATGATTGACTTTGATATCCACCACACCAATGCCAAGCTTTATTTTGGGATCGATTTGAGCCAGCGCATCGAGATCACTTTCAGGTCGATGGGCTAATTCCAGCACCAGGTGATCGACGTGAAGGCTATTGAGAAAAGCGATAAGATTTTTCCAGGTGCCTTTCTGGATGGTCTGTCCGCCGTAATTGCCAAAGCAAAAGTGGACTGCTTTTTCGACTTCGATGGCATCGAGAATTTTATTGATTGCTTTTGCGGCAAGTGGTCCGTCCGTCGGATTGCCTGGGATATTGGCTTCATCAATCTGAATGCAAGCGCACGGCAGAGCTTTCACCTGATGACTCAGGATCTCTGCAATTGCCAGCGTGAGTTTCTCAAAATTATTATAGTACTGATCCAACAGCGTACGCGCCAACATGTAGGGGCTGGTCACAGTAAATTTAAACAGACCATTGGCTATCGAAGCTGCCCGCTCACAATCGCTGAGCAAATTCAAGCTCCCTTCCCCAATAGCACCAATTACAATCCCTGCCGGCTTGGCTCGAAATGACAGCTCCCGTTTATTGCGAAACGCTTCCGCCTGCGATCTGCCTATGTGCGTTGAAATACCAGACATTCTTCCCACGAAATATTCGATCATGCCATTGGTATCCGGATGATTCATATCGAAGCGATACAGCTCGCCATCAGTCGGGAGGTCGATGCCTGCCTGGCGCTGAATATCGAAAACGACACGCGTGGCATCAATGAGCGCCTGCTCACTGGGCAAGGCAGCTAACCAGTCCGGGATCGGATACGAGCCGACGGTGGTTGTCAGGATGGATTTGGGCATTTTAACTCCTTTGAATATTATTAACACATCACTTTCTCATTTTTATTTTTAAAATGGAACGTGGTTCCATGATGGGAACAAACGAGACAGCCGACTGGGATCATCGCTTCTAAAGTATAAATTTCAGCACCCGCTGTATCTGTCAGTTTGCTTCATTTTGAACTTGTAATAATTCCTTACAAGTTGCTCCTTCAAATAATTCGTTTTCAGCATAAATGTTATTTAAATGTAGCGTAATACTTTGTGATGCTGTCTGAAGCAATTTGGCTATTAATTTTTGTGTCACCCAGACAGTCTCATCCTGCGATCGCACCTCAATTTTCGTCTGCCTCGATTCAGTTTGATAGAGAATGATTTGTGGGTTTTGATTATTTAGCTCGTTCATTGATTCATTCGCTTTTGAGTTGGATCAATAATTATCCCCTTCGTCAAACAAGGTAGTTAACCAGTTTGGGATCGGATATGAGCCGAAAACTGTTGTCAAGATGAATTTTCCACATTGCAAATTAATCCAGAGTTTTCAGCTATTTGATTTTTTAAATCTAAAATATTAAAGCCTAATTGTCAACCAAAAAATTGGCTTCATTAAAATTCCTTTATAAATTAAAACCGATTCAACTTTATTCCTTGCATTTTTGTTTTAAATTTATTACTTTTCCAACACAAATGATCAGTTGAACTCTTCACTAACTGGAGAAATTCTATGGATGTATTGCTGCTCTCCCGCCTTCAATTCGGTCTGACGATTGCTTTTCACTACATCTTTCCGCCCTTGAGCATCGGATTGAGTATTATCCTGATCATCATGGAAGGAATGTACCTCAAAACTAAAAATGAACTGTATCATCAGATGACGCGTTTCTGGGTAAAGATTTTTGGATTGATTTTCGCCCTGGGTGTGGCAACCGGCATTGTGATGGAATTTCAATTCGGAACCAATTGGGCGAGCTATTCTCGATACGTGGGGGATGTTTTTGGCAGTGCATTAGCAGCCGAGGGAATTTTTGCGTTCTTTTTGGAATCGGGTTTTCTGGCAATTCTGTTATTTGGCTGGAATAAAGTAAAACCCCGGACCCACTTCATTTCTACACTCATGGTTTCATTTGGCGCTCATTTCAGTGCAGTCTGGATCGTGGTGGCAAACTCCTGGCAGCAGACGCCAGCCGGACATCACATTGTCGGGCAGGGATTGAGCGCTCGGGCTGAAATCGTTGATTTCTGGCAGGTGGTTTTCAATCCATCGACCGTTGATCGGCTCAGCCATGTGCTGTGCGGCGCCTGGCAGGCTGGGGCATTTCTGGTGCTCAGCGTTAGCGCCTACTATTTATTGAAGAAGAGACATATCGAATTCGCCGAGCGATCATTCAAAATTGCGCTGATCGTAGCAGCAATCGCTTCGGTGCTGCAACTCGGTACTGGACATTACAGCGCCATTGTGGTCGAACGTCATCAGCCGGTGAAACTGGCAGCTTACGAAGCTCATTATCCGGAAAGCGAAGCCGCGCCCTACAATTTGATCGGCTGGGTGGATGAGAAAAATGAAAAAGTTTATGGAATCGCTGTTCCCGGATTATTGAGTTTTCTGTTGAGCGGCGATCCTCACAGGCCAGTGATCGGTTTGCGGGCTTTTCCCCCGGAAGATCGACCGCCGGTCGCAATCGTATTTCAAACTTATCATTTTATGGTCATCTTCGGAGTGGGGCTTATTTTTCTTTCCTGGTTAGGGCTGTTGCTCTGGTGGCGGAAGAAGCTGTTTAATTTCAGATGGCTGTTAGGGATTTTCGTTTTATCAGTTTTAGGTCCGCAACTTGCGAATCAATTGGGATGGTTTTCCGCAGAGATCGGTCGCCAGCCGTTTATTGTTTACAATCTGTTGCGCACTGAGGATGCCTTCTCTAAAACAGTAACCGCAGGTGAAGTCACCACATCACTGGTATTATTTGGAACTATTTATCTCATGTTAATTGCTCTTTTTATCTATCTTCTCAATGACAAAATTCAACATGGACCGGGGGACAGTCAAGTGAAGGAGGGAGATTTAGCATGAATTTAACATTCGATTTAAACAGTATCTGGTTTTTTCTGGTTGGAATTCTGTTTACTGGTTACGCCCTGCTGGATGGCTTCGACCTCGGCGTTGGCGCATTGCATCTTTTTACACGGAAAGACCAGGAGCGACGATTGATGCTCAATGCGATTGGGCCGGTCTGGGATGGTAACGAAGTCTGGCTGGTCACTGGCGGTGGCGCGTTGTTTGCTGCATTTCCCAGAGCTTATGCCACGGTATTTTCCGGTTTTTATATGGCTTTCATGCTTTTTTTATTCGGATTGATTTTCCGCGCGGTCGCTATCGAATTCCGGAGCAAACAACCTATGCGCTGGTGGCGACAGATCTGGGATGTCAGTTTCAGCATCAGCAGCATTTTATCAACCCTGGTGCTCGGCGTCGCGCTGGGCAATATTGTCTGGGGGATACCGCTCGACACTCAGGGCGAGTTCGCTGGATCGTTCCGGGGACTGTTTCATCCCTATTCGATTTTAGTCGGGATTACGACGGTGGCTTTATTCATGATGCACGGCGCCATTTACATCGTCCTGAAAACCGAAGGCGAGCTTCATGATAAAGCTCGCAGCTGGGTTCACAAAACAATAATTTTCTTCATCAGTTGTTATGTGATCACCACAATTGTCACGTTCCTGTTTGTGCCGCAGGCGGTATATTATTTTCGAGAGCAGCCAATATTGTTCATTATCCCTTTGTTGAACATGTTAGCCATCGCCAATATTCCGCGTGAGATTTATCATGGGCGAGATTTCCGGGCGTTCCTTTCATCCGGGGCGGCGATGATCGCTTTGATGACGATCTTCGGTATCGGCTTATATCCGAACATTGTTTTTTCAAATCCAGAATCAGCGAATAGCCTGACAATTTACAGCGCGGCTTCATCAGCCAAAACACTGAACATCATGTTGATCATCGCCCTGATTGGCGTGCCACTGGTGATTGCTTATACGATCGGCATATACTGGATTTTTCGGGGCAAAGTGAAACTGGATGCGACGAGTTATTAAAGACTGGAATAGTGGAATGATGGAATGTTAGAACAAAGAAAAATCAATTCCTGTAAATTGGTGAAATTTTGGGTCGAACCTTTTAGAGTCAACCCATATAATTTGACCAAATTTGTGTAAATTTCCCAACCCTGAGAGGATTGGGGTATCTATTTTTTACTACTGAGCGCGCTGAATTATCTACACCTCATGTGATCAAACATGGCTTGAAACCATATTTGATCCTCATATTCAGGATTCATTTTGTGGGAATGTAAGCTAAATTGTGATTTCAGTCGTAAATTCTTAGCTTATAATGATACATTTGGAGAAAAGCAATGCATTCTTTGAGGTTTATATTATGGAAATCGGGTTGGGTGATTTTATTTTTAATCGTAAGTTTATTCCTTCCGGAGATAACCTCAGCCCAGGATCGTCTGCTTGATTTGCTGAGTGAGGAATTGAACCGTGAGATGTCGATTCTGAAAAAGGAAGAAACACCGCCATATTTTATCAGCTACACTGTCAGCGAAGTATTTAATACTTCCATCAGCGCCTCGTTCGGCGCATTGACCAATTCCAGTAGCTCAGATTACCGAATGCTGGTAGTGATGGTTCGAGTTGGTGATTTTCAATTTGATAACACACATGAGCTTCGCGGTGAAGGTTTTGGCAGATCCCCCTTTGGGATGAGAAGCTATGAGCAAATCGCAAAAGAGGATGATCCTGAAGCGATTCGAGCCGCGCTGTGGCTGGAGACAGACCAGCAATATCGCCAGGCAGTGGAACAATACCTGCGAGCCAGAGCCAATGCTGCAACTAAAGTCATTGCTGAAGATTCCTCAGCCGATTTTTCTCGCGAATCGGAGTTGGCAACTTTTTATGAACAGCCAATTGACGCTCCGGCGTTATTAGGGAATCGTTCCATCTGGGAGCAGAAGGTGAAAAAATACTCCAGACCTTTTCTGGAAAAGAAGGATATTTTTGGCGGTCAGGCAAGTTTCAGGTTCTCTGTGGAACGAAAAAATCTGGTCACAAGCGAGGGGACAAAGGTCTCCCAAAATTCACTCTACACCCAGCTCTATATTTCTGGTTTTATCAAAACAGAGGACGGCATGGAGCTGCCGCTCTACAAGACCTACTCTGCGTCCCATCCAAAGGATCTGCCTGGCGATGAAAAAATACTGGCGGATGTCAACGCAATGATCAACAAGTTGGAAGCACTAAAAAATGCGCCGATCGTTGAGCCATACACCGGCCCAGCCATACTTTCGGGGCGGTCTGCCGGAGTTTTCTTTCATGAGGTCTTTGGACATCGAGTGGAAGGACATCGCCAGAAAAGCGAGGAAGAGGGACAGACCTTTAAAGAAAAAATCGGAGAAAAAATTCTGCCAGAGCATTTGAACGTTACTTTCGATCCGACTTTGAAAGCTTATAAAGGATATGATCTGGTCGGTCACTATCGATATGATGATGAAGGGATAAAGTCCAGACCAGTCGCGGTAGTCGAAGCTGGTATATTCAAATCCTTTTTGATGTCCCGTTCGCCGATCCAAAATTTTCCGCAATCCAATGGTCACGGTCGTGCCCAGGCTAGTTTTCTGCCGATTTCTAGACAATCGAACATGCTGATTGAATCGACTAAGCCGCTTTCGGAACAGCAGCTCCGGCAGAAACTCATTGATGAATGCAAGAAGCAGGGCAAATCATTCGGTCTGCTTTTTCAGGATATCGAAGGTGGATTTACGATGACCGGCCGACAAATGCCCAATGTATTTAATGTCATGCCGACTGAGGTTTACCGCATTTATACCGATGGCCGTCCCGATGAGCTGGTTCGCGGCGTCGATCTGGTTGGAACGCCATTGGTCATGTTTTCAATGATCTCCGATGCCAGCGATCAATTTGATATTTTTAATGGGATCTGTGGCGCGGAATCCGGGGGCGTGCCGGTTTCAGCAATAGCGCCCTCGTTGTTGGTGACACAGGTAGAAGTTCAGAAGAAGAGCAAGTCACAGGAACGACCGCCGATTCTGGAAAGGCCGGATGCAAAGTTAATTCCCAAATCCCAAATGAAAAATTACAAATAAATTCCGATAACCAATTGGATAAATTCCAAACCTCTGGTTTCGGTTAATGTAATTGGTGATTTTTATGGGATATGGAATTTGGAATGTGAAATTTGTAGTTTTTAATGTGAGCAGATGATGTTGAAAATAAAAAAGGGAATTTCAGGTGTAGCGATGAAAATTAAAATAAAGACCATAATACTGTTGATGTTTATATTAACAATTCCTTCATCTTCGATTCCGGCAGCAAATAAAACAACGCGTGAAATTATCTTGAGCGCTATGAAAGATGAATTGACCCGAAACATGGAACAACTCCAATTGGAGAATTTGCAAAAGCCATTCTTCATCTCATACACGGTTCGGGATGTCAAAACCATGTCGATCAGCGCAACGCTCGGTGCGATCGTTGATTTAGACGAAAGCCCAATCCGAAGCCACAACGTTCGATTGATGATCGGCGATTATAAACTGACTGATGAAAATTTTCGGGATGCCGGCTCTGGCGGTTTCCAGAATACGCTATTGCAGGGCACTGATGAGTTGCCCTTAGAGGATGACTATTACGGCATCCGGCGCGCGCTCTGGATTTCTACGGACCAGGTTTATAAAAGCGCATCCGAAATATATGAACAAAAAAAAGCTGCCATCGAACAACAGGAGCTTTCTGAGGAAGAGAAGGCGCTGGAAGATTTTAGCAGAGCGCCAGTCGTCAGATATGCTGAGCCTGCCCGGGCATTTGCCATGGAGCGCTCCCGATGGGAAAAGGCTATCAGAGAAATTTCGGCTGTATTCAAAGGCTATCCAGACATCCATTCCTCCCAGGTTCGAATTGTCTTTGTGCAGGGTGATGGTTATTTTGTCAATAGCGAAGGATCAGAGGTCGTACAGCCAACAAGCCAGGTGACTATGATCATCAATGCCGGAACCCAGGCAATCGATGGTGAGCCTTTGACCGATATGTTTTTTTACATTGGACTGGCGCCTCAAGACCTGCCTTCAATTCAGACAATTAAAGAGAAAGCTAAGGAACTGGCTGAGCAATTAGTCGCAATGCGCACTGCACCGGTTTTTGAGGAATCATACACCGGCCCGATCATGTTTGAAGATCAGGCGGTTGGCGAGTTGATTGCCCAGCAACTCTTTGAGCGCTCCGGCGGATTGCTCGCTTTTCGTACGCCGATTATGGGAGGCAGAGTTCCCTCTTCAGCCATGCAAGGCCAATCCCTTGAGGATAAAATTGGAACCCGCATTCTCTCTCGCGATTTGACAATCAAAGCATCGCCCGCAATGGAAAGTTATTCTGGTGTCAAGCTGATCGGCAGCTACAAGGTGGACGAGGAGGGCGTTAAGCCACCTGACGAAATTCTTTTGGTCGAGAATGGCTTTTTAAAAACCCTGTTGAGCAACCGAACTCCGACATTCAAAGTGAAGGAATCCAATGGACATGATCGACCATTAATCGGATTTGGTCGATTTGCCAGCAGCCGATTGGGTCCCAGCGTAATTTCTGTGACTACTTCAAATGGAAAATTGAAGGCAGAGATGAAAGCCGAACTGCTAAAACTCGCCAGCGAAGAAGGGCTGGAATACGCTATCATCGTCCGCAAAGTCATGTCCATGCTCCGACCGGTTCAGGCTTATCGCATTCGGGTAGCAGACGGTAACGAGGAATTAGTGCGCTCAATATCCCTCGGCAGATTGACGCCGGGTTCGCTCCGACGAATTTATTCCGCCAGTGAAGAACAATTTCTGTATCAAAAGGGAGGCATTGCCGCATCCTACATCGTTCCCCACTCTTTGATTTTTGAAGAGCTTGAAGTAGAACAGGAAAAACAATCTTTTACGCCGAAGCTACCCGTGGTGCCGAGTCCGCTGTTGAAATAGCTAAAAAATGACTTTTAACAAACCAGGTTCCTTTGCGAAACCTGGTTTGTGTCCGTTTTTATGTTTCTCTCCTGATGACCTCCGCTCTTGATAATTTTTTGCCCGGAATGACTGCGGCAACTTCTCTCCTATTTCGGCGTATATGCCATAACCTTAAAATGGAATCTGGTCATAGGCGATGAGCTGAATTAAAAATGTCCATGATAAATGAACAATCTCAACATGCTTTAAAATCGCTGCTCTCCAACCAGCTCGGAGATCTGGAAGCGCGGATATGTCGTTTAAAAGAACGCTACCGACAGCTCTGGCTGGAGACGGAAACGAGCTTTCCTGAATTTGAAAAAAGCTATCGTCTCAAACAGAAGCTGGAGTTGGAGCGGGAAGCAACCGCGTTGCTGGATCGAATTACAGCGGATCAGCATCATGGAGTTAATGATCGGGATAAGTTAAAGGAAGTAATCCAGCATTCCGGGAACGATATCGTGCGGCTGTGCAATTCTGCCGGGCTATATGTCGATAAAATTTTTACCGATGGCTTCGATCGTGCCACGAAAAAATTCATGCAGCGGGTCAAAAAATTTGATCCAAACCTCGCACCGGAAAATATTTATCAG
>JAEAME010001540.1_pt1 | contig 15713 bp, 14 predicted proteins | sample 8958731 | NCBI WGS metagenome assembly JAEAME01 (sample SAMN16933194, study PRJNA681113) | bioreactor sludge metagenome | isolation source: anerobic bioreactor sludge (Control) | place: India:Bengaluru | collected 2018-10-24 | reverse complement strand
CCTGCCGGGGTGAGATGTATTCATCTTCTTGATGATTACACATGTGCTCTTTACGGAGATCCGTCCCGGCCCAAAGTATGCATTGATTTCAAAGCTGAACCTGAGTTTTGCGGATCTGACAGAGAAGAAGCTATGAGAATATTGTCGGCAATGGAAAGCTGAAGCGATCAGTGTCCTGATCTGTACACTACCTTACCCCCGACAATTGTATAATCGACTTTTGTTTTCATTATTTCTGTCTCGGGTATTGTTAACAGATCTTTGTCAACGATAACGATATCAGCCAGATAGCCCTGCCTGATAATTCCTTTTCTTTTTTCCATGAACTGGGCATAAGCAGAACCGAGAGTATAGAATCTGATTGCTTCCTCCATTGTAAGTTTCTGTTCAGGGAACCAGCCTTCACCGTCTTCACCCAGTCTGTCTTTTCTTGTGACAGCTGCATATAATCCTTCCATGGGATTCAGGGGCTCTACCTGATAGTCTGTTCCGAAAGCGATTGAGGCGCCTGCATCAGAGAGACTCCTCCAGGCATAAGCTCCTTCAGACCTCTCATGTCCAATCCTTTTTTCACAGAATTTCTTATCAGAAATACAATGGGTAGGCTGCATTGATGGTATCACACCCAGTTCAGCAAACCTTGGGATATCAGAAGGCTGCAAGGTCTGGGCATGCTCATCGCGGTGACGGCTGTCGCGCTTTCCGTTTACTTTTCCAGCTTTCTCAAAAGCGTTCAGAGTCCAGTTATTTCCCTTGTCGCCAATCGAATGAACTCCTATCTGGAAACCGTACCTGTCAGCAGTTACAACAATGTTTTCAAATTCTTCATAGGTCATCATCGCCAGTCCTGATGAGGCCGGGTTATCATTAAACGGGGAGAACATAAGAGCTGTCCCCGAGCCGATTGTACCATCGATAAAGGCTTTCAGATACCCGAACCTTATCCAGTTACTTTCAGGCTTGTATTTTTCGCGGATCTCAATAAATTCCTTCAGGAGGGCTGTATCTCCCGTAAGAGATTTACCTATATCTATCCTGCACGTAAGTTGCCCCTCTCTTTGAAGCTTATCATATGCTTCAAAATCCGATTCACCGGGGATCTGAATACTTGTAACCCCAAGTTCCCTTGCTTCCTTTAAGGCCATAAGATATCCCTGCCAGGTCCTTGACTCTTCTTCTTCCGGAGTGAGGTCTTCCTTTGAGTCGTTTACCCTGATCAGGTTCTGGGCGTTTTCCTTTAATATACCTGTCGGATCACCCGTAACAGGATCCCTGACTATCTCTCCGCCATCGGGATCAGGCGTATTTTTCCCAATACCTGACATTTTAAGGACATAGCTGTTAACAAGGACTGAATGTCCGTCGGCACGACTGAGGATAACCGGATTATCGGGTGACACCTTGTCAATTAGATCCTTTGCCGGCCATTTCCTGTCAATGAACATTTCATGTTCCCAATGTCCCCCGCGTATAAGCTCCCCGGGCCCGGATCTCAGAACCTGATCCCTTACCTTATCAGTAATAATTGAAGGGTCAGTTGTATATCTCAGTTCAATATAATCCGGATCAAGAGGCCCGAAATGGGCATGAGCATCGTTAAAGCCTGGAAGGGCAAGCCTTCCGGCAGCATCAATAATTTCTGTCTTTTCTTTATCAATATATTTCCTGATAGCATTCTCTTTCCCTACAGCCAATATCTCTTCCCCTTTCAAAGCTATTGCCTCAGAATATTGATTTTCGCTGTCATTTGTCAGGACTTTAGCGTTGATTATAACCAAATCGGCTTTTTCGCGTACCCGGCATCCGGTAATCATAAAGATGGGCATTAGTGTCAGTAATATATTAGCGATTCTCATAATTCCTGTTTTTGATCTTATCACGAAAGTAAATTTTAAATTCTTAAAATGAGTTAAAAGCAAAAATAAATTTGCATCCGCCTTGTTTCTGGTGTAACTTTATAATTATAAGCTAACCGAAACGACCTTTAGACTGATATTACAATGAATAAAGGGAAAATTCTGATAGTTTTCAATCTTCTTTCAGTAATTCTTTTTTCTGTTCCCAAAGTCTGTTCTTCACAGCCGAAAGTTAATATTTCAGCAGGCTTTGGTTTTTTTGAGTTTCTAAATGCAGGTGCTAAGCTCCAGTGGCATCAGATTCAGGCAGGAGCAAGCATTGGAACGATGCCATTCCTGAAGGATGAAAAGGTATTTTCTCTCTCCGGAGATCTCTATTTTCATTTCGGCGATACGGTTAAGTATACTTCAACAAAACCATGGTACGTAAAGACCGGGATTTCCTATTTCAGTGATGAATTGCCTGATTTTAAAGACAAATTTACCTTTCTGAACCTCAGATTAGGCAGGGATCTGAATATTTCTCCGAAAATGGGCATAGATATCGAACTGGGGGCTCTTATCCAGTTACGTTATAAAACAATTCCTGATGAAGAAAGGTTACTGGACTTCGATTTGCCTATCTGGCCGGCTGCCGGCGTTTCTATTTTCTTCCGGCTCTGAATTTTGCCGGTTGGTTGTTAATTAATTACTGTCAGTGATGTTTAATACTATTGCTGAAATGAGGAGATTCTTTTGTGTGTTGTTCCTTTTATTAATTGCATTTTTGATCCAGGGTTGTTTTGCACCACTCAACTCTGTATTTGAAAATGCAACATTGCCTTCGAAGCACGAGTTGCAGGTAAAGGCAAGTGCTTCAACCTATTATGGTTCTGATTTTGACCTGGGTGAAGAAGACAGTAAAAGCCTGATCCATTATAATGATAACATTGGCATAGCCTTAAGGTTTGGATTTACAGACAAGTTCAACCTGGGATTAAGATATGAGCATCTGTTCATAAGAAATGAATTTGAAATGTTTGATGATGCTGAATCTTACACGGGGCAGATCAATTATTATGAATTAAGCAGTAAGATAAATCTGCAGAAAGATAAGATGGCTCTTGATATCCCTGTTGGTATTTATGATTATGAAGGAGAATTCGTGTTTGCTATTGATCCCCGCTATATAGTTACTTTCAGAAAAAGTCAGAAACTCGAAATAAACCTCTTTCCGAAGATTCACATCTTCATTGGTGACGGGATTCAGTTTAACCCGGCAATAGGCGCCGGATTAGGGCTTAGCAGTGATCTTGATAAATGGGCCTTCCGGCCGGAGATCGGATTGGATGGAAATCTGTTCTTCGGAGGTGGTTTTACTGTGAACCTTAACAAAAAAGACTGAGAAAAGGAAATTTGTGATCCTGTAATCTCCCGGAAATCTACCAAGGCAAAGCTGATCCAGAGATAATTTAACTTCTTGTTAAGAATTTTATGTGGTTCTTATGATCCCTCATTTGCTAAAAGCCATAATTTCGCATAAAATTTATGATGAAAATCAGGACCCAGACTCAATATTTCATTGATTTTCTTCGTATACCCCGACGCCAAGGGGAGCGAAGAAAATCAATTTACTCCCCTCGGGGATGGGGTAATTAAATTGATTTTCAAGCGATTTTAGAAATTGTCATTATGATTCAGGATACTAATAAAAGTCAAAATAATGAATATAGCATTGATCGGTTATGGCAGGATGGGCCATATAATTGAAGAAATTGCAGTGGCAAGAGGTCACAGCATAGGTATTACTATAGATGTTGGCAATCCTGATGATCTTAACAGTGAAAAATTCAAAGGCATTGATGTTGCGATTGAATTTTCCTCGCCCGAAGCTGCGCTGGAGAATGTATCCTCATGTTTAAAACTTGGAGTTCCTGTAGTTTCAGGTACTACAGGATGGATAAAGGATATAGACAAGGTTCTGGAAATATGCAAATCCGGCAGAACTGCATTCATTCATTCTGCAAACTTCAGTATCGGAGTTAATTTGCTTTTCCATCTTAATTCAGAGCTGGCAAAACAGATGAACAGGTATCATGAATACGCAGTTTCGATAGAAGAGATACATCATACAAGGAAGCTTGACGCACCCAGCGGTACGGCTCTTAGTCTGGCTGAGGGGATTAAGCAGCAGCATGGTGCCTACGATGGATGGTGTTTTGATAATGAGAGATCTGAAAAAAAAATACCCATAAAGCCGCTTCGTGAAGGTATGGTTCCCGGAACACATACAGTTACCTGGGATTCTGAAATTGATACTATTACCCTAAGGCATGAAGCGAAGAACAGGAGAGGATTTGCCATGGGTGCTGTGATCGCTGCTGAGTTCATTAAGGGCAAAACAGGCATATTCACAATGAAGGAAGTGCTTGGTTTCGCATAATATTATTTACTTTTACCGCTTCGAAATATTTATATAAGATGATTAATCTACTGCAAACGAGGTACATAAAGTTCGCTATTGTTGCCGTAATCTATATCCTTGTAGTAATCTGGATAGGGAACTACTGGCTTCTTCTGGGACTTGGGATAATATTCGATCTGTATATATCCGAAAAAGTCAACTGGACTTTCTGGAAGAAAAGGCATGGTAAGAACAGTTCATTTATTGAGTGGCTCGATGCCCTCATATTTGCTGTTATTGCTGTTACCCTGATAAACATATTTCTTTTTCAGAATTACAGGATACCGACACCTTCAATGGAGAAGTCACTTCTTGTAGGTGATCACCTCTTTGTGAGCAAACTGGCCTACGGACCCAGAATGCCTAATACTCCGATTGCATTTCCCTTTACTGCGAATACAATGCCTTTAATAAAGGGCAGATCATGGTCCAACCTTATTGTCCTGCCTTATAAACGGCTTATCGGAGCCGGGCAGGTGAAGCGGGGAGACCCTATCGTTTTTAACTTCCCGGCAGGCGATACCGTTGCCCTCGAGAACACAAACACAAGTTATTATGAGATAATAATGCGTGCAGCAAAGGATCTGCAATTAAGGGATAATCTTTATTCCAGCACTTCCAGGCCAATGGAGTATTACATGCCGATAGCCAGGCAGGAGGTATGGAAGAACTACAACATGCAGTACCGGCCTGTTGACAGGCGTGACAATTATGTAAAAAGGTGCATAGGGCTGCCGGGCGACACAATAAAAATAGATGCAGGTTCGGTTTATGTCAACGGTGAGCTCTTCCCTGAGAATAAGAATCAGCAGAAGAATTACTATGTCAACACGAATGGGACAACAATCAACCCTAAGGCTTTCGAACGCCTTAATATTGCAAGGTCTGATCAGGCAATGGCCTCAAATACAATGTATTATTTGCCGATGACAGTATCTGCAGCTGAATCGATCTCAAAGTTCACAAACGTAACCGAGGTGACTGCTGCCACATCAAGAAAGGGCGATTTTCTATTTACTGTTTTCCCGTATGATGAATCTCTGGCATGGAATGAAGATAATTTCGGGCCATTATGGATACCGGCAAAAGGTACTACAATAAAGCTTGATACATCTAACCTTGAATTATACAGACGGATAATAGATGTATATGAAGATAATGACCTTGAAGTTGAGGGGAGTACAATTTATATCAACAGTCATCCCGTCACAACCTACACTTTCAGGATGGATTATTATTTTATGATGGGTGATAACCGGCATAATTCAGCCGATTCAAGGTACTGGGGTTTTGTCCCTGAAGATCATGTTGTTGGCAAGCCAAAATTCATCTGGCTTTCTATCGATAAGGAAGCTAAGGGATTAAAAAAGATCCGCCTGCGGCGGATCTTCATGAAAGTAAGGTAATAACCTTATTTGATCTTTTCTACAATAGCCTGAAAAGCATCCGGGTTGTTCATTGCCAGGTCGGCAAGGGTTTTTCTGTTAAGCTTGATACCTTTTTTCTCAAGCTTACCTATGAACTCCGAATAGCTCATATCATATTGGCGGACACCTGCGTTGATCCTCTGTATCCAGAGTGATCTGAACAGTCCTTTTTTCTTCTTTCTGTCGCGGTATGCATATCCCAGACCTTTGTCGAGGGTGTTCTTTGCTACCGTTATAACATTCTTCCTTGAAAGGAAATTCCCTTTTGTCTGTTTAAGGACTTTCTTTCTTCTCGCTCTGGAAGCGACCGAATTTACTGATCTTGGCATAACTAATTTATTTTGAATGTCAGCGTTCCGCCAGTAAGCGGACTCTTATTGTGCTGTGCATCCTGTTAATACTATAAGGTTCTGAAATTATTTGCTGGCCAGCAGGAGTTTTACGTTTTTCTGATCTGCTTTGTCTACCTGTCCAAAATAAGTAAGATTTCTCTTACGCTTTGTTGTCTTCTTGGTGAGTATGTGGCTTTTAAATGCATGTTTCCTTTTTATCTTCCCTGTTCCGGTGAGCGAGAATCTTTTCTTGGCTCCCGGATTCGTTTTCATCTTTGGCATCTTTATATAAAATTAAATACTATTTCTTCTTCTTGGGGGAAAAAGATATTATCATCCTTTTCCCTTCCAGTCTTGGCAGCTGTTCAACTTTTCCATATTCTTCCAGATCGTTAGCAAACCTCAGAAGCAGGACTTCGCCCTGTTCTTTGAATAAGATCGATCTGCCTTTAAAGAACACATATGCTCTTACCTTGGAACCTTCTTCAAGGAATTTTATTGCATGTTTCAGTTTAAAGTTATAATCATGATCATCAGTGTTAGGCCCAAATCTTAATTCCTTCACAGTAACCTTTGCTGTTTTGGCCTTAATCTCCTTTTGTTTCTTCTTCTGCTGATACAGGTATTTCTGATAATCAATTATCTTACATACCGGCGGATCAGCAGCTGGTGAGATCTCAACCAGATCAAGTTCCATTTTATCGGCAAGTTTCAGGGCATCCTGGATGCTCATTACCTGTGTTTCGATATCATCACCTACAACCCTTACCACTCTTGCGGTGATTCGGTTGTTGATCTTGTGAGCCGGCTGGGTAACCCGTGCAGGGCTTCGTCTGATTGGTCCTGTTATAACTATTTCCTCCTGACTTTAGTTAATACTATAATTGACTTTAAATGTATCAAAGCTCAATTTCTTTCTTTATCTCCGAATCAATGAACTTAACGAATTCTTCGATCTTCATACTCCCTTTATCGCCTTCACCCTGTTTTCTGACCGAAACGCTTCCGCTTTCTGCTTCTTTTTCTCCAACAACAAGAAGGTAGGGGATCCTCTTTAATTCATTATCTCTGATCTTCTTACCTATCTTTTCGTTGCGGTCGTCAATTAAGGTGCAAATATCGGAATTATTTAGAATTTCCAAAATTTTTGAAGCATAATCATTGAATTTATCACTGATTGGAAGGATAACTGCTTTATCAGGAGCCAGCCAGAGGGGTAGTTTGCCGGCTGTGTTCTCAATGAGTACAGCAACAAATCTCTCCATTGATCCAAAGACAGTGCGGTGTATCATTACCGGCCTGTGCTTCTGGTTATCACTGCCATTATATGTAAGGTCGAACCTCTCAGGAAGGTTGTAATCCACCTGAATTGTTCCGAGCTGCCACTTGCGTCCTATTGCATCCCTGACCATAAAATCAAGTTTTGGTCCATAGAATGCGGCTTCTCCCGGGACCACCGTAGTTTTAAGGTTCTTGTCAGCTGCGGCGCTTATAATATCCTGTTCGGCTTTTTCCCAATTCTCATCCGATCCGATATACTTTTCCTTATTGTCAGGGTCCCTTAGTGATACCTGAGCAGTATAGTCATTGAAATTCAATATTTTGAAAATATAGAGTATGAGATCAATTATACTCTTGAATTCTTCTCTAAGCTGATCGGGCCTGCAGAAATGATGGGCATCATCCTGAGTAAAACTTCTGACCCTTGTCAGTCCGTGCAGCTCACCGCTTTGTTCATACCTGTAAACAGTACCGAACTCAGCCATCCTGAGGGGCAGCTCTTTGTAGGAGTGAGGCGAAGCGTTATAGATCTCGCAGTGATGCGGACAGTTCATCGGTTTGAGCATGAACTGTTCCCCTTCCTGGGGTGTCGACATAGGCTGGAAGGAGCTGGCTCCGTATTTCTCGTAATGCCCTGAAACCTTGTATAGATTTACATTACCTATATGGGGTGTGGTAACTATTTTATAACCTCTTTTTTTAAGCAGCTTGGTAAGGAAATCTATCAGGTGCTGTCTTACATCAGAGCCTTTTGGCAGCCACAAAGGCAGACCCATCCCAACTTTTGGTGAAAAAGTGAACAGCTCAAGTTCTTTTCCAATACGCCGGTGATCACGTTTCTTTGCCTCTTCCAGGAAGACAAGGTATTCATCAAGCATTTTCTGCTTCGGATAGGTTATTCCATAGATCCTTGTCAGCATCCTTCTTTTCTCATCTCCCCTCCAGTATGCTCCGGCAACATTTATAAGCTTTACTGCTTTTATCGGTTCAGTTGAAGCCAGGTGGGGGCCGCGGCACAGATCAACAAAGCTGCCGCTTGTATATAATGAAATTGTTCCGTCTTCCAGCTCGCTTATAAGCTCTGTTTTATATTCATCGCCTTTCTCCGAGAAAAGATCCATAGCTTCTTTCTTCGATACATTTTTACGTACGAAGACCTGGTTTTGAGCAGCAAGCTCTTTCATCTTATTCTCGATAGCAGGCAGGTCAGCATCTGTTATAACCTTTCCTTCACCGGGGTCAACATCATAATAGAAGCCGTTCTCGATTGCCGGACCGATCCCGAATTTGATACCCGGGTAAATAGCTTCGAGAGCTTCTGCCATAAGGTGGGCAGATGAATGCCAGAAAGCATGCTTCGCTTCTTCATCATCCCATTTGTGAAGCTTTAAAACAGCATCAGACATAATTGGCCTTGTAACATCGAGGATCTCACCGTTCACACTTGCAGCATATACTTCTTTTGCAAGCCTTGGACTGATCTCTTCTGCAATTTCAAGACTGCTTATACCTTGTTTATATTCTTTTATAGTCCCGTCAGGGAAAGTCACTTTAATCATGCTTTGACGCTTATTTTTAATGGAGTGCAAAGATAGTCATATTTTTTTAACATGTTAAATAATTAAATACCGGGGGTGTTTCAAAAGCTGAATAAAATTACCCCCTGCCCCCTAAAGTGGGTTCTCTAAAATGCTGAATATCAGAAAGTCCTCTATAAGTCTCCAGATAGTTATCTGGATAAGGGCAGTTAGAGAGAGCCAGGCTTTTGAGTGCCCTCATTTATAAAGATGGCATGTTATTTGATTTTGCTTATTTAGCATAAATACTTACTACGATGAAAAAGTTATTCTTTCTTATTCTTTTAGTGCCGGTAATGTTAGTTTCATGCGAATCATTTCCGGAAGCTGATTTTAAGGTTGATCTGATTGATCCTGAAGTGGGAGAGGCGGTCTATTTTACGAACCGCTCTCATAATGCTGTCGAATATGAATGGGATTTTGGTGACGGATATATATCCTACGAACGTGATCCGGTTCACATCTTTACAGGAACGGGTTCTTTCGAAGTGATACTTAAAGTATACTCTGCTACAGGAGACTCAGATGAGGCGTTTATAATAATTGATGTTATGGTGCCAACCCTTCTTGAGATTGAAGTGAGGGAATACTACGATGACTATATAGTACCCGATGCAAGTGTAAGACTTTATCCCACTCTGCCTGACTGGGAAGATCAGGAAAACATGGAAACTGAAGGATTCACAGATAAATACGGAATTGTCGTTTTCTCACATCTTGATCCTTTTGTATATTACCTCGATATATGGGAACAAAATCATGACAACTATGATATTAAAGATTATGATGTCGGTCTGATACGCACACCTGAGGTCATCCCTCACAAAATAAACAGGTTTATTGCTTATGTTGATTATGTCGGAAGTGGCAAGGGAGAAAGAACCCGCGACAGATCTTATATAATCAGGAAACTTGAAAGGAGGACATCCCATACTTTAGTTCCTTCTATACCAACTGACGAGAACTGGGAGGAGTTGTACAGGAAGAGCATCAGGGTCAAATAGACCCTGAATAGCTGAAACTGTAAGGATCGGACATTTCCTTCCTATGTTATGATACCCTGGCGCCGGAGCCCAGGTATCCCCAAACGGTTTTCAAATTACAGAAACTAAGATTATTTATTGCGATACGCAACAGTACCTGTATAGAGACTAAATCCTTTTTCGTTCCTGACCGATATCTGCGGGTTGTTTTCTCCCTTCATTGTTGCACAGCCCATTTCACCTGTGGAGCTTATGGCAACAAACTTTTCACTTGGAAAGAAGCCCGGGTTGATCCTGCTGTATTTTTCAACAATCATATGAAGGGCATCTTCACAGGCCTGCTGGGGAGTGCGGCCTTCTTTCATTTTCATTATTATAAAATATGATGCACACGATTTTATCACATCTTCCCCACGACCTGTGGCACCGGCTGCACCAACCTCATTGTCAACATATAATCCCGCTCCGATTATTGGTGAATCACCAACCCTTCCGTTTATTTTGAAACTAAGGCCGCTTGTTGTAGTACATCCGGCAATATTCCCGTTAATGTCAATTGCAAGAACATTCGTAGTGCCATAATGGTGTTCAATATCAGGAAAATCGTTCAGGTAAGATCCCTTGTTTATGATATCCTTCAGGTGATCAGGTTGGCCCCAGTCATCGGAGGGAGAGAGCTCCTCTTTCCAGCGGAGCCATATCTTGCGGGCTTTTTCAGTAAGGAGGTTCTCCTCGCTGAATCCCCGGGCCTTGGCAAAATCAAGAGCCCCCTGTCCGGTAAGCAGAACATGATCAGTATGCTGCATCACCAGCCTGGCCACTGATGAGGGGGTTCTGATCTTCTCAAGACAGGCAACTGCACCGGCGGAATAGGTACTCCCATCCATAAAACTTGCATCCAGTTGTACAATGCCATTTTCGTTTGGCAATCCTCCGTAACCGACACTTGTATCCTCCGGGTCAAGCTCGATTGTGTTTGCTGCTCGCTCAACAGCATCAACGGCACTGCCGCCTTTACTAAGTATCTCCCATCCCAGTTCCATTGCTTTATGACCCGTTTCATTAGTATGGCTGGTGATTATCAATGGTCTGAGCCCCCTGCTTTTATTCTGAAGAGTGATAGGCTTCACTGATGGAAGCAGCAATATGCCTGCTCCCAGACCTGCCGAGCTTTGCAGGAAGCTCCGTCTTGAGATTGACTTTTTGTTTTTTTTCATAATTGGTATCTATAAGATCAGGATTAGGTTTATTATCTTGCGGGTCTTGTAATAAAAATATAATCAGAGGAGCGCCTTTTAACAAGATTCTAATGTAATAAATCTATGGCTAATAATGTAAAAACCGAGAGGGATTCTTTCTCTAACAGATTTGCAGTTGTAGCAGCAATAGCAGGTTCGGCAATAGGACTTGGGAATATCTGGCGTTTCCCGTATCTGACAGGTGAGAATGGCGGAGGTGCTTTTCTGCTTATTTATCTGATCTGCGTTGTTGTTATCGGAATCCCGGTAATGACCTCCGAATTTATTATCGGACGATCCGCACAGCTGAATCCTTACGGTGCTTTCCGGAAGCTTGCTCCCGGGAAACCATGGTTTCTTATAGGACTGATGGGTGTTGTTGCCGCCTTCATGATACTGGCTTTCTATACAACAGTTGCCGGATGGACACTTGAGTATTTCTATCAGTCACTTACCGGCAATCTGCTTGGAAAGACAGATCTTGAGCTGACCAATATGTTCGATACATTTCTGAAAAGCTCATTCCGCCCTCTTCTGTGGTTCCTGATTTTTATGGGATTTACAGCTTTCATAATTATATCAGGAGTAAAGGATGGGATTGAAAAGTACACAAAAGTTATGATGCCATTTCTGTTTCTAATACTTATTCTAATGTGTGTCAGATCATTAACTCTTCCGGGAGCAAAAGCCGGACTTCAGTTCCTTTTTCATCCTGATATGAGCAAGATAACTCCCAAAGTCATACTTGAAGCTCTGGGACAATCTTTCTTTTCACTGAGTGTTGGTATGGGTACTCTTATTACCTATGGATCATATATAAAGAAGAGTGAAAACCTTATGGCATCAGCAGGATTGGTCTCGCTTGCTGACACGTCGGTAGCAGTTCTCTCGGGAATTGCAATATTCCCTGCTGTGTTCGCCCTCGGCGGATCTCCTGCTTCGGGGTCGGGTCTTACATTTATTGTTCTGCCAGGGATTTTTGATAAAATGCCGCTGGGTTATGTTTTTGCCGTACTGTTTTTCATGCTTCTGTCAATAGCAGCTCTTACATCAACTATATCTGTTCTTGAAGTGATAGTCGCTTACCTTGTTGAAGAACTGCATTTGACAAGGAAGAAAGCAACAATCGCCGCATCTCTTTCTGTATCAGTTCTTGGCTTATTCACTGTACTTTCATATGGGGCGCTGAGTACTGTTCAGGTGGGAGGGAGGAACATTTTTGGTATTCTTGAGTTCCTGACCTCAAATATAATGCTGCCGGTAGGAGGATTTTTTATTGTATTGTTTATCGGTTGGTTCTTCAGTAAAGACCTTACAAAAAAGGAGCTGACAAATGAAGGGACACTGAAAGGCACCCTCATACCTACCTATCTATTCATTGTAAAATTCGTTGCACCAGTTGCTATTGCAATGGTGTTCCTGTATTTCCTGGGAATCTTTAAGCTTTCTTAGGTTAGTAAGCTTTATACCTTAACTTACATCCCCCTGCCCCCTTCAAAGGGGGAATGACCCCGTGCCGTAAAACCGTAACGCCGTTGCACCGTCGTACCATCGTACCATCGCACCCTCCCACCTATACTTCATCCGAGAACACAGCCTTTGGCAGGTCCCTCAGATTATATCTCGAAGCCATCGACTCACCGTATGCCCCGGCTGATCTGATGGCTATCAGATCTCCTCTCCGGGCCTCGGGAAGCTCGACATATTTGCCGAAAGTATCGGACGATTCGCATATCGGCCCGACAATGTCATATCTGAATATCTTACCATCTGAAGTAAGATTCTCTATCTTATGGTAGGCCTGATAAAGAGCCGGTCTTATGAGATCTGTCATCCCTGCATCAAGAACAGCGAAAAGGGTGTTGCTCCCGGCTTTAATGAACAGTACTTTTGAGATCAGTGAACCGCACTGTCCTACTACTGATCTGCCCGGCTCAAAATGGAGCTCCTGCCCTGGTCTGAGCCTGACGTACTCCTTGACAAGAGCAAAATATTCAGCAAATTTCGGCTGATTGTCAGGATTCTGGTAGTCAATCCCAAGTCCGCCACCGATATTTATTATTTTAAGTTCGGCATTCCTTGCTGAAAACCATTCCTGCAACTCATTAATACGGGCGCAAAGACTTTGAAAGACTGACATTCTGGTGATCTGCGAACCAATATGAAAATGAATGCCGATGAGCTTCAGGTTCTTCAAATCCTTAAGCTTGCTGAGCACCTCTTCCAGTTCCCATGTGTTTATACCGAATTTACTCTCCTCTATCCCGGTTGTAATGTATTTATGGGTATGAGCTTCAATCAATGGATTGATCCTTAAAGCAATATTGACTGTTTTGTTCTGTCCCGCTGCGAACTGATTTATTACCTCAAGCTCGGGCAGTGATTCACAGTTGAAGCAGAAGATGTCAGCTTTTATTGCAGATTCTATCTCTTTATCGCTTTTTCCGACACCTGCAAAAACAATATCCGAAGGCTTAATACCTGCTTCAATGGCAGCAGCAATCTCATTCCAGCTTACACAGTCAGCTCCCAGGCCGTATGAACAGATCTTTTTAAGTATCCGTGGATTCGGATTTGCTTTAACAGCGTAATGGATTTTTATTCCCAGGTTTTGTGATTCTTTTTTAAGGATCCCGAGAGTAGAATCAAGTACATCGAGATCGTAGTAATAAAAGGGTGTGGGCAGATCCCTGAATTTTCCGATAGTTTCTTTACTTATCATTTTTTTTGGCAAATAGGTTTTTGCTGAGCATTTTGAGTGCCTTGATCTTATCGTTTGTATCAATAAGCAATGAAAGGCTGTTATTGCTTCCTCCGTAAGAGATCATTTTAAGAGTGATCGAGTTCAGCGCCCTGAATATCTCAGGGGCGGATCCCTGGCGTTCAGTCCGGAAATCACCAACAATACAGATAATAGTCTGGTTCTTCTCTATTTCCACAGTTCCAAGCTCTCTCAGGTCTTTTACTATTTGATCCAGATATTGGGAATTATCAATTGTAAGAGATACAGACACTTCAGAAGTGGCGATCATATCAATGGGTGTCCTGTAGATCTCGAAGATCTCAAATATTTTTCTGAGAAAGCCATAAGCCATGAGCATCCTGTCGGATCTGATCCTGATAACTGATATTCCATCTTTTGCAGCAACAGCTTTATAGTCTGCCGGTTTGCTTGTTGATGTTATCACAGTTCCCTCATCTTCCGGCTCCATAGTGTTTTTTAACCGCACCGGGATGTTGTTTATTTTTGCCGGGTTCACAGTAGCCGGATGCAATATCTTGGCACCAAAATAAGCGAGTTCTGCTGCCTCGTCAAAAGATAGTTCGCGTATCACACTCGTGTTGTCGACGTAGCGGGGATCATTATTGTGAAAACCGCTTATATCTGTCCATATCTGTATCTCTTTAACTTTCAGGACTGATCCTATAATTGATGCTGTGTAATCGCTTCCTCCCCGTTTCAGGTTATCAATTTCACCATAGGCATTCCTGCAGATAAATCCCTGGGTGATAATAATGCTTTTTGAGTCACATTTCCGGAGTTCTCTTTTCAGGTTTTCTTCAATGTAGAAATAATCCGGTTCACCGTCCTTGTCCACTCTCATGTAATTCAGAGCAGGCAACAGGTATGATTTTATGTTTTTTTCCTGCAGCATTAAATGCACAAGTGCCGTTGACATAAGTTCTCCTTCAGCAAGAACTGCTTTTTCATGCTGTTTGGTAAAGGATCTGGAAGCAATATTCGTCAGACCTCCTATATGTGAGTCTATCAATTCGAGGCCGCTCTTTCTGTAGGCTTCAGTCTCATACAGCTGGTTTACAACTTTATGGTATTTTTCCCTCAGGGTCTCAATTTTATTCAGAGCCCCTTCAGTGTTTCCAGAATACAGTAGATCTGATATCTCTACAAGGTTATTTGTGGTTCCTGACATTGCCGAAAGCACTACCACTTTCCTTTCATCGTCGGTGATCAGAGGGATCAAGGCTTTCATTCTCTCGGGACTGCCTACCGAAGTCCCGCCAAATTTCATGATTTTTACGAAGTTCATTTTCTCTTTAAGTTAATAAAAAAACCTGCATTTTACACAGGTTGCTAATATAATTATCACATTTTCAAAGGCCCGGATGATGCCCAGCCCTCACTGGAGGGAGATCCTGACAATACTGAACCGGGTGATCCTTTATACATACTCTTTCAATCAGTCTGCAAAAATATACTTTTCTGTAATACCCGATTATTTGTTTATTATTTTTTTGTTATTTTTGTCCCCGCAATAAAGAGCGCAGAGCAAAGAGCACAGAGCAGAATTTTCTTCTCTGAGCCCTGAGCCCTGAGCCCTGAGCAATAATGCCCAGATGGCGAAATTGGTAGACGCGCTAGTTTCAGGGACTAGTGTCAGCAATGATGTGCAGGTTCGAGTCCTGTTCTGGGCACAGAAAAAAAGCGCAGAGCGCAGAGCAAAGAGCAAGAAGCAAAAGTGATTTACACTGAGCCCTTAGCCCTGAGCCCTGAGCCTTATCGCCCAGATGGTGAAATTGGTAGACACGCCAGCTTGAGGGGCTGGTGCCGGTTCCG
>JAEAME010001536.1_pt1 | contig 15753 bp, 9 predicted proteins | sample 8958731 | NCBI WGS metagenome assembly JAEAME01 (sample SAMN16933194, study PRJNA681113) | bioreactor sludge metagenome | isolation source: anerobic bioreactor sludge (Control) | place: India:Bengaluru | collected 2018-10-24 | reverse complement strand
ATATCATCTAAAAATAAATATCATTTTCATTACTTTAACAAAGCCTATCATCTTCACAAATTAACTCATCAGGGATAGCCGCTCCCCCAGTTTCGATAGATTTACATAAGAGGCGGTTTGTTTCAAATTATTGGTGCAAATTTTTTCAACCAATAATTTATTTTGGTGAGAATTTACAAAAAAAAAATCTGGGAGTCAACTGGTTTTATTTCATATTTTCATAATAGAAAAGCCCAGACTTTTTTTGACCGCCTGGGCTTCACCACAATCATGGACATCTTAATAAAAGCATACTATGTATTTTTCAAGTTAAACAATTCTCTTTTTAATTTTTCTTCAAGGCTTTCCTGATTTTCAGATTTTTTATTATTCAAAAATTGCTGATTGACCGTCGCATCCAATCGCTGACGTAATTTGGGACTGATATTCATCTGTAGCACAATATCATAAACCTTGCGAGCCGTGTCATCAGGTCGATTTAACATCAAATAGACATTCGCCAATAGAGGGTAGAGCTTGACCTTATCCGGCTTTCTAATTAAAATTGACTCATAAATCAAAGCTGCTTTTTGGTAGTTGCCCTGCATTAGCAGCCATTTTGCCCGAGCTGTCGGCACCGCGAAAAACGCCACGGCTGTCGGAATCAATAGTACCGATAATAGACCGCCTATTAACATCCAATGATTCGTTCCCGTTTTAGCCTCTTTGCTTTTTTTTACAGTTTGGGCGACCTTGGGCTGATTCACATTGTTTTGGGCTTGAGTTAGTTTTTCAGATACATCTTTAAAGCCGGGATTGATTTGTTGAATTTTTTCAAAAACCAAAATTGCCTTCAACCAATCGCCATCGTTATAGTACTTCATGGCATCAATATAATAATTTTCAAGCTGCGGGGATTTTGCCGCTTCTGCCAACCCATCTTCAGCTTGTTTTAATAGAAACTGTACATCTCGGTAATTTTGATCAAGATTTTTAAGCTGTTTAAAAGTCGCAATTGCCAATTCCCAGTCACCATTATTCAAGTAGTTCTTCCCTTGAACATAATACCGATTTTTTGCTGAATCTTCTCCTTCTCGATTCAATTTACTTTGAGCATCCCGATACATGCGGTCAGTATTTTTATAATCGGCGCGCCATTCCTTTACCTTTTCTAAGGCAATGATCGCATTAATCCAATTCCCCTTGCGATATTCAGACATCCCATCATTGTATATTTTTTCATAAACTTCTTCCTCGAGCGATTGGTCGAGCTTGGTCTGAGACTCTGCTATTTTTATTTTTACTTCTTTATAATTTGGATCTGCTTGTTCTACTTGCTTAAAAGCTATTATCGCATTTGACCAGTCATTTCTTTGCATGTAACCGATTCCCCGGGCATAAATATCGGCCAAATTATCGCTTGTTGTTTTTCGCTCTTTTAATTGTTGAGCTTCAGCTAATTTTTGATTAGAATTTTTGTAATTCGGACTGGAGTTGATTACTCTGTTCAGCGTAGCAATTGCTTCTTCATATTGACCATTGTTCAGATAGCTTATACCCTTCACATACTCAGCCTCAATTTCTTGCATCGATCTGGCGTTTTGTACTGCCGATTCGAAGGCGCTTTGTTTGCTGCTGTTGAGCTGTAACCCTTCACTGAATTCAGCCACCGCTTCCTCGAAGTTGCCCAGCAATAGCTTCGTCCTGCCAAGCTCATACAAAATCGCTGCGCGAATTTCTGTTTGACGCGCGAGGTTTTTAGCACCTTCTAAAGTTTCTATGGCTTCATCATAACGATTTAATTTCTTAAGCGTCATCCCCAGTTCATAGGTAATTCTTAATTTATCTTCAATATTTAGCTTCATCGGGGCTGTCAATAATGCTTGACGGAAAGCCTTTTCTGCGTTATCCAGATCACCAGCATTTTTATAAACATAACCGAGATTATAATATGCTTCGATAAATTTCGGATTTAATTTGATAGCCTGCAAATAACAATTGATTTTTTCCTGGTTCCCAGTGGCTTCCGCGCCCTGCTTAAACCAATCAATGGCATTGTCCTGGGCATGCACAAGCTGAATATTGCTTATAAATCCAACCAGGAATAGAATTCCAATCAATCGGCTGTTCAATCTTCTCTTCATAATTTCTACCCCCATGTCTATTGCTAAATATTTTGCTGTTTTAATCAGGAATTGTGTAGCATCTTGAGTTATTTTGTTTTAGATGGACAGGCAATTTGTGCAAACTATATGCCACCATTTCAGCATAATTTCGGCTTCTTTTTGCAAAACCAACAACAAAAGAAACATACCGGTTGATTGTTGATTACACCAAATTTGCCGAACCGTGCGGCCGTGTCGCATTTATGATTTCAAATTGAATTATGTATAACTTCGAGAAGCTGTGTTACATTGATACACTAAATAATCTATTAATCATATCGAATTATTTGCTTAATAAATTTTATAATAGTACGTTACATCAAAATAATTAGTTAATATCTTGGATTGGTATAAGAATTGCCATTAACCAAAAAATAACTTCCTAATTAAATACTGGCTTAAGAATATTCACCAAAGGAGAGCTTCATGGCACCAGGACTGAATTTAAAAATAAAGCTCATTATCTTTATTTCAATTTTCAGCATGAATAATTTCGCTGGAATTTCAGCAAGCGGTACTGAAATTAACGGCGTACAAACCGGCAAATGGACAATTGAAAACAGTCCCTATATTGTCACTGGTAATATCGACGTGCCACAAAATACCACGCTAACGATTGAAGCAGGCGTCGTCATTAAATTCGCTGGCAAATATGGTATCAATGTTCAGGGAACCTTAGCAGCGATCGGTAATGTCGGAAAACGAATTATCTTCACATCCTTACACGATAAAGAGTTTGGTGTCACCAATCAGCCCACGATGATTTTGCCTGCCAACAACGATTGGGTAGCCATTGAATTTGCTCCATCAAGCCAAAATTTATCCAAGCTGGATTACTGTATCATTCGCTACAGCGATAGAGCGATTACCGCGCCAGCAGCTAATCCTAAATTAAATCATATCATTATTGCTGATTGTAACACCAAAAATCTGATGATTAATGGCAAGTCGGTGGTCGTGACAGAAGGAAGCGAGCAGAATTATACGCCAATTGAATCAACTTTAGATGAGAATCTATTAATCAGTGCGATTCCTAAAACGACCATTGAACAACCGAAAAAAACGCCGTCGGCGAAAAAGGCAGATACCGCAAACCAGGATTTTTCTTACGGAGAAATGGGGACGATGTTAGCCCAGGACGAGTTTACCTTTGGGGAAATAACGGTTATCTCCGCTGCGAGAAAAGAACAGCGTATTGGCGAAGCTCCGGCTGCCATCACCGTAATCACTGAAGAAGACATCAGATACTCTGGCGCCATTACTATCCCGGATGTTTTAAGAATGGTTCCAGGCATAGATGTCATACAAATTACAGCTTCCGACCTGGTAATTAATGCGCGAGGCTATAACAAAGAAATGTCCAACAAAATGTTGGTTCTGATCGATGGACGTTATGTTTATTGGGATTTCTACGGCATCATCCTGTGGGATTCGTTTCCAATTAACATGGAAGATATAAAAAGAATAGAAATAATTCGAGGTGCTGGTTCCGCCCTGTATGGCGCCAATGCTTTTAGCGGCGTCATCAATATCATTACCAAAACTCCGGAAGAATCGAAAGGCACTCACGTTTCTGCAATCGGTGGTAATTTTAATACTTATAGCGGTTCAGTCAGTCATGCAGGATCGGTTAATAAATTGGGGTACAAATTCTCCGTGGGCTTAGACGAAACAGGCCAATGGCAGAATAAGGATATAGCCAGCCGGGATTTAAAACGAGCACAGGGGCTGGTTGAATATAAAATAAATAAAAATTCCAAAATCGCTTTTGAAGGTGGCTATAACCGTGGGCAGGGCGAAACGCTTTCTGGTATTGGGAGAATGAATCGGGACCAAATAATGTCACATATAAAATCAGAATTGCGATTGTCAAACTTTTCGACACGATTTTTCTGGTCTCGGTCCAATGGTGATGCAATCCAGGAACCAAGTCTTAAGTCTTATTATTTCAGAGCGAATACGTATGACCTTGAATCTCAGTTGCTTTTTAATACGGGAGCAATGAATTCAGTTATTCTGGGAGGTAATTACCGATTAAATGTTGCTGAAAGCAATTTAATTGATCAGAAGCATCAACAGAATTTAATGGCTGGTTATATTCAGGATGAGTTCAAACCTAACAGTCATTTCACTTTTACAATTGGACTTCGCTACGACATTCATCCGCTGGTCGAAGAACAGCTTTCTCCCAGAGCCAATATACTTATTTCACCATTCAAAGAGCATTATCTCCGGTTTTCTTACGGAACAGCTTTCCGAAGTCCTTCTTTTATTGAATCTTATTTATATGAAAATAGTGATATCAGCTCGATGATTTCTCCTTTACTTCCAAAGAATACCATTATGGTGCAAGCGAGAGGCAATTTTAACCTTCTTCCTGAAAAAATTACTTCCTATGAAATTGGATACCAGGCGTTATTAGGTCCAAGATTTCGGGCAAAAGTAGATTTATTCTATAATAATTTGTGGGACTTCATTTCGTTCAAAACAATTGGATACCAGGATGTGAGCGCTATTATAGGATATCCGGCTGGCTCGGTTATTGTTCCCTCAATTAAATCTTATACCAATGCCGGCAAATCAAAAGCAATCGGTGGCGAGATCGGCTGTGAATTATTAGCCGCCAAATGGTTGACGGCGTCTATTAATTATTCATACCAGGATCTCACCTGGCAGGAGGATGATCCATTGACGCCAGAAAATGAGGCGGGTAAGCGACTCAAATCTTCGCCTAAGGATAAAATTAATGGCAACTTGAGGATAGCTTTTGATAATGGCTTTTCAGCTAATTTTATGATGCACTATGTTGGTGCAACTGAAAAAAATGAAACCTGGGCTTACGGCAAGGTTGATCCTTATACACTGGTGAATATAAGAGTGGGATACCGATTTTTAAAGGAGACTACAGAGATTGGGTTCTCTGTATATAATCTTTTAGATGATCGACATTTTGAATATCCCGCAACCAATAATCAAAATAGCGCTTCCGGGGCGCATCAAATTGGCAGCCGAATTACTGGAATATTTCTGAGTCATGCCCTTTAATAATTAGAATCATAATGACTACAGACTCTATGCTTTAAACCCGGTATAGTAAAGCAGCAAACAAAATGGATTTACCTTTAGCTTAAACGGTTTTATGTAAGCTGATACCATCTCTCTTGCAGTGGATGGTATCAGTTTGAACTTTGACGCTTAATGGGCGTCAAAACTGATAACTGAAAAGTTTATAAGAAAAATATCAAAATAAATCTTGGTGAATGCTTACTTCCTTTGTGCTCTCTGTATCCCGGCATCTTTTGATTCGAACCAGGAAGTCTTACTGCTTCATCCTCATTTGAAAATAATTCTCGACAGACCATACAAGAAATTCATTTCTTTTGCTTGACATGAATATTATTTTTGTTTATATTATCCACCGCAAAATTAATGGTGAAGGATAAAGCATGTCCAATTTACTAAAAGCTGGTTGCGTTTTATTGTCTGTATTCATAGCAATTGCTTGTTGTTCTATTTGTGCTGCTTTCTCCAACTCTGACCAGAGCAATTTTGATGTCTATTATTATGAAATCAATATTTCGATAAATCCATCAAATGAAACGATTGATGGATCTGTCAGCGCTAAAGCAATAAGCATGATTGACAATCTGACTCAAGTCAAGCTCGATTTATACCAGAACCTTTCTGTGACTGCCGTGACAGGCAATTGTGCCGGATACATTCATAATAATGATTCACTGCTTATTAATCTGGATAGAGGTTATAATAAAAATGAGTCATTCGGCGTCACCATTTTTTACAACGGGAAACCGTCATTAAGCCCGGGATTCAATCCCATGACCTTCGATCGGAGCCGAAGCGTCGCCACCATTTCATCTGAAAGCTGTCCCTATTACGCCCGTTATTGGTGGCCTTGCAAGGATCGATCCGATGATAAGCCTGATTCGATGGATTTGAAAATTACAGTCCCTTCAAACCTAACCGTTGCAGCTAATGGCGCCTTAATCGAGATAAAAGATAATGGGGATGGCACTAAAACTTTCCACTGGCAAATTCGAAATCCCATCGCAACCTACCTCGTCTCATTTACCATATCTAACTACCAAATCATTGAAGATAACTACGTAAATGCAGAAGATACGCTGTCGATTATGCACTTTGTTTACCCGGAGCATTATGATAAAGCGCTGATTGATTTTAATAATCTCAATAATATGATTCAAATTCTGGAATCATATTATGGCAAATATCCCTATTACAATGAGAAATATGGTGTGGCAGAATACGTTGGCTATTGGGGAGGCATGGAATACCAGACTCTCGTTTGTGTTCAGCCCTATTACATTACTGGAAATCATTTGAATGATGATCTCTTCGTTCATGAATTGGCGCACCAATGGTGGGGAGATTGCGTAACGCCCCGGGATTTTCATCATTCCTGGATCAGTGAAGGGTTTGCTACCTTTTCAGAAGCGTTATACTTTGGTCATCTTGACGGACAGCAACGATACCATAGTTATATGATGAATGAAAACGATGCCCTGGATTCTAAGGGAATCATGTATCGGCATGATATTAGTGAACCCAACCAGGTATATGCTGGCATCGTCTATTATAAGGGCGCCTGGGTACTCCACATGTTGCGCCATGTCGTTGGTGAAAGCAATTTCTGGGCGGGTCTGCGGGAGTATCGAGATCGATTTGAATACGACTCGGCTACCACCGAAGATTTGCAGTACGCCTTCGAACAAATAATCGGTGATTCATTGGGCTGGTTCTTCCACCAATGGGTTTATGAGCCTAATTATCCGCAATATGCTTATGCCTGGCATCAGGAATTTCGCGACGGACAACATAAGTTATATGCTTTTATCCGGCAGGATCAAACCGATGCTCCGCTGTTCAAAATGCCAATTGATCTGACAATTACGACGGCAGCTTCCGAAACCACTTTTACCATAATGGTAGCTGATAGCCTTGAAAGGTTCAAATTTGTCTCTCCAGATTCAATTATCAGCTTTCAATTAGATAAAGAAAATTGGGTTTTAAAAAAGACCGAGGTTATAGCTTCCCCGATTTTGAAATATGTGAATCACCAAATCACAGACAGCACTGGAAACCATAACGGGCTGGCTGACCCCGGTGAATCAGTCGAAATATTAATCAGAATTACCAACACAGGTATAATCTCCCGAAGTATAACTGCCAGATTGATTTCTTCCGATGCATCATTAGAAATACCGGCTGACACTTTCAGATGGGATGAATTTGACGCCGAGTACGAAGAGCTATCCAATGACCTGGAAATCCCTTTTGTATTTTCTGTGAAACCAGGAACTGCTGGTCATCTGGCGACTTTAAAGCTTCTTCTTGAGGCAGATTATAATTACTCCAAAGTTGATAGTTTTGATGTAAAAATCGGAAATCCGACGATGCTGCTGGTGGACGATGATAACGGGATGACTTATGAACAATATTTTCATCATCCGATGTCCTTAGCGAAAATTTATGCAGATAACTGGGAGGTGAAATCTCAAGGTGTCCCCTCCTTTACAGATGTCCTTCAAAAATATCAAACAGTTTTATGGTTCACTGGCGATGATCGAACCACCAGCCTCACCCGGGAGGAACAAAAAGTTATGGGTGAATATCTTGATCACCGCGGCTGGCTGATATTGACCGGACAAAACATCGGATACGACTTAGTCGCCGATGGCTCACCAGATGATTCATCCTTCTTCGCCAATTATCTTCACGCTGAATTGCTGTCAGATTCGGTAAAATCAACCATGATGCGCGGTGAAACTGGCGATCCAATCGGGATCGGATCATTTGTTTATATTCAAGAAAAATCAGGCAGCGCTGGCAATCAGAATTCGCCCAGCGCGATAATCCCCCGCGATGGCGCCAGCTCATTTTTGAAATATATTCCGCAAAACACCACTGCTGGCATTCATTACATGGATGATCAAAAAGGCTATCGCCTGGTCTATCTTGCATTTGGATTCGAAGGCATTTCTGGTCCATTTCAGGATACCGCACAAAAATTATTAAGTCGCATTCAAAACTGGCTTTCGGGGACAACCGAAATAGCGCCATTTGATCTTAAAAATCTGCCCGTGCAGTTTCAGTTGGAGCAGAACCATCCCAATCCTTTTAATCCGACGACAACAATAAGATATTACTTACCTCAAGCAGATCAAGTGGAATTGAATATTTTCAATTTAAAAGGTCAGAAAATAATAACATTGGTTGATAAATTGCAGTCACCGGGTATTTATGAATTGCTCTGGGATGGGAGGGATAGTACTGGTTTGCCCGTGGCATCAGGAATTTATGTGTACCAGCTAAAGACGAAAACGTTCGTGGAATCAAAGAAACTGGCTTTGATTAAGTAGCACCACTGTAAGGCTGAGAGTTCTGTTTGAGCAACGGTGGATCATGCAACAACGTTGAGCCTGGTGCCGGCGTTCTGGATTGATTACCAGGATTTCTGGTTTACAGAGCTTCAAATTATTCAACAACAGGAAAGTCAACATGGTAAAAGCTCATTCAAAAATATACGGTATCGGTGTGTCGCCCGGTATTGCCTGGGGCAAAGCCTGCGTTTTTGGCAGTCCGCCCAAAATTACGCGACGCAAGATTCGAGTGGGACAGGTGACGCAAGAGTTGGCGCGTTTGGCTCAGGCCATTGATCTGTCCCGAACTCAATTGGCAGATTTAAGACAAAGGATTGCGGAAAAACTATCAGCCAAGGAAGCCAACATCTTTGAAGCATATCTTTTATTTTTAAATGACCCGGTATTTTTAGCCCAGATTCAGAAAAAATTGGTCGAAGAGCGAATCAGTGTCGAGGCAGCCGTCGATGAAGTGATTCAGGAATCTATCACGACTTTTTCTTCCACGCAGGATGCTTACTTGAAAGAGAGAATTCAGGATATTCGAGATGTGGGTATGAGAATACTTGACAATCTGGTCGGCTATTCGCAGCAATGTCTTATCAGCGAAGGAAAAAATATAATCATCATTGCGACAGAAATCACACCTTCGCAAGCGGCCAGTTTAAATACCAGTCAAATAAAAGGATTGATCACTGAAAAAGGCGGCCCCACTTCTCATGCTGCGATTTTAGCCCGATCGTTGGGAATCCCGCTTATTACCGGTATTCCAAGTTTAAGCCGTCACGTTGAAGTATCCGCGCCGATATTAATGAATGGCGATACCGGCGAAGTGATTATCAATCCCACTCAAAAACAAGTCGAGAAATATTGGACTTCAGTAAAAGAGCGCAACGAACAAAAAAAGCAGGAAAAAAAGTTAGTCGCGCTACCTGCAATTACCAAAGACGGTTACAATATTCAATTGCTGGCAAATATCAGAACCGAAGAAGATATTGAATTAGTCCAGATGTTTCACGCCGAGGGGATCGGACTTTATCGGACCGAAATTCATTTTATTGATCGAACCGAATATCCTTCGGAGGAAGAGCAGTTTCAACATTATCGCGCCATCGTCGAAAAGATGGCACCATTTCCAGTTACAATTCGAACCATGGACCTGGGCGGCGATAAGTTCAGCCCCTATCATAGCGACAATCTTCGTTATCGCGAACGCAATCCCTATCTCGGTTTGCGAGCGATTCGTTTGTCACTGAAGCAACCGGAAATTTTCAAACAACAATTGCGAGCCATTCTGCGCGCCAGTGCCTTCGGGAATGCAAAAATTTTGCTGCCCATGATTGCCAGCGTTGAAGAGATCCGGCAGGTAAAAAGATTATTAAAGCAAGCGATGAAAGAACTGAAAAGAAATAAGTTAACTTTTAACGAAACAATCGAGCTTGGCGCGATGATCGAAATCCCTTCTGCCGCATTGGCGATCACCGCAATCTTGAAAGAGGTGGATTTCATCAGCGTTGGCACCAATGATCTGATCCAATATACCCTGGCAGTCGATCGAAGTAACGCGCAGGTAAGTGAGCTTTACGAACCGCTGCATCCGTCAGTTCTCTATCTTTTAAAATTTATCGCAGATGCGGTCAATCTGGCGGGAAAAGAAATTGCCATCTGCGGCGAGATGGCTGGTGATGTTTTATATGCAAAGCTCTTAATCGGATTGGGATATACCCATCTGAGTATGAGCTCTTTCTTTATTCCGCAGGTGAAAAGGATCGTTCGCTCTATTTCTATGGAAGAAGCAAAAGATTTGGCAAAAAAGGCATTATCGCTTCAGGAAAGTAATAAGGTAAAACTGCTGCTTCAGCGCGATAATGCTGTAAAATAGCGGGTGTCGGACCAAAAACCTATGCGTCAAATTTATACGGAATCTACTTTCTATTTATCATCTCGCACTGCAACTCGCTTCAATGGGAAGTCATATTTTCTTTTGATTTTTATAAATTGAAATCCACCCCATTCATTAATCTCAAGGAGGAAGTTTATGAACGGCAGGATTATAAGGATTCATCTGGTTTTCACTGTGGCTGTAATCCTATATTTGATTGGTTTTATTCCCAATACAAATCTGCTCGTGGCCAACGTGAAAAGCAACTGCGGAATTGAACAGGAGGATATTAAAGCGACATTATTCAAAGACGCTGATAAAGCTTTGAAAGAAGCGAGGGCTGCTAAAGCTGATATTCTGGCTCCAAAAAACTTTGCTGAAGCCATGAAATATTATCAGGACGCCGATAGCGATTATCAAAAAGGCAAAAACCTGGAGGATATTCGACAGCGACTTCGCGCCAGCGTTGTTTATTTCAACAAAGCGATAGAGGCAACGAAAATAGCAGAGGCTACTCTGGCTAACTCCATTAAAGCGAAATCCGATGCTAACCAGGCGGGCGCGCCGCAATATGCCTCAAAGACCTGGAATGAAGCGGAAGTGAAATTCAATGAGGCAGCCCGAAAACTGGAGGATGGGGATGTGAATGACGCAAAAAAGCGATCGGGTGAAGGCGAAACGCTTTACCGTCAGGCAGAGCTTGCAGCTATTAAAGCCAATTATCTGAATGAAACCTGGGATTTGTTAAAGCAGGCGGATAAATTGGAAGTAAAGGAATATGCCCCAACCACTTTGAAAAAAGCGATGGACTTAATAGCCCAGGCTGAAAAAGAGCTGACTGGAAATCGCTACGATACCGATGTGGCTCGCTCCCTGGCGCGACAGGCGAAATACGAAGCGCAACATGCGCTTTATCTCTCGAAGATCATCAAGGATTTGAGAGAGAATGAAAATTACGTGGAAGAATTCCTGCTTTCCACTGAAAAGCCATTGGAGAAGATTGCTGCCACCATGGATATCGTCAGCTCGTTTGAAGCCGGGTACGATCCAAGCACCAACGAAATAATTAAATATGTCAAGACGCTGCAGGATCGCTCCACCAAATTAGACCAGGATTTAACAGAACGGGATCGGCAAGTTGAAATGCTGAATGCCAGAATCGCCGAGCTTGAGAAAAAACTGGGCGGCGTCGAAAAAGAAAAATCAGAATTAACTAAACAAATGGACGCCCAGGCTAAGATTCGCGCCCAGTTTGCCACTGTCGAAAAGCTATTTGATCGCGAGGAAGCAACTGTATTGAGAAAGGGAAATGATGTTATTATCCGGCTGACTGCATTGACCTTCCCGGTTGGCAAAGCAGTCATTGAGCCACAAAATTTTGGTCTGTTGACAAGAGTCCAACATGCAATCAACATGTTTCCTGGCTGCGACATTACGATTGAAGGTCACACTGATTCACATGGCAGCGACGAGAAAAATATGTTGCTTTCCCAGGAACGTGCCGATGCGGTCAACCAATATATTCAAGCTAATATGGGGCTGGCAGCCGCACGAATTAATGCTGTCGGTTATGGAGAAAGCAGGCCGATCGCCAACAATGAAACAAAAGAAGGTAGGGAGAAAAATCGACGCATCGAGGTGATTCTGCATCCAAAGTTATAGTTTGGTCGCAGGTGACGATAGATAATCAACAATATTTTTAACGACGAATTAAATGTAGTGTTTTTGTATTTGAACATTGAAATTACATTTATTTGAACCGGCTTGACCATCTTGGGAAAGCTGCAATTTTCAAAAAATTCAAAAATTCTAACAGAAGGAGAATGCTATGGCTAATTTATGGGACAAGGTAAAACAGGCAGTCGAAGAAGGCGCCAAGACAATCAAAGAGAGCGCTGAAACCGTTGCGAAAAACGTTTCTGAAAAAGCGCCGGGTATTGCCTCGACACTGGTTGGAAAAGGCAAAGAGCTTGCTGATACTATTGGCGATAAAGCCCAGGAAATGGTGGCAGTTGGCCAATTGAAACTGAAGCACTATAATTTGAATCGAGAAATGACTGAACATTTGGCTGAAATTGGCGGTAAAGTATATGAATTGATTAAAAATAATGATCCAAATATTTCCGCCAATGTTGAAATTCAGCAGAAAGTGGAAGTAGTCAAAAAATTAGAAGCTGATATCGATGAGCTTGAGAAAAAGATAGAAGCAGCCAAAGCTCCTAAAGAAGCCAAACCTGAGACTGCGCCTGAAAAAACCAAACAAGTCTAATCCGGACATTTGGAATTAAAATGGAATACAGAGGGCGTAGGATAAAAAATCCAGGGGAACGCCCTCTTTGTATTTCTTAATAAATTAAAAAATCTTTCTCGGAAATCAGATCTTTGACATGGATTTTAAATCTAAAATGGCGCTTCATCCCCCATAGATTTTTTCCCCATCCGATGCCCCGGCTCTCTCAAAGTTCGACTATCCCATAGCTTTTGCTGTTCAGCAGTTAACATCTTTCTCACTTCCACTTGGTGTCTCGCTCGAGCTTTTTGAATGTCCGTCCGTATCTTTTCAGCCTGTTCAATCACTTGATCGATACGATTTAAATTTGGACTATTTTCCGTTTTAAGCAGACGCAAATCAGCCATCTTGCTTTGTAGCTCGGTCTGGAATGGCAACAGTTCCTTTTGCAATGCCAACCGAAGATCAGCCATTTTGCTTTGCTGTTCATCGGTCAAATCGAGCCCCTTCGCCATCATTTCATGATGACCTCTCGGCATTCCGGCCATTCCTCTATGAGATTGCGCCGATAAGGTTGAAACAAGAGCGACGGACAAAAAAGCTGTTAACAGCAATAAAGTTAGTTTGAAGTGCTTCATAGTGATTTCTCCTCTGTTTAATGATTTTAGTAGTTTAGCAAATTTTTCCTCATCGTCTCAACAACCGTTTGGCCCTGCTTCAGACTCTTTATATTCAACACACCGCCAAAATATGATCGAGATGTAAAGGCTAAAATAAAATGTTCTTTTTCCGCAATCACAGTTTTATCATCGCCTTGATGCGAGATCCTGTAATCTTGCGATTCAAGGAAAAGCTGATATTTCTTCAAAACTGTTTGTGCGACTGAATCCGATTCCAACGGGACCAGAAATATCTGATAGTTCTCTTGATCGCTCACGTAATCGCAGCGGTAACCATTCTGCAAATAGTTCTGCCCGAGAAAGTCGGTTGGAATATATCTCTCGCTCTGCTTTACCTTATTCTCTAATGGAAAATATCGAAATATTTCTGGCTCTTTAAATTCCCCCTTGATTTTATCGGCAATTGATCTCCCCAGCTGTGAAAGGTAAACGCTGAGATCTTTCGAGACAGCAAAAGAGGTTATCTTAACATAATACGGGCCTTTATAAAAATTCAAAATATTCGCGCCCAGGTACCCTTGCACACCAATGGCAACCGGCTGTTCTTCAGGAGACCGTTCGGCTGCATAAATGCCAAAGGCGTGCGTGGGACTCTCCATGCAATAAATCTCGACAGTCACCGAACTCGAATCGGCGCCGACGGCATAATCCGTGGTGATAACCTGGCGGAAACCGTAGAGCAGATATTGATCGGCGGCACCATCGATATATTCAAATAAATTATCGGGTTCAAAAAAGCGCAGCTCGGAGGCGATTTGCCAATCACTCAGCTCTCCTGGTTTCGGCAGCAATGCGAGTAGATCCGCTTCCAACCCCTTGCCTTCCTGCGCTGACAGATCGCTAAAAATCGCCATGCAAACAATAAGCAGCAAGAGAATGAAATAAACTTGAAATCTCCAATGCATTTTTAATAATCCTTTTCTGATTACAGATTACGCATAAAGAGCAAATTGCTTTTTAAGCGTTTTCACGTTCCGGTCAATATGGAGGCCGTGCGTGCAATGGACCTGGCAATCTGAACATTCTATACATGCTGCCAAACCGTGATTTTTAGGCAGCATACCGAGCGTCCATTCCGCGTGACTGAGGTTGGCATACCCTTCCGAATACCTATAAGCGCGCATCAGAGTGGGAATCTCCACGTTGTGCGGACACTGGGGCACACAGGTGCGACAGTTCTGACAAAAGCCGCTACTATCGAGGCTGCTCAATTTTAAATCCTTCTTTTCTTCATCGGTCAGTGTGAGGTCTTCCATCACGCTAAAATTTAAATCCAGTTGTTCGAAAGTCGTCATCCCGGGAATGGTAGTACAAACACCGTCATGATTGAGTACCCATTTCAATGCGGCTTTATGATTGAAAGAGGCGGAATCGCCTTGTCTTCGGGCGCCACCTTGCGTTTTCATGGCTACTATCGCGACTCCATGTTCTTTTGCGTATGCTATCGCCTTCGCAATATCGTCATTGTCCTCGCGTTGAAAATTGAACGCAGCTTCCACCACGTCATAGACCCTGGCATCGACAGCAGCGCGAATTACTTCTGCGACTTTGCTATGGACAGATACACCGATGAACCGCGCTTTACCGGCTTCTTTCGCTTTAATGGCAGCCTTCGTAGTGGCTTCGTAATTCACCATATCTGCGCTTTCGCAAGCATGTACATATAGAATGTCAACATGATCGGTCTGTAACCTTTCAAGACTTTGATCAAGCTGTTTGTTAAAATTTTCAACTGTCGCTGCCGGTGCGTGACCACCATCCTCAAGCGTAAACGTGCCTTTATTCCAGTCTCTTGCTAAAAAAACCTTGGTAGCCACATATACCTTGTCTCTCAAACCGGTCTCCTTGAGCACTCGGCCAATCGCTGTTTCGCTATTGCCACGTAGATAACCGTTGGCTGTATCCAGGTGTTTCAGCCCCATCGCCAGCGCCTTTTTTATTAGATCTGGGCTATCGGTATTCATGACCCCAAAACTCAAAACTGGCACCTCAAGTTTGGTCCGTCCCATCGTGCGGTAGATGATTTTGGGATTTTTATTTTTTTCATCCGGTAAAACTCGTAGCAATGGTGCCGCCAGGCTGGTACCAAAAACGCTGGCCGTGCTCTTACGTAAAAACTCTCTTCTTTTCATTTCTAGCTTCTCCTTGAGTGTTTTGATGGCGATGAAAAATCAACTTCAATTTTATCGGCTTTGGATTTATCTATTTTTCAGTGAATCTTCTTGTCCTTCATCAGGATTCATTCCTGGTGAATGCCTTCTTTTTGACTCACCCATTGGCATCCGTTTTGCCATTATTGAAAAAAATATTTTTCGTTGTTCTGCCGTTAAAATGGATTGATGAGCTAGCATATTCGCAACCGTTTTCTGCTGTATCTGTTTTTGAATTTCAGAAAGTTTATCAATGCTCTGATAAACTT
>JAEAME010001535.1_pt1 | contig 15760 bp, 11 predicted proteins | sample 8958731 | NCBI WGS metagenome assembly JAEAME01 (sample SAMN16933194, study PRJNA681113) | bioreactor sludge metagenome | isolation source: anerobic bioreactor sludge (Control) | place: India:Bengaluru | collected 2018-10-24 | reverse complement strand
AAAAGCAGCATCCAACCCTGGGCTTTGAGACGCAGCCGCGTTGCGGCTGCATACCCTGTACACAATACCTGATTTTAGCTTAATTCAAGCTAAAGCCACGGCCTCAGGCCGTGTGCCCCCTAAAGGCTAAGCCGTTGCGGCGTTCCTTTATACACCTTACATCGAATTGCGAAATTTTATCGGGAGTCGGGGTCGGAATCGGAATCGGGGTCGGCTTTGGTAATCGGTTGGGCCGAATTTCAGGAAATAAAAATACCGATTCCGATAGCGACCCCGACGCCGATTTCCACGCCGCAGCCCCGCTTTGCGGCGTGGTCGATTATTCTATAATGTAGAAACTCCAGACAGCGTCCCTGACGGGACGCAATGATATTAGCCCGGCACGGTAGTGCCGGGATTAGGGTGCGTGAAAGATGGAAGTCCCGTAGGGACGACTGAATTCTGCTACACTGCGGGCTGTATGACGTCGCTGGACATAGACCAGCGGTGAATGCGTCCCGCATGAGAGGATTCCGCCCAGTGATGCTCTTCCGCGATCAGATCGGTGGCTTCCTGGGCGTTGATGGGAACCGAGAAATAGAATCCCTGCGCGAATTCGCATCCCAAATCGCGCAGCTTTGCCGCCTGCTCTGCCGTTTCGACTCCTTCGGCGATAACATTCAGTCCCATGCTCTTACCCAAGGCTATAATTGTCCGGATCATCTCGTCCTCTTCCATGATGCGGGCGATGAACGAACGATCGATCTTGACGCTGTCGAGCGGGAATCGCTGGAGGTAGCTTAGAGAGGAGTATCCTGTGCCGAAATCGTCGAGCGCGATCCTGATTCCGAGGGCCTTCAACTGGTGCATCGAACTGATCGCCTGCTTGGGATCGGCGATCATCGCGCTTTCGGTGACTTCCAGGTTGAGGCAGGCTTGGGGGAGCTGGGTTTCAAACAGCACCGACCGGCACTGTTTTGCGATATCGGGCTGCAGGAAAAACCGTGGTGAAATATTGGCACTGATGGTGAGCGGCGGATTGTATTGGTATCGGGCCTGCCAGATGCGCATCTGCTGGCATGCGGATTCGAAAGACCAGCGGCTGATAGGAATTATCAAACCGGTTTCTTCGGCGACGGGGATGAATTCGCAGGGAGCCACGATGCCGCGGGTGGCATGCCGCCAGCGCACAAGGGCTTCGAATCCCCAGATCCTGCCCGTATCGAGAGAAACAATCACCTGGTAGTAGTTTTCGAATTCTCTATGCTCGATGCCGCGCCGCAGCTCGGTCTCGAGCTGCAGTTTCGCGATGGTATTGGCGCGCATGTTCGAGTTGAAAATCTCGTACCGGCCCTTGCCGTGCGATTTGGCGCTGTACATGGCGATGTCCGCGTCGCGCAGCAGCTCTTCGGAATTCTGATACGACGGATTGTACAAGGCGATGCCGATGCTTGCGCTGAGGTTCAGCTCCTGCCCTCCGATGGGAAAGGGCACGCTCATGTCGCACGCGATGCGCTCGGCAACCCGCTGGATGTCGAGCAGATTGGAAATTTCTTCCAGCAGAATCGTGAATTCGTCTCCGCCCAGCCTGGCGATGGTGTGGTTGCGCCCGAAACGGGCAATGGAGTCGGTGGAACGGATCGTCGCTTCAAGCCGCGAGGCGATGGCGACGAGCAGCTGGTCGCCCATAAGGTGGCCCATGCTGTCGTTGATCTGTTTGAATCCGTCCAGATCGAGGAAGATCACGGCGAACGTTTTGTCCTTGCGCCGGCGCGCCCTTTCAAAGGAGCGCCCCAGGCGGTCCATAAAGAGGAGGCGGTTGGGCAGCCCCGTGAGGACATCGACCACCTTGCCGCGCGTGATATCGGTTTGAGATCCGGCCATGCGATAGGCCTCTCCGCCGCTGCGCACGGCGATGCCGCGTCCCAGCATCCATAGATAGTTGCCGTCGCGATGCAGCATGCGGTATTCGCCTTCGTAATGAGGCGTCTGTTCGCTCAGGTGGGCTGCAATATCTCCCCGGACGCGGTCGACGTCGTCGGGATGGATCCTGCGGAACCACTCATCGGGATCGTCGCCGATCTCGTGTTCTTCCCAGCCCAGCATCGATTTCCAGCGCGGAGAAAAGCAGATCCTGTTGGCGGCAAGGTCCCAGTCCCATAGCCCGTCGTTGGCGCCCCGCGCGGCGAGGGCATAGCGTTCTTCGCTGTCGCGCAGCGCAACCTCGGCATGCAGGCGGGAGAGCTGCGTCTTGATGCGGGCGAGCACTACGGAAAAGTCCATCGGCCGGGTGATGTAATCGTTGGCGCCGGCGGCGAGAATCTCCACGGCGCTGTTGCCGTCGGCCCTGTCGATAGCAATGATGATGGGGAGCCGTTCCGCCGGGCGGATCTGGCGAAGAGCCTTCAACACATCGGCTCTTGCCTGGGCGTTCATCTGCAGATCAAGCAGCACCAGGTCGGCGTGGTGCGAATGGAGCCACTCCAGGGCCTCGACGCCGCTTCCCGACAATGAAGTTTCGAATCCCCGGCGCGAAAGGCGACTCAGCAAAAGATCTCGGTTAAGGGCATCATCGCATACGACCAGCAGGGAATCCGGACCTGAAATCATGAGGTTTCCTCACATTTGGGTCATTCGCTTTCAAGCCGCGATGGAGAGGTGGTCTTCAATCATCTCCTCCATTTCGGAAAGCAACTTTTCACCGACCTGGAGCATTTTTGCTTCAGGGGTTGCAGACAGTATCAATTCTGGATTCGGATCCAAACCGAGACCCAGCCGCCGGCTGCCCTGGTTTGCAAGCCGGACGATTGCCATCGGGAGATCCTCCGATAGATCTTCGGAGTGGTGATCGCGCGCAATCTGGCCGTAGATTTCGGGAATATTCCAGCTCATCAGCAATCTGTATCCCATCTCGCAATGGGCGAACCGGAGAAGCGTGTCGATGGACTCTGCGGAAGACAGGGATTCGTCCCTCTCCGATTTCATGATCTCGTCTGTAGCGCGAAGGATGACCAGCTTGCCGATATCGTGGAGCAGGCCGCCCAGGAAACATATTTCCTCGATCCCGGTGGATCGGAGTCTTTTGCAAAGCCACTGGGACGCCAGCGCCGTCGTGCAGGCGTGAGGCCAGAGCTTCGACAGCATCTCGTGCAAAAGCGGATCACGGGCATTGTATTTGGCGCGTTCCCAGACGAGGACGACCAGGCGGCGCATCTGCTGGGTTCCCAGGCGCACGATCGCATTGCGAATAGTGCGCACGGGGGAGAGGCCGCAGAAAAACGGGGAATTGGCCGCGCGCAGCACCTCTGCGGCGGCGACCTGGTCGCTCATGATCAGTTTCTCGATTTCCCCGATATCCTCGCTTTTGGAGGCGACGGCTTCCTGCAGTTTCAGGGCGATGGGATTGTAAACGGGGAGCTGCAGCCCTCCGGAATCAATCAATCGGATAATGCGGTCCAGCAAGGATGCGTCCTGTTGCATTAAATGCTTCCCCAACGCGGATAGGTAGTCCGGAAAATCCTCAATTTGGCCGCACCAAAGCCTCAGGCGGCTGGGATTTATCTGGAAAACTTTAAAATCTCCATATCGGCAGGCTTTTGGGAAACTTAACGGCTATGATCCGGAAAGCCTTGCCCGATCCGGCAGCGGAAAGGCCCAATTTCGGCGATGAGAATTGGCGGCAAATTATTGAAACTAATCGAGTAGTGCCAAGAAAGCGCTTGACAGCACCAGTCTGCTTCTATATATCTGCAATGAAACATATTTACGTTGATTGCCTTTACACAAACCAGGATTTCTGGCGGGTCGAAAAAATGCGTCCCTGACGGGACGCGCCGCGTTGCGAGTGTAGTATGTTGCGCCCCGGATTGACGCGCCGCGTTGGGTGTGTAGTATGTTGCGTCCCGGAGGGACGCTATGATAATAGCCCGGCACAGGGTGCCGGGATAGCCGTTTGCAGATGAATGAAGTCCCGTAGGGACGACTGAGCAATGTCATCCGTCCCTACGGGACGTGCCGCCGGGCTTTTGCTCCCTGGGATGTAATTGTCCGCACCGGTTTTTTTCCGCAACTTACGGTGGATGCCTTTGGTGTATCGACCTGTAAGCGAGAGGGCGAAGCTGTAGGCATAATGCCCCATACTTTTTCCACCGGGATGGCGAATCTGAATCGTTTAGAGGCCCGAAGGGCCGGCAGGGAGTAGGCCCGACCGTAAGGTCGGGATAATATCCGATAATTAAATGAGCGCTGAAGGCGCGGCACAACAATTACCGCACCTTATTTTAAATGGTTGGACAGCGGCTTTATCTTGATTCGGCCCGCATCCACATGGCAGGCAGGCTCGTCATTAGCATTCCGGGTTCCGGCATCATCTGTAGTATATTTCGTGCCGTAATAACAGGAGAAATCAAATGACTCGATCCATATTTAACCGCGGGATAATTCGCGCTATCGCCCGCTGCGGCTTCATCTTGGCGGCGTTATTGTTGTCCGCACCGGCTCTTCTCGCGCAGATTCCGGGCAATGCGCAAACTCTGTCCGATGAATGCAGCGGCCCGTTGGGAGCTTTGCTGCCGCAGTGCCAGGCGGCAAGGACGACAACGGACCTGCCCGTGACCACGGTGACTACCCCGGGCGTTCCGGTAGGATCTCAGGTCACGATAGCACCGTCGGCCGGCGGAGACAGCGGCCCATCGGCGGGAGCGTCGGAGATGCGGGCCGTCCCCCCCGAGCCGCCGGGAGAATTCCAGCGATACGTGGCATCCTCTGTCGGGGATATCCTGCCGATTTTCGGCGCCTCGCTTTTTGGAAAGGTCCCGACGACGTTTGCGGCTTTGGATCGTGTCCCTGTGACGGCGGACTACGCGATCGGTCCCGGAGACGAAATTCTGCTGCGCGTCTGGGGTCAGGTGAACATGGACGTCCGCCTGCCTGTGGACAGGGCCGGAGCCGTCTACATCCCTCAGGTAGGCAACGTAGCGGTATCCGGAATGCAGTTCCGCCAGCTTCCCGACTATCTCAAGTCGCAGCTCGAGCGCGTGTATCGCAATTTCGACCTTAGTGTGAACATGGGCCAGCTCCGCTCGATCCAGGTGTACGTCGTAGGCCAGGCGCGGCAGCCGGGAACATACACGGTCAGTTCGCTGAGCACCATGGTCACGGTATTGTTTGCATCGGGAGGTCCATCGTCGCGCGGCACCATGCGCAGGATCCAGCTGAAGCGCGGGTCGCAGGTCGTGGCGGAACTCGATTTGTATGACCTGCTGCTCCGCGGCGACAAATCCGGCGACGTCCGCCTGCTGCCCGAGGACGTCATATTCATACCGCAAGCCGGGCCGCAGATCGCGGCCGCCGGCAACTTGAAGAGTCCCGCGATTTACGAATTGAAAAATGAAAAAACCGTCGGCGAACTGATTCAGATGGCGGGCGGGCTCACCCCGATGGCCGACCGGAAGCGCGCAACCCTGGAGCGGATCAAGGACGGCGTTTCCCGCGAAGTGCTGGAACTGTCGCTCGACAGCGAAAGCATGAATTTGCCGGTGATGGACGCGGACGTGCTTTACGTGCTCGCAATTACGCCCCGGTTTGAAAGCGCCGTAACGCTGCGGGGCAACGTGGCCAATCCCGGGAGATTTCGCTGGAAAACCGGTATGCGCCTGCGCGACATCATTCCCGACAAGGAATCGCTGATCACGCGCGATTACTGGAGAAAGCGGAATCTTCTCGGATACATACCCTCCGAAGAGATAGTGGCAGGCTCGCCGGCGGATGAGGCAGGCCGCAAGCCAAAAGAAACGGACATTGGGAACGGCGTTCCGGACATCAACTGGTCGTATGCGGTAATTGAGCGGCAAAATCCGCAGGATCTGCTGACCAAACTGCTTCCGTTCGACCTGGGCAAGCTGGTTCTGGAAAAAGACGAGCGGCATAATCTTGAGCTGCGGTCAGGCGACGTGGTGACGGTCTTTTCCCAGAATGACATCCGCGTGCCGCAGATGCAGCAGACGCGGGTGATTCGCCTGGAAGGGGAATTCCACGCTCCCGGCGTCTACAACGTAGCTCCGGGAGAGACTTTAGGGCAGATCATTCAGAAAGCGGGAGGCCTCACGCCGCAGGCGTATCTCTTCGGGGCGGAATTCATGCGCGCATCGGTGAAAAGGGATCAGCAGGAGCGGCTCAACCAGTATGTGCAGGATCTGGAGCGCGAAATCGAGCAGACGGCGGCAGTTCGGATCAATAATGCAACCAATTCCGATGAAGCGTCATTATTATCGGCCAGAATACAAACGGAGCGTCAGCGGGCGCAGCGTCTGCGGGCATTGCAGGCGACCGGCAGGATCGTTTTGAGCCTGCAGCCGGACAGCAACGACATCGCCCCGATTGCGGGCATGACGCTGGAAAACGGCGACCGGCTGATAGTGCCGGCGCGCCCGGCCACGGTCAACGTTCTGGGCGCGGTCTACAATCCGAACGCCATGATGCACGCCGAGAAGATACGCGTTCGGGACTATGTGCGGCTGGCCGGCGGGCCTACCAGAAACGCGGACAAGGGGCGCGCTTATGTGATTCAGGCGGACGGAACGGTGCTGCCGAAACAGGATCTGGGCGCGAGCTTCGAGAAGAAGAAATTGAATCCCGGCGATTCCGTCGTCATACCCGAGAAAATCATGAGAAGCACATTTATGTCTGATTTTCGCGACTGGACGCAGATCCTGTTCCAGGTCGGCATGACCGCCGCAACGGTCGCCGCTCTGCAATAGAGGAGGATGGATTGGATAACGATAAGGATACCCCTCAAAATGCGCTTGCCGATGACACTGCGAGCAAAAAGAAACCGATCGTTTTCGATGAAGAGGATGGGATCAGCATTTTAAACCTGCTGTTGATTCTTGCCGAACGGAAGCGCTTCATTATTGCTTCCGTACTCGTATGCGGGATTCTCGCCACAATAATCGCCTTCATTGTCCGCCCCACCTATACCGCAACGGCCGTGATCATGCCTCCACAGCAGCAATCCTCTGTGGCGACGGCATTGCTCGGACAATTGGGAAACGTTACCGGGCTTGCCGGACAAAGTCTTGGCCTCAAGAATCCGGCGGATCCGTACGTCGGCATATTGAGTGGGACAACCGTGGCGGATGCCATGATAAAAAAGTTCAAGCTGCAGGAGCTTTACGAAACGGACACTCTCGTAGAAACAAGAAAGAGTTTGGCGCTGAATGCCGGCTTTGATGCGAAAAAATTTTCGTTGATTAAGATCTCGGTTAAAGACCGCGATCCGAAACGTGCAGCGGACATGGCCAATGCTTATGTGGATCTGCTTCAGGAGCAGAACAGCCGGTTGGCTGTAACGGAAGCGTCTCAAAGACGGCTGTTCTTTGAAATGCAATTGGAGAAAGAGAAGAACAACCTTGCCGATGCCGAGGTCGAGTTTAAGAAGATGCAGGAACAGAAGGGCATCTTCCAGGTCAGCAGCCAGGTAGAGGCGGTAATAACCGCACTGGTTCGGATGCGTGCCGAGGTAGCGGCCCGGGAAGTGAACCTGCAGCGGCTGAAGGCAGGCGCGACAGCGGAAAATCCGGAGGTGCTTCGTCAGGAAATTGAACTGAACGCCTTGCGCAAACAGTTGAAGGAACTCGAAGCCAGCACCGCCAATAGAAGCCAGGGCGATCCGCTCATGCCGACTACTATGGTGCCGGAGGCTGGGCTCGAATACACACGGAGACTGCGGGAAGTAAAATATCGCGAAGCCCTGTTTGAAATACTGGCCAAGCAATACGAGGCTGCGAGAATAGACGAAGCAAAGGAGGCCCCGGTGATTCAGGTCGTAGATCGGGCGACCCCTCCGGATAAGAAAAGCGCTCCCAAGAGAAGCATCTATGTCATTTTGGGAATAGTGCTGGGTGGGGTAGTGGGAATAACTGTAGCATTGTTATCACATTCATTACAGAATCCTCAAACGGCGGAGAAGGTTTTGGCGCTCAAAAGATCTCTATGGATTCGCCGCAAGGAATGATCCCATTTAGATAAACCGCCACCTCTGACTGTTAGACTCGAATAGGATTTGCCGCTTTGCAGTGCGTCCCTGTCGAACTGTATGAAAACTTAAGCGCCGGAACTGCCGTTTGCGCATGAAACAAGTCGACCAGGCGCGAATGAATGTATTCAGCCTTCTTAATGAGACTCCAGCAGGAAGATTTCTGGAATCTGGGCTTTCTAAACAGCTTTCTTCTGTTTAATCCAAAATCCCTTTATGTCCCTTAGGCAGAAAACAATCTCCGGTTTAGCCTGGAGCTTTGTTGATGTTTTTGCAGGCTCTGGAATCAACTTCTTAATGGGCATTGTTCTTGCCTGGCTTTTGTCTCCGCGGGAATTTGGCCTGATCGGCATGATCATGATTTTCATCACCATATCACAATCCCTTATCAACAGCGGTTTTAGCAGTGCATTAATACGAAAGAAGGATTGCACTCAGGCCGACTATTCCACTGTATTCTTTTATAATCTGGCTGTCGGCATTGGCTTTTTTTTCGCTCTTAATTGCTTCGCTCCCGCGATCAGCCGTTTTTTTAGAGAACCCGATCTCAAACCTATTCTCAATGTGCTAAGCATTGTTCTGATCATCGATTCACTGACTTTGATTCAGGTTACTATTCTGATCAAAAGGATTCATTTCAAGCTGCAGACGCGCATTTCGTTGATTGCGTCTCTGGCATCAGGCCTCATCGCCATTGCCATGGCTTATGCAGGGTTTGGGGTTTGGAGCCTGGTTTCACAACTTATATGCAGGCAAGCATTTAACTCGTTTTTTTTGTGGATTTGGAACCAATGGAAACCCTCTCTTATTTTCAGTAAAAGATCTTTTAAAGAGCTTTTCGGCTTTGGCAGCAAAATTCTGTTAAGCGGATTGATCGATACCGCATACCAGAATGTCTTTTATCTAGTCATTGGGAAGCTTTATTCTGCCCGGGAGTTGGGATTTTACGCTCGCGCGGATGCATTTAAGAATATGGCCTCTACTAATCTCCACAATATAATCGCGAGGGTGAGCTACCCGGTTTTGTCAAGTATTCAGGACGATATCCCTCGGCTTCGGGCAAATTATCAGCGCCTGATCCGCAGCACCATGTTCATTACTTTTAACCTAATGCTGGGCATGGCGGGTCTCGCTGAAGCAATGACCATAGCGCTTATTGGCGAAAAATGGCGCCCCTCCATTATCTATCTACAGATGCTCTGTTTTGTGGGTATGATGTATCCGCTGCATGCACTAAACCTAAATATGCTGCAGGTTCAGGGGCGTTCGGATCTTTTTCTAAAACTCGAAATAATTAAAAAGGTTTTAGCTGTACCGGTCATTATCATCGGCGTATTCTGGGGAATCAAGGCGATGATCGTGGGTATGATGGTCAATGCCTTAATTGCCTATTACCTGAATAGTTACTGGAGTGGCCGCATGATCGGCTATTCGTTCAAGGAGCAGTTAGAAGATGTCGCGCCATCATTTTTTCTTGCACTACTTATGGGCGGCTTCGTTTTCGCCGTAGGGTATTTTCTGCCCTGTTCCTACTTCATCAAAGCAATCGTTCAACTGATATCGGGTACAGTATTCGTTATTTTGGCGTGCGAATTGTTACAGCTTAGAGAATATCACTACATCAAGTCTCTCATACTTGATTCAATCAAGGTAAATAGAAATGGATAAATTGGAAAGCCCCATTTATGTTACGCAGCCGGCTATGCCGGATCTTGAGGAGTATATTCCGCTTCTGAAGCAGATCTGGGACAGCAAAATCCTAACCAATAACGGTCCTTTCCATAAACAGCTGGAGAAAGAACTGGCCGACTATCTCGGCGTGCCTTACATTTCTCTTTTTGCCAATGGGACTCTTGCACTGCTTACGGCACTTCAGGTGCTGCGCGTCGCCGGCGAGGTCATCACAACCCCGTATAGCTTTGTAGCAACAACACACTCCCTCTGGTGGAACAATATCAAGCCTGTTTTTGTCGACATTGAGCCGAAATACTGCAATTTGGATCCGGGCAAAATTGAAGCCGCCATCACCCCGCAAACAACCGCCATACTGCCGGTTCATGTTTACGGCAATCCATGCCAAGTGGAGCGGATACAGGAAATCGCGGACATCTATGGACTGAAGGTGATCTACGATGCAGCCCATGGCTTCGGAGTCAGATACAAGGGACAAAGCATTTTCAACTGCGGAGACCTTTCCGTATTGAGCTTCCATGCAACCAAGGTATTTAACACAATGGAAGGGGGGGCAATCGTTTCGCATGACGCGGCTACCAAAAAGCGCATCGATTATCTGAAAAATTTCGGATTTGCCGGAGAGACCACCGTTATCGCGCCCGGCATAAACTCAAAAATGAACGAAATGCAGGCGGCCCTCGGCCTGATCCAACTAAAACATAATGCGGAGAACATAGTCAAACGCAAGGCAATTGCCCAAACATATCGGAAAGCGTTGCATGGAATTTCGGGCATCTCTCTTCTTGCTGAACCTCAAGACACCGAATTTAACTACGCCTACTTTCCAATTTTTGTTGAAGAAAAGGAATATGGAATAAGCCGCGACCAGCTTTACGATAAACTAAAACAATGCAATGTTTACGGTCGGCGCTACTTCTACCCTCTGATCAGCGAGTTTCCCATGTATAGAAGTTTGGAATCGGCAACGCGCAAAAACCTGCCGCTTTCCTACACTGTCGCAGAACGCGTGATTTGCCTGCCGATCTATCCAAGCCTAAAAAGCGATGTCGTTGATTATGTGTGTGGCATTCTTCGAAGCGAATCAAAAAATGCTCAGCACAAATTGTAGAGAAATATCCAAATTTCGCTGTGCCAATTATTAAACATATATTCAATTGTAAATCTGTGTGGCAATTAAGAATAAAACGATGCTGAAGCAATAACACGCTTGTTTCGAAGTGATAAGTTCTAGAGGAATGCCTAAAAACTGACTATGAGTAGTTTGGCCAAGACTCATTGAATCGGTTCGAATAGAGAGGAATAAAATGAACAGAAGTGAATTTGGACATTATTTTGAAGAATTTGTTCCGGGAGAAACGATTGTTCATTCGCTTTCAAAAACAATTTTCGAATCTGATAATAATTTATTTTCTTTAATAACAATGAACCATCATCCCATTCATATTAATTTGGATTATGCATCACAATCTCAGCACGAGAGAATTCTTGTGGTTGGAACCTTGGTATTTAGTTTAGTCGTTGGCATTACGGTCTCCGATATTAGTGGCAAAGCAATTGCAAATTTATGCTATGAAAACGTTGAGCATATTGCGCCAGTATTTGTAAACGACACAATTTATGCAAAAACTAAAATATTGGATGTTACGCTATCAAAAACCAAACCTGATCGAGGTATCGTCTATGTAGAAACCACTGCCTATAATCAAGATAGGGTGGATGTTTTAAAATTCCGGAGAAAAGTTTTAGTTAAAAAGGCAAATCCATGAATGATCACAAGAATATGATGCGCAGTCTCATGTTTGTCCCTGGGCATAGCGAGAAATTGATATACAGTGCCGCAAACTGTAACGCAGATATATTATTGCTTGATATTGAGGATTCTGTTCAGCCTGAATCAAACAAGACAGTCGCACGAAAACTAATAAAAACGTTCGTCTCAAACGGACTTTTACAAAATCAAAGAGTATTTCCAAGAGTAAACGATCGTGAAAGCGGTCATTTGCTAAAAGACATATATGAGCTCACAATACCTGGCATTGAAGGTTTTATGTACCCCAAGGCAAGAAAGGGCGAAGATATATATTTTATTGACAAGCTTCTTGAGACGATCGAGTACGAAAAACAAATACCCGTTGGAACTTTTAAGATTATTGCGCTAATTGAGACGACAGCCGCCGTTTTAAACGCGCAGGAGATTTGCAGAGCATCAAATAGAGTAATAGCTATTGCATACGGCTGTGAGGATTTCATAGCCGACTTGGAGGGATTCCATGATTGCGAAGGTCAAAGCATTTATGTCCCAAGGGCGCTGATTGCTATGGCGGCGAGAGCGAATGGCGTTGCGCCAATTGATACGGTCCATATTAATGTACACGATTTGGAGGACTTGGAAAGAAATCTTAAATTATCAAGGCATTTAGGTTTTGAGGGAATGCTCGTGCTTCATCCAAAGGAATTGCCACTTGTTCACCAGTACTACTCTCCTTCCAGTGAGGATCTTGAAAAGGCGAAGGAAATAATTCGATTAGCAGATGAAGCTCATGGAGAGGGTAAGGGAGTGGCCATAAGAGAAGGAAAATTTATCGGTCCACCAATGGTTAAAGCTGCAAAAAAAATAGTTGATAAATATGGTATGGCTTCATCGGAGAATGAACCATGAAAAAGTTGATTATATTTGGCGGCAGCGGAATAGGCATGATCGCTGCTTCTGTCGCAAATGACCTTGGGTTCTACGATGTATGCGGTTTCTTGAACGAATTAATCGACGTTGGTGCAGAAATCGGAAATTACTGGAAGATAAAGGTTATAGGAAGAACAGAGGATTATGAAAAGTATTTGGGAAATGACGACTATGAATTTTTTATTGCATATGTAGGTCTGCAAAGTGAGAAGCGTACCTATGAAAAGATTGAGAAAATAGAAATTCCACCAACCAGGTATGCAACTTTAATTCATCCAACGGCAATTATACCGAAAGGTTTCTGCAAAATTGGTAACGGTGTGCTGTTTGCCCCGCTATCACAAATATCTCCAGATACAACGATTTCAGATAATTGTATCTTGCTTGCGAACTCTTTTGTCGGACACGATTCATTTCTGGATAGATTCGCCCATGTTGCCACAAATGGAGTCATTGGCGCAAATGTGCATATTGGCAAAGCTGTTCACATCGGTAGCAATGCGACGGTTAGGGAAAAAGTGCTTATAGGGGATTATTGCCTAATTGGCGCAGGCTCTGTTGTGCTTAATAGCGTTCCGGAAAATTCTGTATTTGTTGGGAATCCTGCAAGGGAATTAAGAGCGCGTTAAAAAACAACATTTACCTTTTTATATTTGTGCGAGCTTTGTTGGAATTTAACAGGGTATTAGACAGAATTTAAGCTTATTATATCAAGCGCACACTTATGGCCCAGGATTAAGAAAGGTAGCTTCGGGAAATAAAAACCGTCGGCGTATATAGCAATATCTTGCATTGGCAAAAACATCATTCTCTATTTTCAGCATGCTATTGTCCCCTTCCGAAGCCAATTCTAAGGTATGCAGTCGTCGAAGGCTTTCCGTTTGCCTGGGAATCTTCAACATCAAGCGAAAATGTTGTGCGATGAAGGCATGCAATAGCAAATATAGAGGATTTGATGAGTCATAATATTTTGGAAGAGCTTAAAAGACGCTTTGACTTGCAGCAGGAATATATGGGTACAAGTAAACCAGTGAACAAAATTAATCCACTGGTTTCAGTTACAGTTACAGCATATCAGCATGCAAATTATATCAAGGCATGTCTTGATAGCCTTTTGATGCAGAAAACAGACTTTCCATTTGAAATTATTATTGGAGAAGATGGATCAACTGACGGAACGGGAGAAATATGTGTACAATACGCGAACAAATATCCTGATATAATTCGCCTGTTTATTCGTGATCGAAAAACATCGCACTATGAATTAATCGATCGATCGTTGGGACTTAATGGCGTTTTTACCCGCATGACGGCGCGGGGAAAATACACAGCTATTTGTGAAGGTGATGATTATTGGATCGATCCAAATAAATTAAGCAAACAAGTGCTTTTTATGGAGCGTAATTCAAGCTGTTCTGTGTGCTTTCACAATGCATTCATTATAGATGAAGGTTCAACTGATTCTGTGAGCTGCTTTAGAATCCCTGTGTCCACGCAAATGTTTACTGCAAAATCTCTATTCGAGAATTTCTGGTTTATCCCTACAGCCAGCATTGTATACAAAACGGACTGCATGCCATCCGAATTTCCCCATTGGTACTTGCGAGCACACAATAGAGATATGGCGCTTTTGTTCATGCTCTCAAAAAATGGAACGTTGGGTTTAGTAAATGGATTTATGAGTGTCTATAGACGGAATTCAGTCAATAGTCAATCTTTGCGGATAAAAAAAAGGCCTGACTATTATATTAATAGGCTGATAGAACTCTTAAATGAAGCTAGCGAATATTTGGATGGCAAGTATGAAGAAGAAAAAAGGCGAATGTGTTTCGCACTAAAAATGCGGGTGCTAAAAATTAGAACAATAAGAGCCATTAAGACACTGCTCAGAATTAAAACAAATTAGCAATGATTCCCTATAACACGCTGTTTATACTGGCAGTATTTGTCATATTGCTAGTAATAACCAAAAGGAAACATGAGAATCCTTTGAGTTTCTCATTATACCTTATTTTCAGTGTTTCATTTGTCTGTTCCATTATTTTGGAAGTATATTATGAAAAAGATCGGCTTACGACCTTTGAATCAATGCTTTATCTTGCGGTTGTTTTATTGCTATGGATTGTTCCATTCAACAGAATCGGATTATACTCCATTAAAGCATTATCCTATAATAGTAAAGCTATTTCGCTATTATCGAATATCCTAAGTCTAGTTACGTTGGTCGCGATAATATTCTTTTTATACTTTAGCGCAGATGTCTTTCTGAGTGGAAATATGGACACCATTCGCCAAGATATTGCTGCGGGTGACGATTACGCAAGAGGAGGATTTCTATGGTCGATGTTTTCTAGAGGAAGCCTGCTATGGACAATAATTTCGATATGCACGCCATTCTATCATGTCTGTCTTTTATTTTATTTTGTGGGACTAAAGGATAAATGGCCTGCCCTGCAGACAAATTTATTGTTCATAGGCTCACTATGCTTTCCTGTGCACATTCTAACATCATTTGGTCGTGATGGCATTGTTTTCTGGTGCCTTAATGTGTTCATTCTTTATCTAATGTTTTCTGAATCCCTGACAAAAAAGGCAAAGGCGAGCTTTAGGACAAAAATACTATTTATAGCAAGCATACTGATGGTCATTTTCTCTTTTATGACATATGTTAGGTTCGGCATTTCGAACATATATTCTAATCGATTTGATGGCAATTGGGCTTTTTCGTTGGTTGATTACATGGGGCAGCAGCCTGGAAACTTATCCAGTGCATTTGATATTGATTTTCGCAGCAGTAACTCCTATTTCCCGTCAGTAAGAGCTGTGCAAACTAAAGTGTTTGGCGGAGAAGAGATTGACGATAGCGAAGACTTGATCACCCTACTTAATATGGGCTTTCTTTCCGATTACAATGTTTTCGGATATTTTGTAAAGAGCATGATATGGAAATCCGGGAAGATATTGACTGTGATTATTTCTATAATATTTTGTTCTGTAATCTTTGCAATAAAAAGTTATTATAGAAAACACTATACAAAACTGTCTCTGCTAATAATATTATTTACATTATATCAAATTCCCATGAACGGAGTATTTTATCTTCGTCAAACTGTCGGTTCTTTCGACCTGGCGTATGTGCTCATATTTATATCGTCAGGTTATCTAATGCTCAAAAAATCGTGAATTGGGTCTCTATGCATTTATAAAGAGATTAATGAAGAGATTGAAGAAATACAATGTTTAATGGATCCATAGATGGCAGGCAAAAATTTAGGGTATTAATTGTGAGTCACAATGCACTATCTTTGCACGCTAATAATGGGAAGACGCTTTACTCGCTTTTTAAAGATTGGCCTGCTGACAATATTGCT
>JAEAME010001534.1_pt1 | contig 15760 bp, 18 predicted proteins | sample 8958731 | NCBI WGS metagenome assembly JAEAME01 (sample SAMN16933194, study PRJNA681113) | bioreactor sludge metagenome | isolation source: anerobic bioreactor sludge (Control) | place: India:Bengaluru | collected 2018-10-24 | reverse complement strand
GCACGTTGGCAGAATTCTTTGGTGTGTCAAAGGCTTGCGCCAGACGGAGGGTCATGGAGCTCGGTTACCCGGAAGCCCAAGGGGTCTGTAACTTTGTTAACGGAGCATATTTACCGACCTTTTCTTTTAAACCCGGAGCATTACATAAAGGGCAGACATTCACGGTAACTCTTGAGGCATTGCTTGATGTCTGTGAGACAAGCCCCGAATTTCGGAAGATCATGGACTCCGGCCGCTTCATGTATCTGGATGGCGTCTGTTGCCTTAACACACCGAAGTATATATATAGACGCAACGGCTACCACCTGACGCCATACGCCCGGGATCATGTTGAGGAATGCTGCCTGGTTTTTAGCATCAAGAGCGGCGTACGTAGGTACGGTTATCAGGAAGGGACACTCCACAGCGAGGCGGGGAGCTATGAAACAAAATTGGAGTATCTGAAAGAAAACAACGCAGCGATTTGTAGAATGATGGCTGATTATCAGAATGACGAACAAGCTGTCGGTCAGATGAAGATTCAGTTCATTAAGGACAAACAAAAAATGTGGGACGACTGCAGTTTTGCCGAGGCGCTGAATTATCTCACAAATTGGAGAAACAAAAGCTATCTGGATGTTGTTGCTCTTTCGGGTGTAACGAAACCAAGTATGGAGCGCATGCGCAGTGATAGAATCAATAAGCTCCCGACACTTGTGGAAACAATGGGAATTTGTATTGCTCTTAAGCTCCCAGAAACACTCCGGGAGGACTTGTTTGAAAAAGCGGAGATATCATTCAACAGAACCATTGAACACAAGATATATAGGATGCTACTTGGGGTGATGGTAAAGGGAACAATTCAGGAGTTTAACGATATGCTTACACAGGTATATAATATGGCCCCGATTTTCCCAATGACCGATGAAGTTCTTGAGGACAGAAATAAATATCAGAGAGCACACGCAATGGGTTAGCGATAAGGCTACCCACAGAGTATTTTGCCGGTATGATCCATATTTAACTGTGGTGATTACCGGCTTTTTATTGCTCGCATGAAATTCACCTCAGTTTTGAGGGAGATTTTAACCCGGCATAGGATTACTTGAGGACACTCGCTTAATACAGGCCTATTTTTTGTGCTTTCATCATTCGTAAAAATTATTTTTAAAATGTTCCCTCACTTTTGAGGGAGAATTCAGCCCGGCAGAAGGGGACTTTTGAGGCTAATCAGGCCTCAACTGAACCTTTCTACCGGGCTTTTTGCATTTAAGTGTCATATTCCAACTTGTTTTATGATATTTTTGCTCATTGTTGAGTCAATTTCTGCCTTTCTGGACAGCAAATGTTCCCTCAAAAGTGAGGGAGAATAGATTCGGCATTTATTCTAAAATATAGCTGTGTTCAGGGAAACCGGAAACAAAACTGATGGTGACGCGGACGACCAGCGGTGGTTAAGGCCCCGGAACGGATGACAGATTCTTCTTAATTGATCGTGTAACGGACTGCAGCCGGGTACACAAGAAGTTTGGAAAGCTGTTAGCCAAATATCGAGCCTATTTCACAAAATAAAGGAGTCAATAATTGATGCTTGATAAAAAAGAAGTATTACAGTCAGCAATCTCCAATCTAAAATCAATAACAAACAGCCTAGAAACGCTTTTAGAAGAACCTGTAGAACCGGCGAAAGCTGAAGAGACATCAACGGACAGCAAACCAATAACACTGGAAGCGGTCAGGGCTGTTCTCACAGAATTAAGCCGCGCCGGGCGCACAGCTGAGGTCCGGGGATTGCTCATAAAGCATGGAGCTGAAAAGCTTTCAGAAATTGACCCCCAAAAGTACCCAGCTCTGTTTGCCGATGCACAGGAGTTGAATAATGCCGCCAAATAAGCACGCGCTGCTATCGGCGTCATCATCTCACCGATGGTTAAATTGCACCCCGTCTGCCCGGCTCTGCGAAAGCTACGAAGATCGCTCCAGCGATTACGCCGCTGAGGGCACCGACGCACACGCGCTCTGTGAGTACAAACTACGCTGTGCCTTAGGTGAGGACATGTCCCATGTTGCCGACATCAGGGATAACTTGACCTATTACAACGAGGAAATGGACGACTGCGCCACCGGTTACGCCAACTACATACTTGAAATAGTGGAAACAGCAAAGCAGAAATGCGCCGACCCGGTAGTACTAATTGAGCAAAAACTCGACTTTTCAAAGTACGTTGAGAGTGGCTTCGGCACCGGGGACTGCGTAATTATCGCGGACGGAACGCTTCACATCGTCGACTATAAGCACGGTCTGGGTGTTCTGGTTGAAGCTCGGGACAACCCTCAGATGAAACTGTACGCACTCGGAGCCTTGGAGATCTTCGACAGCATTTACGACATCGGTATGGTTTCCATGACTATCTATCAACCGCGGCGGGAAAACGTGTCCACACATACGGTTTCAAAAGAAAGTCTTTACCAGTGGGCCGAGGAAGTGCTCAAACCTAAAGCTAAGTTGGCATTTGCCGGCGAGGGTGAGTACAAATGCGGTGATTACTGCCGATTCTGCAAGGCAAAAAACGACTGCCGCGCCAGAGCCGACGCCAATATGGAGCTTGCCCGTTACAACTTAAAGCTGCCACCGTTGCTCACTGATGAAGATGTGGAAGAAATCCTCTCGAAGGTTGACGACCTTGTCTCTTGGGCGGCGGACATCAAGGAATACGCCTTGCAACAGGCGATCTGCGGTAAGAAATGGAGTAGGTACAAGCTGGTCGAAGGTCGCTCAAACCGCAGGTACACAAACGAACTCATTGTTGCCGACGCTGTCAGCAGAGCTGGGTATGACCCTTACGAACACAAGTTACTCGGTGTTACAGCTATGCAGAAGCTGCTCGGTGAGTCCCGCTTTGATGAACTTCTCGCGGCGTTCATCGAGAAACCGCAAGGCAAACCCACTCTTGTTCTGGAGAACGATAAGCGCCCAGCAATGAGTACAGCAACTGATGACTTTGTAGAGGATTCCGGATGAAAGAAATTGCTCTTTCAAAAGGCACCATTACGGTTGTGGATGATTGTGATTGTGAGATCGCCAGTCGGTATAAATGGACGCTCTCAGGAAGCGGGTACGCTTGTCGAGAATACTCCGATGGTGGTGTTATGAAGCGAATATATTTGCATCGTGCTCTCATGAACTGTCCAGACGGATGCGAAGTTGACCATATAAACGGCAATCCGCTCGACAACCGTCGATGCAACTTGAGGCTGGCGACTCACCAGCAGAATCAATGTAACCAAAACAAGCAAGGCTCTGCCACATCATCAAAATACAAGGGGGTCTACTTCGACCGATTTAATCGAAAGTGGCGCGCTCAAATCACTTATAAAGGTGTCACCCGTACTCTAGGGCGTTTCAACGCAGAGCAAGAAGCTGCACTCGCTTATAACAAAGCAGCAACCAAATATCACAGGCAATATGCCAATCTAAATATTATTAAGGAGGACAACTAAAATGTCTAATAAAGGAAACAACCCGATGAAAGTAATCACAGGTACGGGCACCCGCTGGTCTTATGTAAATGCATGGGAGCCCAAGGCAATTAATGGCGGCGCACCGAAATATAGCGTTAGTCTCATCATACCGAAGTCAGATACAAAAACTATCGGAAAAATAAAGGCTGCAATTGAAGCAGCGTATCGTGAAGGTGAAGCAAAGCTCAAAGGTAACGGCCGCACTGTTCCCCCTCTGTCTACAATAAAGAGTCCGCTTCGCGACGGCGACGTCGAGCGTCAGGGTGACGCTGCTTACGCCAACGCGTACTTCATTAATGCGAATTCCCCGACAGCACCGGGCATCGTAGATGCCAATCGTCAGGATATTATAACGCGATCTGAAATTTACAGTGGCGTATACGGAAGGGCGAGTATTAGTTTCTTCGCATATAACTCAAACGGTAATAAAGGGATTGCCTGCGGGCTTAACCATCTTCAGAAAATCGCCGACGGGGAGCCGCTTGGTGGTAAGTCAAGAGCCGAGGACGATTTCGATACAGCGGATGATGAGGATTTCCTCAAATAAAACTAATTAAACAATGGGTGGTGGAGAATTTTCTGCCACCTAAGGATTTATTATATGAAAAACCGTATTAGACAGCGTGAAAACCGTCGGAAAAAGCTTCAGACGGAAAGGGATCAAAAAACAAATGAAAACGCTCAGCATAGATCTGGAGACGTACAGCAGCGCAAACCTGAACAAAACAGGGATATACCGATACGTTGAAGCTCAAGATTTTGAAATCCTGCTGTTTGGCTATTCTGTGGATGGCGGGGAGGTTCAAGTAGTAGACCTGGCGGTCGGTGAAAAGTTGCCGCCTGAAATCATATCAGCTCTAAATGATCCAGCTATAACAAAGTGGGCATTCAATGCTTCATTTGAAAGGGTCTGCTTATCCAAATCCCTAGGTTATCCAACCGGAAAATACCTGGACCCGGCTTCATGGAAGTGCTCAATGGTATGGGCCGCGACGATGGGACTGCCGCTTTCGCTGGAAGGCGTCGGCTCGGTGCTCAAACTAGACAAACAGAAGCTTACCGAGGGAAAAGAACTCATTAAATACTTCTGTCAACCCTGCGCACCTACGAAAACAAACGGTGAGCGCACCCGAAATTACCCATATCACGCACCGGACAAGTGGGCGGCTTTTAAGGAATATAACCGACGGGACGTAGAGGCTGAAATGGCTATACAGGAGAAGCTCTCAAAGTTTCCTGTGCCGGACAGCGTCTGGGATGAATATCACCTCGACCAGGAGATCAACGACAGAGGCGTGGCTTTGGATATGGTGCTTGTTCTTCAAGCTATTATTATAAATAACCACTCCCGATCCGGGCTAACGGGTAAGATGCAGGAGTTGACTGAACTCGAAAACCCAAACTCCGTGGTCCAGATGAAACAGTGGCTTGAGGATAATGGTCTTGAAACGGACACTCTCGGTAAAAAAGCTGTCACGGAGCTCTTGAAAACAGCGCCGTCGGAGCTTGCTGATGTTCTCGCTCTCCGGCAGCAGCTGGCAAAGTCATCGGTAAGGAAGTATCAGGCGATGGAAAACGCGGTCTGCTCGGATGGTAGGGCTCGCGGGATGTTCCAATTTTACGGAGCCAATCGAACCGGCCGGTGGGCTGGGCGGCTTATTCAAATGCAAAATCTTCCTCAGAACCATATAAAAGACATTGAAGAAGTGCGTGCTCTCGTTCGCAGCGGAAATTACGAAGCGGTTGAAATGCTCTACGATTCAATACCGGAGGTGCTGTCCGAGCTTATTCGAACAGCGTTCATACCAAAGCCCGGATACAAATTTTTTGTAGCTGACTTCTCAAGTATTGAGGCCGTGGTTTTAGCTTGGCTCGCCGGTGAGAAGCGCACTCTTGAAGCTTATACCGCAAAGCGCGATCTATATATAGAAAACGCCGAGGTCATGTTCGGAGTGCCAAAGGAGAACATCGACAAAAAGTCACCTCTGAGACAGAAATCTAAAATAGCGGTTCTCGCATGTGGATATGGCGGGTCGGTCGGAGCCTTGAAGGCGTTCGGAGCGCTAGAAATGGGACTGAAAGAGGAGGAACTGAAGCCACTTGTAGACGCTTGGCGTAACGCCAACCCTAATATAGTTCGGTTCTGGTGGGAGGTTGACAAAGCAGTGATGAAAGCAGTCAAAGAGCGAACCATAACAGAAACACACGGTATAAGATTTACATACCAGAGTGCAATGCTTTTCATCACTCTCCCGTCAGACAGACGGCTATCATATGTAAAGCCACGAGTCGGAGAGAACCAGTTTGGCTCGGACTGTATTACTTATGAGGGCGTCGGGATGGCCAAGAAGTGGGAACGAATAGAAAGCTATGGTCCAAAGTTAGTAGAAAATATTGTTCAGGCTATATCCCGCGACATACTAGCCGAGGCGCTCAAAAGGTTAAATAAATGTGGTTATGAAATTGTAATGCATATACATGACGAAGCGGTTATAGAAGCCCCTGCAGATACAACTCTAGAGAACATTTGCTCTGTTATGGGACAAGTCCCTGGCTGGGCAGATGGGCTGGTACTGAGGGCGGATGGAGACTCATTTGAATTTTATAAAAAATAAAAAAGGAAACAGAATCATGAAGGAAACAAATCAAATAATAAAAATTCTCCCCGTAGGCGAGCTGCTTACAGGTGGATACCAGCGCCCCACCAACCCCGCGCAGGTAGAGAAGATCGCCGCAAATTTCGATGAGGCGAAACTCGGGCTTCCCGTCGTCAGCGAGAGAGGCGGTAAGTATCACTTGCTCGACGGCGCGCATCGTACAGCCGCGCTCCGGAAAATCGGGTACACACACGCCAAGTGTATTGTGTTGACAGGACTTACATATCGTGATGAAGCTGAATACTTCCGCACGCAGAACCAGAACAGCCGACCACTCACGAAATACAATCTTTTCAAAGCTGGACTCGAGTCGGGCGATGAGATGTGCGTCAAAATCGATGAAATTACCCGCTCTAATGGTTTTGTTGTGGGCATGTCAAATAAAAGCTTTAATAGTATTCCGGCAATTTACGCTCTCACCACCATTTGCACGGTTTACGGTTATGAAACACTAAACCAAACCCTGCGACTGATCCGCGAAACTTGGGAGGGTGTAGGTAATGTTACACGCCGGGAGTTCTTAGTCGGTGTCGCTGATTTCGTACATCGCTTTGGTACGGTTAACTTCACCGAGAGGATGAGATTTAAGAGCATAACAGAGATATGGCAGGACTATCTTGCGGAAACAACCCGTTCAGCCAGGCTTTCCTCTGATCCTTCAATGCGTCGGGCGTTCTGCTCTGTACTTGTCCGTCATTATAACAAAGGTTTGTCTGCCAACAGCCGTCGCCGGCTTATCATGGAGGGCTTATTGTGAAAGTTAATATAAACGAAGTAAAAGTAGCGACAAGAATACGCAAACAGACCGCAAATATAGAAGAGCTCGCCGGAGATATTAAGCAAAACGGGCTTATAAACCCTATAACCGTCATGTCGGTCTCGGGCGGCGGATATCAGCTTCTTGCTGGATTACGCAGGCTGCGTGCTGCCCGTGAGTTGGGTTGGTCAGAAATTGAAGCTACGGTTGTACCGCCAAAAGGAGCGGAAGAAGCACTGAAAATCGAGTACAGTGAAAATGAGCAGCGAGAGTCCTTTACTTATTCTGAAAAAATGGATTATGCCCGGTTGATTGCAGAAATCGAGAAGGCAAAGGCAAAGGAGCGAATGCTTGCCGGAGAGAAGACAGCTGACCCTGTGGTCCATGGTCCACAGGGTACCCCGACTGGCAGGAGCCGGGACATAATTGGTAAAAAAATCGGTATGAGCGGTAGACAATACGAAAGAGCAAAATATGTAGCAGATCGCGCGTCTCCTGAAATAATTGATGAAATTGACTGTGGGAAACGCAGTATACGAAGTACATATGATAAGTTCTTATCAGACGATAAGAAAACTAAAAATGCAAATATACCCATTTCGGCTCCTGAAACTGTTCGGGAAAAGCCTGGTTTACAAGAGAGTGATCTAGAACGTGCCATACATGCAGAGCGTGAACTAGACGCAATGAAATACCGCCAACACAACGAGATATTTCACCGCGACAGTATAATTGAAAACTTAAAAAAGCGTGTCGCCGAGCTTGAGTCTGAGCTTGAGGCGGCAAATGCCAGAATCAAGGAACTGGAGGAGTATTCCAATGAAGAAACAAAAACTAGAACCCTGTAATAAGCACAGTGACTGCTTTGCTCATATAAGCGGCTTTTGCTTGATACTAGAACTCACGGATTTCGGAAATCGGGACTGTCCGTTTTATAAAACCGTTGAGAACCTTAATGAAGGCAGGTCAAAAAGCTACTGGCGACTTATTGAATTGGGTAGAAACGATCTTATAATAAAATTCAAAGTGAGGGCGTTCAATGCGGATAAGTAAATATAACTCCGAAGAAAGGTATGGAGCGTAATGGGAATAAACTACTACAACTCAGAGCACTATCCCGACCCGACGCCCTATGAGGCAGTGAGGTGTATGGAAGGAGAGCTCTTCAAATATCGCCCACTCGTGTATATCTGCTCTCCCTATGCGGGAGATATAGAAGCCAATGTTAAAAATGCGCAACTGTACTGCCGCATGGCTGTAAATAACGGGTACATACCGATAGCTCCCCATCTGATCTTTCCACAGTTTATGAATGACGAAATTCCGCGCGAGCGTGAACTCGGCATGTTCTTCGGTAATGTGCTTATGAGCAAGTGTGCCGAGGTGTGGGTGTTCGGTAGTTTTATCTCATCCGGCATGGAAGACGAAATAAAACGAGCAAAGCGGAAAAATTACCGTTTGCGCTACTTTAGTAAAAATTGCGAGGAGGTTCACAATGGCTAATACCTGGTGTTTCAAACCCGGAAACCCGGAATACGAAGAATATATCCACAGCACCCAATGGAGGCAGACGGCTGATAAACGGCTCAAGATGGATGACCAAACCTGCTGTGTCTGCAGCGGCAAAGCAACGGACGTGCATCATCTTACATATGACCGCTTCGGAAATGAAATAATGGACGACCTCGTGAGTCTTTGCAGAAGATGCCATAGTCAGGCAGAGGCATTCTATGACCCTGCAGTAACACCTTGGGCAATGGACGAGGTAAAACCGAACGGTAATAACTTTATGGCGGCCATGCGTGTAGATGCTCTGAAAATAGCGCCGACGGTTTTTGATTATCTGAAGGTGGTACGAGGTTCTGATTTTGACTCGCTAATGATGCTCCGACAGCCGGACGACCCTGAGGGTAAGAAATACTGGAGAGTATTGCATAAAGCCGTGAATGCCCTTTGCAGAAAAAGATACTCCCGAAGCTGTGTTGAAGATCGTAGGATCATGATGCTCGAAACAATCACGAGCCATATCGAGGTTATCTGCCTCGCCGAAATTGAACACTATGTCCGAAATGCCGTACAAAATTCTCTCCATGAGATTGTAGTGACGGACTATGCCATTTTCGGTAAATGGGACGCAGTCGGTGCGGAGCTCAGCATTGCAAAAGGAGCGATGCAGAAGCTGCGAAAAGACGATGGCACCAGCTTCGGTCCGTCTTTGCGTGAAACGGTGCTGTACTACTGCGGGTTAGATGCGGCGGCAGGAATTCGGCCTGTTCATGGTTTTTCCTGTCTCAGCGGTGATGATTATAAAAAGCTGAATACAATGGCTGACTACATGACAGCTGTATCCGGCGATGGTGCCTTTAAAGGAGAATATATAAAGGAGGAACAAAAACATGTTAGTTAAAATATCGGTCTGCAACCGCAGAACAGATAAAAAGTATAAAAACAAAGAGTTGGAATGGGATTATATAATCGAACGCAACCGTAATCCTGTTCGCACCTCTGAAACAGCGGAGGAATATTCTAAGCTGCCAAAGGCGCGGCGTGGCGATTTGAAGGATATCGGCGGTCTTGTCGGGGGCTGGCTGAAGGAAGGAATCCGCAAAAACGGGAACGTAACCTTCCGCACGCTGGGCTTGCTAGATGCGGACAACATACCCACGGGTACAGATTTTAATAGCATTGTCCGCACGGCTCTCGATGGCGTTACATATTTTCTCTATTCCACACACAGCCACACGCCGGAAAATCCTCGATGCCGCATTGTTATTTTGCTTGGCAGAGAGGTAAGTGAGGACGAATATCCCGCTGTCATGCGTATGGTCGCCAAACAAATCGGGATGGACTATTTTGACGATTCCACCTATGAAGCCAACCGTATGATGTATTGGGCATCCTGCCCGTCAAACGGCGAGTTTGTGTTCGATGAACAGACCGGCGAACCACTCAACCCTGATAAGTATCTTGGTATGTATGCCGACTGGCGCGATGTAACACAGTGGCCGACATCCACCCGGCAATCCGAAGCGGTAAAGCGTGAAGTAACCAAGCAAGAGGATCCGCTTATGAAACAGGGTGTGATAGGCGCTTTCTGTCGAACTTACTCAATTACAGAGGCTATCGATAAATTTCTACCGGAGGTTTACGCGCCTTCAGTTGTAGAAGGCCGCTATGACTATATTCCCGGCGAGGGTACTGCCGGTGTCGTTGTTTACGATGACAAATTTGCATACAGCCATCATGCAACTGATCCCGCCGGCGGAAAGCTTCTCAACTCCCTTGACCTCGTCCGTATACACAAATTCGGTGACGATGACGAGAAAAAGTCATTTGCTGCCATGATGGATTTTGCCGTAAAGGACGAACTTATCAGCACACTTCTTCTGCGTGAAAAGCAGGAATCGGCGGCAGCGGAGTTCGAGGATTGGACAAAATCGCTAAGACGTGACCGCGGCGGTCAGCTTCAGAACAGCCTGCACAACATAACGATTATAATGGAGAACGATGAAAACCTTAAAGACATTTGCTTCAATCAGCTAGCGGACGGTCTGGAGATTAAGGGCAACGTACCGTGGCAGCATCCGGCAAGATTCTGGCGGGATGCGGATGACGCACAGCTTATAAGCTACGTTGATTCTAATTACGGGACATTCTCACAGCGCAATTATGAGATAGCTATTACCAAGGTGGCAGACGACCGTTCCTATCATCCAATTCGGGAATTTTTAAGCAGCCTTCCGTCCTGGGATGGTATACCTAGAGCAGAGAGTCTCCTTATAACCTATCTGGGTGCTGAGGACAACTCGTATGTTAAAGCTGTAACTAGAAAAACGCTTTGCGCAGCGGTTGCTCGCGTACTCGACCCGGGTATAAAGTTTGATAACATTCTCGTTCTCAACGGCGATCAAGGAATCGGTAAATCCACTCTCATTTCAAAGCTCGGTTGCGAATGGTATTCAGACAGCCTGTCTCTGACAGATATGAATGATAAAACGGCCGCTGAAAAGTTGCAGGGATACTGGATTCTTGAAATCGGCGAGCTTGCCGGTATGAAAAAAGCGGATATTGACAAGGTCAAAGCCTTCATCTCCCGCCAGGATGATAAGTACCGTGCTTCCTTCGGCCGCCGGGTTACCCCTCATCCGAGGCAGTGTATTTTCTTCGGCACTACAAACTCACAGAACGGTTATCTTCGCGACATTACAGGAAACCGCCGTTTCTGGACAGTCAAAACCCCCGGAAATAGCAGAATGAAGCCATGGGAACTTACTAAAGAGGATGTCCAGCAGATATGGGCGGAGGTACTGGTTCTCGTTAATAAAGGTGAAAAACTCTACCTCGACAGTGACCTTGAAACATATTCTCAGGCAGAGCAGGCATCGGCCATGGAACAGGATGACCGCGAAGGACTTGTTAGCTCTTATTTGAATATGCTTCTTCCGGAAAGCTGGGATGCGATGGACATTTATGCACGTCAGGAGTATATCAGAGATCCAGATGCGCCAACTCAGCCGAAAGGCTCGGTACAGCGTAATAGCGTAAGTAACCTTGAGATCTGGTGCGAATGCTTTGGTAAGCGCAAGGAGGATATAAAGCCATCCGACTCGTATGCGATAGCCGCGATTATGCTTCATATAAATGGTTGGCAGAAAACCGATGCGCGCAAAAATCTGTCAATCTACGGCCTGCAGCGTTTATACAAGCGGCTGTGACAACCCATGCTGACAACTTCTGCGGCTTGTCATTGTCACAGGGGTTGTCAGCTATAAAAACCTTATTAATTAAAGCTAAATAGCTTCTTTCCAGACAACTTGACAACCTTTTCTTTATAGCACAATAATACAAGTAAATTATATATAAATAGTATGTTGTCACACGTATTTGCGCGCGTAAAGGAAAAGTTGTCGAAGCTGTCATGGGTTGTCGCTTCGAGGTGAGATTATGAGAGAAAAACAGATAGAACAGAAACTCGTGAAAGCAATAAAAAATATGGGGGGCATGGCACCAAAGCTTATTTGCCCCGGTTTTGATGGAATGCCTGACCGCATCGTGCTTTTACCGGGTGGATATATAGCATTTGTCGAAGTCAAGGCACCTAGTATGAAACCGCGTCGGCTGCAGGTAACGAGACTGGATATGCTTCGCCGGCTAGGGTTTCGGGTATACATACTTGATGACGAGGAGCAAATACCCAAAATAATTAAAGAGACGGGAGGTGATGCCACATGAAGTTCATACCCCACGATTACCAGAGCTACGTTATCGACTACATAATAAAGAACCCGATAGCCGCTGTTTTTCTTGATATGGGCTTGGGTTAAGAAAAACCGTAATCACATTGACTGCCCTGAACGATCTGCTTTTTAATAGTTTTATGGCTCATAAGATCCTTATAATCGGACCCCTTAGAGTAGCACGGGAAACATGGCCCGCTGAAGCAGATAAGTGGGATCACCTACAGAACCTCATCTGTTCCGTGGCAGTCGGTACAGAAGCAGAACGTCGTGCGGCACTATTGAAGCCCGCTGATATTTACATAATCAACCGCGAAAATGTACAATGGTTAATCGAGGACAGCGGGCTGCCATTCAACTATGACACAATTGTGGTCGATGAACTGTCCTCATTCAAGAATTATCAGGCAAAGAGGTTCCGGTCGTTGATGAAGGTTCGACCAAAGGTCAAGCGCATTATCGGGCTGACCGGTACACCCAGTAGTAATGGTCTTATGGACCTGTGGGCTGAGTTCCGGTTACTGGATATGGGCGCTCGGCTCGGGCGGTTTATAAGCCATTACCGCCTCGCCTACTTTCAGCCGGATAAGCGCAATGGACAGGTCACCTTTAGCTACAAACCTCTGCCTGGAGCAGAGAAGGGGATATACGATAAAATCTCTGATATCACTATTTCCATGAAGTCAGCCGACCTTCTGAAGATGCCGGAGCTGGTAAGCAGCGAATACACTATCCGCCTTTCCGATAGTGAGCACAAGCGTTACGACGAGTTGAAGCAAGACCTTGTGCTGCAGCTTCCGGACGGCGAAATCACCGTAGCAAACGCCGCCGCTCTCACCGGGAAGCTGTGCCAGATGGCAAACGGTGCGATCTACACCGACGTCGGCGACACCATCACAATCCATGACCGAAAGCTTGACGCACTGGAGGATATCATCGAAGCTGCTGGTGGCAAGCCGCTTCTCGTCGCCTACTGGTTCAAGCACGACCTTGCCCGCATCAGTGAACGTCTACAAAAACTACATATACCGTTCTCCAAGTTGGACGGCGCAGACAGTATCCGTAAGTGGAACATCGGCGAGTTGCCTGTGGCGCTTATACACCCAGCCTCTGCCGGTCACGGATTGAACCTTCAAAGCGGCGGCTCCTGCATTGTCTGGTTCGGGCTGACCTGGTCACTTGAATTATATCAGCAGACCAACGCCCGCCTGTGGCGGCAGGGGCAGAGTGCCGAAACGGTTGTGGTGCAGCACATTGTGGCGAAAGGCACCATCGACGAGCGGATACTGAAGGTTCTATCAAAAAAGGACAGCACCCAAGCCGCCCTGATCGATGCTGTTAAGGCTGATCTGAAAATATGAGACAAACATACGACAATCCATGCCAATCCGAGTGGAATAAAAAAATATTCGGAGGTATAGATTATGAGTATTATCTGGCAGTACTTAGATAAGCGCAGTGCGGCAATAAACGCACTTAAGGATTATGGCAGTATGCAGCATATCATTGAGCACACCGACGAGGAAATTTCAAGAGCTCGTGATAATATGACCTCGGTCGGCAGCCCGATATTATCTGATGTACCGCGTGGTCCACACAATCCTAAAGCAAATGAAAACCGTATGATTGCAGCCATTGACGAGATTGATGTTCTCAAGGAGCGCTACCGTCAGGCTATGGAATACATGGACTGGTTTAAGCCGGCATGGTCAGCTTTATCGGAGGACGAGCGTTATGTTCTAAAAAAGTTCTACTGGAACACGGATGAAAAGCAAATAGACGCTGTATATGATGTCTGCGATCATTTCAGCATTGAACGCTCCTCAGCTTATAGCAAAAAGAACCGTGCGATACAGCAACTCGCCCTTCTTTTGTACGGTAAATAATGCGTAATATCGCGGACGACATTGTGTAAATACTGTGTTATAATAGTATCATCTGAAACAATGTAGATGTAGAGCTCTCACGGAGTAATTCCGTGAGGGTTTGCTTATTATGTTAAAGATAATGTTTGATGCTAAATATTTTTTTTTTAATAGGAATGCTATTAGCCTATTTTCCTTCATATAATATGATAATTCTTTTTATAGGGGTTAACATGTATTATAATAGTTTTAAAAAAGATAATCCATATATTATCTACAACTTAAGAGCAGCATCTTTACTTACTAATTCTCCCTATCAAATTTTATGGTCTGCAGAGAATATGCTGGTTACTTTACAAACCTTGAAACCAGGTGAAAGTGTTCCAATGATTATGCACCCTGATATGGATGAATTACTTTCTGTTACACAAGGTCAGGGTCGTATTTTAATGGGTGATAAAAAAGATGAAGTTAAATACGATAGTTTTTTTGTTGCTGACAGTGTAATATTTATACCTGCAGGTATGTGGCACATGGTGATTAATCAATATGTTTATCCGCTGATATATGTTGCAATTGAAACCAAGTGTAATAATAAATCATTACCACAAAACATATAACATTTAACGCAAGCACTAGCCTTCAAGGGAGAGATCCCGTGGAGGCTTTTGTTATATTCGCGGAGGTGATACTTTGCCATATAAGCCCAGACGTCCCTGTGCATACCCAGGCTGCAGTCAGCTCGCTGTGCGCGAGCAATACTGTGCCGAGCACCAGAAGGTAATAGACAAACAGTACAACCAGTACGAGCGAGACCCGGCGTCAAATAAAAGGTACGGACGTAGATGGAAACATATCCGTGATCGTTTCATCAAGGCGCACCCTCTCTGCGAGGAGTGTAAGAAGCAGGGTAAGCTGACACCTGCTGAAGCAGTACATCATATCCTACCACTCTCCAAAGGCGGAGGGAATGAAACGAACAATCTAATGGCATTGTGTAAGTCGTGTCACTCGCGTATAACAGTGGAGAGTGGTGACCGGTGGCATTAAATTTTCTAAATTATTTATATTAGACGAGGTTTTCGGGGAATTCTGCAAATCTCGGTAGATTGTTAATGTCAGGTACTATTTCTCTACCATGAAAGTACTTAATGTATTGGTCAGTCTCTTGGTCATATATATGTGAAAGTTCAGTGTATTGCTTTGTGAAGAATATCGGCAACTGTTCCCGAAACCATCCGGAAAGCTGTTGATGAGTTAAATCATTAATTGGAATCCATTTGTTTTCACCTTCATCACACTGTAATAGTTCACCGGAAAATGTTCCTGTTCGGAAAAGGTATATAAACTCCTGCCTTCCGTTTTTCTTGCTCCAATGAACGAGTCCGCATGGGATTAAGTCCGAAACCGTTAAACCCGTTTCCTCTTTCACTTCGCGTACGCATGAATTATAAATGCTTTCACCGATTTCAAGATGCCCACCTGGAAAGGCACCACCTTTCCAGATTTTTGTGCGATCCTGCATAAGGACGGAATTATTAATTAAGTCGTATATCATTACAATGTTCATAACTGCGGTATCAGGAAATTGCATGACTGTCTCCATGTTTATTTTTTGTTTTATTGTAACATAAATATAAGATATTAGTCAATAGTTGTCCAAATATAGGGGCGCCAACCAGGGGAAGTCCATTTCTCTGTGTGGAAAAATAAGGGACAGCGGCCTGGGCTCTCACGCGAAAA
>JAEAME010001532.1_pt1 | contig 15765 bp, 12 predicted proteins | sample 8958731 | NCBI WGS metagenome assembly JAEAME01 (sample SAMN16933194, study PRJNA681113) | bioreactor sludge metagenome | isolation source: anerobic bioreactor sludge (Control) | place: India:Bengaluru | collected 2018-10-24 | reverse complement strand
AGTGCATGCTGTCGGTCACCACCGCCACGGTGCGCCGGAAATCGGCGCGCATGTTCAGCGCCATGAAAGCCGTGGCCGAAAAGGACATGGCCGCCAGCCGGCAGCGCTTCCGTTCCGCCAGCGCGGTTTCCAGTTTGCGGCGCATCTCGAGTGTAGTGTGAATAGAGAGCATGGTCGCTTCGCGAAATATGGCCGCGGCAAGTTCTTTGCGGCTTGTGCCGCAGCCGGCCCGCGCCGCGCTGGGCGTGCGCGTCACCGTCAAGCCGCGGGCCACGGTGGAGATCCCCTTCGTCATCGCCTGGCACTTCCCGACCCGGACCAACGAGTGGGACTCGGAGGAGGAGGTCCGCGGCGAGCGGCTCGTCAACGAGTACAACAACCGCTTCGGCGACGCGCTGGAGGTGGCGGAGCACGTTCTCGCCAACCTGGAGAGCCTCCACGGCCGGAGCAAGGCGTACGCGAAGGCGCTCCTGTCGTCGACGCTCCCCGGCGTGGTGCTCGACGCCGTGTCGACCCAGTCGTGCATTCTCAAGAGCCAGACGTGCCTGTGGCTCGACACCGGGGACTTCCACGGTTTCGAGGGGTGCAGCGCGGAGATCGGCTGCTGCCCCATGAACTGCACCCATGTCTGGAACTACGAGCAGACCCTCGCCTACCTGTTCCCCTCGCTGGAGCGTACGGTGCGGCGCACGGACTATCTCTGTAACGTGCGGGACGACGACTCCATGGCCTTCCGGACGAAGCTGCCCCTGGGCCGGACCTGCTGGGGGTTCCTGCCCGCAGCGGATGGGCAGATGGGTACCATCCTGAAGCTATACCGCGAGTGGCTGCTCTCGGGCGATGACGAGATGCTCCAGGAGCTCTGGCCGAAAGCCAAGCGGACGATGGACTTCGCCCAGAAGGTCTGGGACGCCGATGGCGATGGCGTCATGGAGGGGGAGCAGCACAACACCTACGACATCGAGTTCTTCGGGGCGAACACGATGATGGGGAGCCTCTACCTGGGTGCCCTGAAGGCCTCGGCGATCATGGCCGCGCGGGTGGGCGACGAGGAGGCGCGGGAGCGCTACCTGGACCTTTTCGCGAAGGGCACGGTGAACCTGGACAGCGCCTGCTGGGATGGCGACTACTACATCCAGGTGGTGGATCTGGAGGCCCATCCGCGATACCAGTACGGCACGGGGTGCCTCGCCGACCAGCTCCTCGGCCAGTGGTTCAGCCACGTGGTGGGCCTCGGCCACGTGCTCCCCGCAGACCATGTGAAGTCATCGCTGCGGTCGCTCTTCCAGCACAACTTCCGCACGAGCTTCCACGACCACGCGAACCCGCAGCGGATCTACGCCCTGGCCGATGACGCGGGGCTGCTGCTTTGCACCTGGCCCAAGGGCGGGCGGCCGGCGCTGCCGGTGGTCTACGGGGATGAGGTCTGGTCGGGCATCGAGTACCAGGTGGCGGCCCACATGATCTACGAGGGGCTGGTGGATGAGGGGCTGTCCATCGTGAAGGGGATCCGGGACCGACATGACGGCATCCGGCGGAACCCCTTCAACGAGTTCGAGTGCGGCGACCACTACGCCCGCGCCCTGGCGCGCAGGTCGGTGCTGCTGGCCCTCAGCGGCTACCGGTATTCGGCGCCCGAGGGCAGCCTGAGCTTCGCGCCGCGGCTGGGTGGGAGCAAGTTCGACTGCTTCTTCAGCACGGGCACGGCGTGGGGCACGGTGCACCTCTCGAACGGCAAGGGGGCACCCACCGTGAAGCTCAGTGTCATCGAGGGCGCACTGGAGTTGCGGCAGCTCGGGGCCACCGCGCCGGAGGGCGCAGTCGGCGAGGTCGAGAGCGCCGAGGGCAAGCTCGGCCGACGGAAGCTCGCGGCCGAAGCGACGGTGTGCGAGGGCCGGGCGATGGCGACGTTCGCGGAGCCGGTTCAGATCGCCGCGGGCGAGACCCTCACGGTGACCTTCAAGTAGGGGCCTCTCCTGGGCCCTCTCGGAGCGGCCGGGAGGGCCCAGGGCACGGCTGGGACGCGGGCACAGAGGAGCGTGGCAGCGTGGTCGGAGCGAGCGGTTGTGCCGTTCTGCTGATGCTGAGCGTCGTCGGGCAGGCCGAGGCGGGCGCCGCCGAGGAGGGCGTCATCAACGTCACCCTCAACGGCCTGGAGATCGGCCTCGACGCGGCGACGGGCTCCATCCGGCGGCTGGCCACCGCCGGTCCGGGCGTGCTGCTCGAAGCCGAGGCTGATGAGGCCGGCCTCGTGGACGCCGCCTACCCCGTCGAAGGTTTCGAGGCCTTGCGCCTGGCGGCGCGGCACTCGGAGGGCGCGCGGATCGAGCAGGCGGAGGGCCGGGTCACCATCCACATCGACCGCCTGAGCCCGAGCCGGCCCCCGTTCCAGACCCAGGGCGATGTGTCCGCCACGGTGGAGCTGCGCACCGATCCCGACGGACGATCGGTGGTGCTGACGTGCGAGCTGCGCAACGACTCGGACCGCCCCCTTCGCCAGGTGACCTTCCCCGAGTTGCGAGGGTTGACGCCGGTGGCCGGGCCGGATCAGACGATCCTGAAGACCTGCGGGTTCGGCTCGGCGCCGTTCCGGGAGCTCGTCGTGCCCGAGGCCGATCAGTGGTACGCAGAGAACAGCTCGACGGTGCAACATACGGCGGGCGGCATGTTCAGCACCATGTGGGGTCGCTGGTTGGACCTGGGCGGCCTCAATGGGGGGCTGAGCGTGTTCCCGCGGCGGTGGGGCTGGGACCCACAGGTGCCGCTGTTCGTTCAGCTGCGGCAGGCGACCCAGCGTCTGAGGCTGCTGTGGGCTCACGCTGACGAGGTGGCACCGGGGGAGACCTGGAGCAGCGGCGAGTGGATACTGACCCCGCACGCCAGCGGCTGGGCCAAGGGCATTGAGCCCTACCGCGCCTTCGTGCGCGACCACGCCAAGCGCGCCTTCCCCGTGCCGCAACACATCCGCGAGGCGCTGGGGTTCCGGTCGCTCTGGATGTGCCAGAGCCAGCCGGCGGACCCCACAGACGCGGTGTGGCGGTTCGAAGATCTCCCCGAGTTGGCGCGCGAGGCGCGGGACCACGGGCTGACCGAGATGATTCTGTGGGGGGCGATGCCGGGCTTCGACGCCTCGCTCTCGGAGGTATTCCCGCACCTGGGAACGGAGCAGGACCTCGTGGATGCCGCGGCGCGGTGCCGGGAGCTGGGCATTCGCGTGGCGCCCTTCGTGAGCGTGCTCCAGGCGAGCCCCAAGACGGCGGACCGCTACGGCCTGACGGTGCCGGACAACAACGGCTGGACCTACCACACGGAGATGCTGCCGCGCTGGAACCCGCCGTACGCCACGGGCTACTCGTGCGTCCAGGTCGGCCCGTCGAACGCGCAGTGGCAGGACGAGGTGGCGGCGTCGCTCCGCGCGTGGGCTGACAAGGGCTTCGCCTCGGTAAGCTGGGACCAGTATTGGACGGCCCAGGGCGAGCCGACCATGCAGGACCTCACCCGGCGCATCCGGGAGTACGCCCTCACCATCGATCCCGACGCGAGCTTCAGCGGCGAGGAGCTCTGGAACCTCGAGGTGGACTGCGACTACCTCGACTACACCTGGAACTGGGGCAGCTACCGCGACGTGCAAGCCTACACGAACGCCTTCCCCGCGCCACGGCGGAACGTCAATATCAACCGCTCCGAGGCCGAGGCCAAGTTCGCCTTCATGGACAACCTGTTCATCAACGTCTGGCCTTCGAAGCCGGATGGGATCAACGGCTCGGAGCGCATCGAGAACGTCCCCGTGCTGTCCCGGACGCTCAAGGAGTGCGCGGCCCTGCGCGAGCGGTTCCTGAGCTACTTCACTGACGGGGTCCTGATCGGAGGCTGCCTGCTGCCCGAGCCGGCTCCGGGGGCGCGGGTCGTGTCCTACGTGCTGCCTGATCGCGTGCTGGCGCTGGTTCTGAACCAGGGCGCCGAGGGGCCTCTGACGTTCCGGTATGACCTGCCGCCGTGGGCGCCGGATCGCGCCGCGTTCGCCCTGTCGAGCTTCGACGAGTGGGGTAAGCCACTGGACACGACGGATGTAGGGGCCTCGGGCACGGTCGAGACGCCGCCGCTGGCGCCGCTGCAGATGATGGCGTACGAGTTCGTGGCAAGGTAGGGCGGCGGGCGGGCCCGGGAGGGCCTCGGGACACATCCGCGTATCTGTCCTCCGTACCTCGACGTGGGGGCGCCAGCTTGGTCGTTGTCATGAAGCCTACCCTCGCCTGCAATGCCGCCTGCCGCTACTGCGCATCGGGCGAGGGCGAGGACCACGCGCGCTTCCCCGAGTCCGCCCTGCCGGAGCTGTTCCGGCCCTTCGGGAAGTGGCTTCAGGCGCATCCGCGCGAGCGGGTGTGCTGGATCTGGCATGGCGGCGAGCCGCTCCTCATGGGCCGGGCGTTCTACGAGGCGGTCGTCGACGCTCAGCGCGCGGTGCTGGGCCCGGACGCCCCGCGGATCCGCAATGTCGTCCAGTCGAATCTCTCGCTGATCACCCCAGAGTGGATCCCCACTCTGCGCCGACTGGTCGGCCGGGGCAGCATCGGCACGTCCTACGATCCCGTGCCCGGTTGGCGGCTCCTGGGCCGGGGCGCCCATGTCGGCGAGGCATACGATGACGCTTGGCTGCGGGGCACGGAACTGCTGCGCCGCTCCGGCGTGCGGTACGGGACCGTATACGTCGTTCACTCCGAGAGCGTCGGCCGCGCGAGCGAGATCTACCGGTACTTCCGCAACCACGATGCCCGGGCGGGCGCTCGGTTCAACCCGCTCTACCTCGAGGGGCGGGCCGAGAGTCTCGGGGCGGGCCCGATCAGCCCCGAGGAATACGGGCGGTTCCTCATCGACCTCTTCGACGCGTGGCAGGCCGACGGGCGGAGGATGAGGGTCATGCCCCTCGCCGAGTGGCTCGGGGCATGGTCGGGGGAGCGGCAATGCCTCTGCTGCGACAGCAGGGGCTCCTGCGCGGCGACGCACCTAGGCATCGCGCCCGATGGAGCGGTGTACACCTGCGGGCGAGGCCTCGACAGCGAGACACCCTCCCACGGGAACATCCTGCGGGACCCGTTGGAGACGATCCTGGCCCATCCGCACCGGCAAGCTCTTCTGGGGCGCGCGGAGTCGCTCCGGTCGGGCCCCTGCGCGGAGTGCGAGTGGTGGGAGCTGTGTCACGGCGGCTGTCCCCACGACGCCCTGCTGGGCTCGGGGGACGAGTTGCGAGAGACCCTCTGGTGCGAGTCGCGGCAGCTGCTGTTCGCGCACATGAGGGAGGCGCTCGGACCGCTCGAAGGGAGCCGCGCCTCGGAGCGAGAGGTGCCGGAGAGCGAGCACTGAACATAGCGGCCGTATACGGTGTTTTGGTGCGCCCTGGAGCGGGCGATGTCGAGGCAAGGGGGACCACCGATGGCCAAGCGTAGGCCTGAGGGCGAGGATCCGAGCGTTGGTCGCAAGCTGAGTCCCGTCAGTCGGCGGGCGTTCCTTGGGTTGATTGCCGGGTCCACGGCCGCGCTGTCGGGATGTTGCGGCCCGCTCGTCCGTGCCTTCGGCTCCGCGATGGGCGGCAGCCCGCCACCCACGCCTCCTCTTGAACCGCCGCGCCGACCACGGCGATCGGTAGAGTCTGAGCCACCGGCGGCCGAGTCGGCTGAGCCCGGCGCGAAGAAGACGACCCCGCCCAAGCCCGCACCCACGAAGGCGGCCCCCGCGAAGAAGCCCGCGCCCGGCTACACCGAGTACAACGACTACAGTGAGTACCTCGACTACGCGGAGTACGCCGATAGCTACATCGACTACGAGTACACGGAGTATGAGGAGTACTACGACTACGGCGACGTGCCTGACCCGCAGTACGGCGACTTCGACGTCCCGTATGAGGAGTACTCCGACTATGGCGACGTGCCCGACCCACAGTACGGCGATTTCGACGCGCCCTATGAGGAATACTACGACTACAGCGACTACTTCGATGGCGCAGTAGGCTGAGCCGAGGAGGAGAGCGTTTGCACCACACGCCTAGCGAGCGGGAGCCACGCGTGGCCTGCAAGCTGAGCCCCGTGAGTCGGCGGGCGTTCCTTGGGCTGGTGGCTGGCTCAGCGGCGGGTCTGTCGGGCTGCTGCGGGCCCCTGGTTCGAGCATTCGGCTCGGCGGTAGGCGGGCAGCCCGTTCCACAGACAGCGCCTGACGCGCCACCACGGCCCGCGCCGCGGGTGGAGTCCGAGCCGCCCGCTCCGAAGGCGGCGACGCCGCCGAAGCCCGCGCCGACTAGAGCCGCGCCCGCGAAGAGACCGGCTCCTGGATACACGGAGTACAGCGACTACAGCGAGTACGCGGACTACTCGGAGTACGTTGAGGCCTATGGAGACTACGGGGACTACGGCGACGTGCCCGACGCTCAGTACGGCGACTTCGACGCGCCCTATGAGGAGTACTCCGACTACATGGACCAGTATGGGGATGCCGAGGTGGGTTACGGCGACTCCGGGTATCTCGATGTAGGTTACGACGACGCGTGGAAGGGCGAGGGCTACCCCGACGGTGGCTAGGGCCAGACGCCAGAGCCGATGGGCCGGCGCTCGCGTGTGGGATGTGCCGGCTCATCTCCTGCCGATCGAGGGCGCCCGCCGAGGGATCCTTCGCGTCACCCCTGATACCTCGGTCGCGGAGACCCTCCATTCCGGCGGGGCGCGTGAGGCTGCGATCGGGTTCGCGGCGGACATCGCCCGTCTGCCGGAGATCCCTCAGGCGGAGATCCCGCCGAATCTCGTCCCTGGGCTCGTTCGGATCGCGTGGGACGGCCGACCGCTGGAAGGCCACATCGCGGAACTCCTGCGGGTGGGCGCGTGCCTGGATCTCGCCCCGTCGGATGGCGTTCTCGACGCCCTGGTGGAGTGCTCCGAGGCGGGCGTCATGTGCCGGCTCATCGACCTGGCGGCGTGGACTGCGGCGCCCGAAGCGCTCGCACCCGCCCTGGAGCACTACCTGACGTCGCCTCGGCTCGAGGTGCCGATCGAGCCCTGGCACTCGATCGCCCGCGGCATCGCGTCTCGCCGGCCGCGGGACCTATCGGGCACGTACGACGAGACCCTTCGCCGGAACTACTGGCTGGGCGAGGATGGCTCGGTGAGCCTCTCGGAGCGGCATGCCGCCGGGGGGCTGGTCTTCGGGCGGCTGGAGGACGGCCCGGAGCGGTGGCAGCAGTCGCCGACGTGGCGCGCTCTCGAAGCACGGGGGCGCCAGCCCTTCCTGAGACGGTCGAACTGCGCCTTCTGCCCGCACTACCTCTGGTGCGGCGCCTACGCGGCGGATGATGCGGGCAACCCAGACCCCGCTTGGTGCGGGGTCTGGATCCCTCTCTTCGAGCGGCTCCAGGAGGCGGCGGACACCGCCTGGGCGGAGGCCGGGGAGGGCGATCCGGAGGAGTACCCCGGGTAACGGAGGCCTCAGTCCTCCTCGGCAGCGGCCGTCCCGCGATCGGGGATCCCTGGCAGCGCGAACCAGGACGTCAGGAATCGCTCGAGGCTCCCCTGGAAGGGCGCGCGCTTGATGTCCATCCACGTGAGCTGATCGCCGACGGCGAAGTACACCCACGTCGCGCCGTCCGCCTCGATGAGCTCGGGATCGGACGCGTTGATCCCCTCGTCGAGCCCCCGCGGTGAGAGCACCGGATTGGCGGGGCTGAGCTCCCAGTGGATGAGGTCGGGTGAGCGGGTGATATAGGTCTCGAAGTAGTGTCTTGGCGCGCGACGCTCAAGGTAGAGAGCGTAGTAGTAGCCATCGGCATAGCGGAGGCAGGGGCATGCGGCGTAGCGGTCGGTCCCGAAGCAGGCGCCGGGGAGCTTGGCCCAGCTCCATAGGTCGTCGGACTGGGCGAACTTGATGGTGAAGGGGGGAAAGGCGGGGTCGTTCGACTCGTAGGCCATGGCGAAGCCCTCGGGACTCTGGCAGACGGAAGTGTTGAAGATCTGCTCGTTCTCGTCCTCGATCACCACCTGGGACTCCCAGCGCTGGAGATCGCGGGAGCGGAAGGCCGTGACGTCATGCCAGCCATCCGGCTCGAAGCGCGAGGCGAACACATAGAGGGTGTCGTCGTGGACGATGGCCGAGGCGAGGCTGTACCCCTCGGCGAAGCGCGCGAACTCCTCGCCCGTAGCAGCGTCCTCGAGGAGGAGGTAGTAGTCCTGCCTCACGCCGCCCGACCCTGGCCGAATGCACTTCAGGTGGGAGAGCCGGCCCTTCCAGAGTATGGGTGTCAGCTCGCAGAGGTCCTCGGCGATCAGCTCTCGGGGACCGAGGGCCTCGGCGTGGCGCGGCGCGGGGGGCGAGAGGCGCGCGAAGTCCTCGACAGGCCACTGGGCCAGGCGGTGCATCCCCGCCGGCACCACCTGCTGGAACTGGACGTAGGCGCGCACATCGCCGGTGACCGAGTACCCGATATCCCCCTCGGTTGCCTTGTCGACGATGACCCCGAAGACCTTGTAGCCCATCAGGAGGCAGTCCTCGAGGTCGACGTGGAGCAGTTCGCCGCGCTGCACGCTCTGGATTATCCCGTCGGTGGGGGTCCCATGGGGCTGAGAGAAGTTCAGGGCCGCGAGCCGGCATCGGGCGCAGCGCACTCGGGAGTAGGTCTCATACCCGAAGTTGCTCCCCTTCAGAGCGCACTGAGGCCCCACCATGACGCAGTCCTCGAAGACGGCGTCGGTATGCTCGGGCATGGTGGGATTCTCGACCCGGACATATGCCGCGGCCGTGTCCCCCCAGAAGTCGAGGGCCCAGAGGTGACAGCGTCGGTAGGTGATCGGCTCTTCGGGCCGGGACAGACAGCTCGCGACGCCGCCCCCGAAGGCGCGCCCGATGCTCACGCAGTCCTCGACGAGGACCGAAAAGGGCTCGACGTGGTCGGTGCAGTCGAAGAAGACGCCGCCATCGCCGCCGGTGAAGTAGAGGTTCCGCAGGGCCCAGCGATCCCACCAGATGGCGGACGTGGTCTCGGCGGTGTGCTCGGAGGACCAGCCCTGGGTGTAGGCGCGGATGGGGCCCCACCAGTCGTAGCTCTTGAAGCCCTGGAGGCCTGGGTCGCTGGAGTCCACGACGACCTCGCCGACTCGGCCTCCGCCGTAGGAGCCATCGACATCGCCGACGAGCTCGTTGTAGGCGCCCTCCGCGCCCTTGAAGGCGGGGTTGAGGTTCGCCTCCAGGTAGGTGTCGGGCCGGACGACGATACGGTGCCCGCCCCGGTCATCGGGGATGGCGTCGAGGGCCTCCTGGATGGTACGGAAGGCGGTTGCCCAGGTTCGTCCATCGGAGCCGTGGCCGAGCTTGGAGACGTAGAGGGTGACGCCATTGGGGGCCTCGGGCTGAGCCAGGCCGAAGGACGCGCAGAGGGGAGCGAGGAGCAGCCATGGCATGGGGCAGCCTCCATCCGGGCCGATGGGATCAAGCCCGCGCGGCTCGGTTTCCCTATAGGCAACGGCGTGGCCTGCTGGGTTGCTCCCGCGAACCCACGGGTATCGTATGGTCGTTGGTGCTGTGGGCCGGCTGACGTCTGGCAGGCGGTCACCAATCGTGCTATTGTCTCTCTATTACTACTGGATCGTGGGGGAAGCGCTCGTGTCGAGTCGCCGATTAGTGTGCGCCCTGTGGGCCATCAGCGCCCTCGCCCTGCCGCTCCTCGCTCAGGAGCAGGCCGGCGACGACGTGCAGTACCCCATCGTTTTGGGGATGCACCAGGTCACGGGCAACTACGATGATACGGACCCCTTCGGTCCCGTGCTCAAGCTCTCGGACTTCGAACGGCTCCTCGGCTGGCTGAAGGACAACGGCATCCGGACTCTGTCCATGGCCGAGTACTGCGAGGCGATCCGGCTACCCGATCCGCCCCGAGACGCGGTGCTTCTGACGGTGGACGACGGTTACGAGACCGTCTACACGGAACTCTATCCGCGCCTGCGGGAGCGCGGGATGCGGATGACGTCCTTCGTCATCACAGACCGAGTGGGCGAGACGAACACGGTGAACCCGCATCAGCCGTGGTTGACGTGGGAGCAGTGCCGCGAGATGGCGGCCAGTGGGATCGTGGACATCGAGGCTCACGCGGCGCGGTCGCACCAGGAGATCAAGGGCCGGCGTTCGGGGCAGATCGTCACCGAGCCGTGGATGGTCACTCGGCTCTTCGACCCGACGACCCGGCTGGAGGAGTCGGAGGAGTCCTACCGGAGTCGGGTGCGCGAGGAGCTTCGGACCGCGGCCCAGGCCATCGAGACCCACACGGGTCGGCGGCCGCTGGGCTTCTGTTGGCCCTTCGGCGTGACCAATGAGTACGCCGTCCAGGCGTGCCGCGACGCGGGGTACCTCGCCTCCTTCACGCTGAACAAGCGCATGGCGGATCCGGGGTGCCGGATGCGGTTCCACATCCCCGAGCAGGAGGATCAGGCGCTCGCGCTGCTGACGCCGCGTCCAGAGCGGTCGGCGGAGCTCTATCCCCCTCCGGTGGAGCCGAAGATCGAGCCGATCCCCGTCCGTCCCTCGCCCCAAGCGGCGACTCGGGAGCCGGCGCGGCCGCTGCTTCCCATGGCGCTCGCGGGGGGCGGGGCCCTCATCGTGTGGGGGCTGTTCTACGTGCTCCTGTTCCGGCACGATCCGGAGTAACATCGGCCGCCGCCACGCCGCGCCTCCAGGAGGACCCATACGTGCTGCACAACTTCCACTGTCACACGACTCTCTCCGATGGCGAGTTGTCGCCGAAGGCGTTGAACCGGCGGGTCGCCCACGCCGGCTACCGCACCGTGGCGATCACGGATCATGCCGCGGCGGGCGGGCTGGAGCGGATCATCGCTGAGGTGGCGGAGGATGGCGAGGTCGGGGGGGCGCCATTCGGGATCGATGTCATCCCCGGCGTGGAACTCACCCATGCCCCGCCATCGGCCATCCCCACCCTAGCCCACCGGGCGCGGGAGGCGGGGGCGCGGATCGTGATCGTCCACGGTGAGACGGTGGTCGAGCCCACACCCGAGGGCACGAACCTCGCGGCGGTCTCCTGCCCCGACGTGGACATCCTGGCGCACCCCGGCCTCATCACGCCCGAGGTGGCACGCGTCGCGGCGGAGAGCGGCGTGCTGCTGGAGATCACGGCGCGGAAGGGCCACTCGCTCACGAACGGGCATGTGGCCAAGCTTTCGGACGCGGCGGGGGCGAGCCTCATCTTCGGTCTCGACGCCCACGGTCCAGGGGACATTCTCTCGGCGGCCATGCGTGACGCGGTTCTGCGGGGCGCGGGGCTCACCGACGAGCAGCTCCAGATGGCCGCCGTCGACGCGCCGGCAATGCTCCGCAAGAGGGTGGGCCTCTCCTAGGGTGAACCCTGATGGGGAACCCTTGAGCCCACGCACCACACGGTGGTCGGGGCCGGAGATGACGGACCCATGGAACCCGACTGGACTCCTCCAGGCGACGACTCAGACGACTTCGATGACGAGAGCCACGACCCTCGGGAGCGCGCGCTGCGCCACATCCAGGAGGAGATCCGTGAGGCGCGCCTGACGGGCGATTCCGCACGGGAGGCGCGGGCTCAGGCTGCTCTGGGGCTCATGTACTCGGATCAGGGGCGGCTGGAGAACGCCACCCAGGCCTTCCGCGAGTGTCTCCTCACGGCCCGCGACGGCGGGGATCGCGAGGGGGTCGCCTGGTCCCTCTTCCAGCTTGGTCGCATGCACGGTCAAAGCGGGAGCCTCGAGGATGGCCTCGGGTTCCTTCAGGAGTCCATGGAGGAGTGGACCGGCTTGGATCACCCGAGCGGGCTGATCCAGACGGAGATGCTGGCGGCGCAGTTCCACTCCGAGGCGGGGCGGCTCTCCCAGGCCATCGGGCTTCTGCAGCGGGCGCTGGAGCGCGCCCGTGAGTCGGGCGAGGGGGACACGGAGTGGCGCGGCCTGCGGGACATCGCCGACATCTGGGCACGGCAGGGCCGGTGGAGGGAGTGCGCCGAGGCTCACCGCCAGTCCATCCAGATCCTGTCGGACCAGGCGAACCAGCGAGAGGAAGCGGTGTCGTGGGTCGCCCTCGGATCCGCTCACTTCGAGTGCGGGCAGTACGAGGTTGGCCTGGAGGCCATCGACCGGGCGTGCGAGCTGTACGACCACTGCGAGGACATCCGCTCCCAGGCCTCGGCCCAGATGACCGCAGCCTCGGCTCTCGCCTCGGCGGGCCATGTGGCGCAGGCGCTGGAGCGGTTCGAGGCAGCTTTCAGGCTCGCGGAGGAGATCGGGGATGACGCGCAGGCGGCGCGGATGTGCCTCTGGGCGTCGGACTTCTACGATGACATCGGCCACTTCACCACCGCTCTCGATCTGGCTCGCCGGTCGGCGGAGCTCGCGGCGCGGGTGGGAAACACGGGCCAGGAGTGCCGGGCTCTGGAGCTTGCCGCCCATGCGCTGCGGGAACTGGGCAAGGATCGGGAGGCGGCCGAGTGCTACGCCCTGGCGGCGGAGAAACACGCTCAGGAGGGCAGGCGGCAGGGCCAGGCGGGCGCTCTAGCGGGATGGGGTTCGGCTCTTTTCGCGCTGGGCGATAGCGAGGAGGGCATACAGCGTACCGAAGAGTCCCTGAGCATCGCGCGCTCCCTCGGTGATGAGCCGACGGTGGCCTCCACCCTCCTGCGGCTCGCCCAGTTCCGTCAGAACGCGGGAGATCCCGCCGGCGCCGTGCGTTGTCGGGAGGAGGCCCTGAGCCTCTATAAGGCGTTGGGCGATGCGGGAGGCATGGAGAACGCCCTGGGAGCCCTGTACCGAGCGGCCTTTGATGCCGCCGACGCGGACACCGCACGCCAGCTCGGGCAGGCTCGGGTCGAGCTCGGTCGAGCGGTGGGATCGGCGCGCATCGAGCTCACAGGCCTCTGGGCACTGGTGGAGGTCGCTGGTCAGCCGGAGTCGCCTACGGACCAGCTCACGGCCAGCGCGCGGATCATGGAACTGGCTCGCGAGATGGGAAGCAGCCGGGTTCTGCATGATGCCAGGGAAGCGCGCATGAGCGCCCTGCTCACGCTGGAGCGGCACGACGAGGCGGCAGCGGAGATCAAGGCGTGGATCGAGGAGGCGTCTCCCTGGGAGAGCCGGGAGATCATCCGGTGGGGCGCCACGGCGGCACTGACGCTCGAGCGGGCCGGGCGCCACGAGGAAGCGTTGGCCCTATGGAGGACCTATCTCCCTCCCGTGTTGGCCGGTTGGGGGAACGAGACCGCCGTGATGTCGATCGAGAGCGCCCTCACCTGCGCACTGGAGGAGGGCGACAAGGGCATGGCGCTCGAGCTGAGCGAGTCGCTGCTGGAAGCGGCGAGCAAGAGCGACGATCCGGAGGAGCGGAAGAAGGCGGTTCGGCTTCGGATGCAGGCGCTCCGAGAGAACCGGCTTTGGGGCGGCGCTGTAATGCTAGCGTTCAAGGACGCCTTCACGCGTTACAGCTGATCGCTCCGATGGCCTCATCCAGATGTCGCGGTGCGGAGCCGCAGAGCGACTCCGCACCGTTCCCACCCACGTGACACGGCCATTCCTCAAGCAACCCGAAGCACCTGCCGAAGCCTCGCCCGGGTGTCGTCGAGCCAGTGGTCCAGCGTGCTGGTGGTGAGGGCGCCACCGGGACAGTAGTCCCTCAGAGTGGTCTCCCGATAGGGGCGGTGAAGCCCGGGGTGCACGTCCTCGATCCGTCGACCGAGGCAGTCCATACCCTTGTGGATCGCCGACGACAGACCCGGGTCGAGCTCACTCTCATCGCACCACTGGAGCAGATCCTCGCGTGCAATCTCATAGTGCCCGCTCAGGCGGAGATCCGCGTTCTCAGCGGCCCACACGGACAGCGCGCCATGGGGGGCATCGTCCAGGAGACGTATACGCACGAAGACGATCGCCTTGTGGGGCCGCTCAGGCCGCAGTTCACGGTCGCCAATGACGGCGCCCTGCAGAAGCAGGGCGGTGGCGTCGAGCAGAGCGGCAAGCTGATCAGGGCTGATCCCCTGCTTCTCGGCGACCGGCGCGGACTGGTTCTCCCGGCCCCACTCCTCGAAGGAGACCTGGCTCCGCTCGAGGCGGTTCGGGCGCCGGCGGCCTAGGTACGACTTGCCCTGGAGCATGCAGAGCGCTCGCTTCTCCACGAGGGCGCATAGCACGGCGAAGTCGACCGAGCCGCGCTCGATCATTCCGATCAGGGCATCGGCCACCGCCCACTCGACGTACTCTTCGCAGATCTCGGTGTAGGGCTCCTGACACCTGCACTGGTCGTTCACCGAGCGGGTGACCGCTTTGACGATGTTCGCCCGCTGCTGCACCAGGGTCCGGATGGCCTCCGTTGCCGCACGGTCGTCGGCCATCTTCGTGGCCTGGGACGCCACCCCGGACCAATCCACGTGTCCGTCGTGGTCCAGCTTCCAGACATCCCGCAGACTGAGGTTGGCCGCGCGCCCTATGGCAGTTCCCCTTCCCCTTACCGTCGCCGTGCACTGGCTCGGACATGCACTACTGGCTGGGGCCACCGATTCCATAGACGTTCCTAAGTGTTGTTGGTCGCGCCAACACCTCCCTGGCACATGATCTTCGGCGGGGCAAGAGCCTCGCCCTGGTCACGCTCGCGCTACGAGCCCTCCGAAGGCCGGACCAGCAGGTCGCCGAGCCGCTCCACGACAGTGGGAGCGAGGCAGAAGGGCTCGATCCCGTCGTCATCGGTCGGCTTGACGAGGCCGCGGTCGAGCAAGGCTCGCAGGGCCGGCGGCGTCTCGACGTCCTCGGAGCCGCAGAGCCTTCGGGCCTCAGATCGGAGGATCCGAGTGTCCGAACCGACGTGTCGGGCCGCGAACCACAGCAGCATCAGCTCCTCGTCGTCGGTGAGCCCATGCTCCTCCCGCAGGGCCACGGTAGTCCACGGGGTCTCGGACGCCGGGGACGAGAGGTCACGAAGCGCGTTCAGCCGCTGCATCCAGTCCCGGATGGTGGCTGGATCGCAGTCTCCGCTGCCCATGGCTCGGGCATCGGCGCCCGCGGTGAGGGCCCGCAGGACGAGCTGCATCCAGTTCTCCTCACTGACCGGCTCGGAGGGGATGTCGTCGGGGCCGAAGGTGAGTCGGGGTGAGACCTCGTCCATCCTCTCCTCGAGACTCCTGAGGAGTGCGGAGAAGTCAGGGGAGCTGCTGGAGTCCAGGTCCACATCGTCATCGTCATCATCGTCGTCGTCAGACCGCTTCCCCGTATAGGCAATCCTGGCCAGGGTGGGGATCTCCCGACGCGCCTCGCTGGCGATGGTTCGGATGACCCGCGCTAACTGCTTGGAGGTGAGGGAGCCATCCTCTATGGGCAGGAAGTAGTCGATGGTCACCTCGCCGTCACTCTTGTCGAACCCCCAGCGGCCGACCTTGATGCGGTAGTTGTGGTTGGCGATCCACTCCAGGGCCGCATCCCTATGAGGCACCTCCTTGACGTTGAAGACGCTGTGGGCGCAGGCCAGCAGCCCCTCGCCCTCCTCGGTGATCGTAACCTGAACGGCACATGAGGGGAACTGGAGGAGCGCCCCGCTGTCGTCGCCGAAGGCTCTGAACTTCAGGTTCGCGTCACTCAGTAACTCCACAAGCTCGCTCATCGTGATCGCCATCGCGCAACCCTCCCGCCGGTCGCCATCGCGCTGTGGGGCATCCGGCCATCATGTTCGGGACCCATCGGACGCTGCGGTGCGAGGGGTCTCCTAGTAGGTAGGGACCCGTGCTGG
>JAEAME010001530.1_pt1 | contig 15789 bp, 12 predicted proteins | sample 8958731 | NCBI WGS metagenome assembly JAEAME01 (sample SAMN16933194, study PRJNA681113) | bioreactor sludge metagenome | isolation source: anerobic bioreactor sludge (Control) | place: India:Bengaluru | collected 2018-10-24 | reverse complement strand
CATTGAATCAAATAAAAAACTAGAACTCTTTTATTCCGGAAATATACCGGAAATCGATTTCAGCTCGATACAACAGAAGGAAAACTCGGCTACTCGAGCAGCCTCAGCTGCAGTACTAAGCGTCCTTGCAAAAAAGATCGAAAACATGATTGTTGCATCTGCTGACCTTTCAAACTCCGATAAGACTGATGGTTTCCTTAAGAATACAAAAGCTTTTTCAAAGGGGGATTTTTCAGGAGCATTCCTGCAGGCGGGCGTTACTGAACTGACAATGGCTGCAGTGATTAACGGGATGGCATTACATGGAGGTGTCATACCTGCATGCGGAACTTTCTTCGTTTTTTCCGATTATATGAAGCCTGCCGTACGTCTTGCCTGCCTTATGGGAATTCCTGCCAAATTCATCTGGACACATGATGCTTTCAGGGTTGGAGAAGACGGACCTACTCATCAGCCGGTGGAACAGGAAGCACAGATAAGGCTCATGGAACATCTGAAGAATCACCACGGGGAAAACAGCATGCTTGTACTCCGTCCTGCTGATGCTGTTGAGACAAATGTTGCATGGAAGCTGGCCCTGGAGAACAAACGCACACCAACAGCCCTTATACTTTCACGCCAGAATATTAAAGACCTTCCTTCAGATAGCAGCAACAGGTTCTCCGATGCAATGAAATCAAAGCATGGAGCCTATGTTGTGCAGGATTCACCGGGCAGTCCCGATGTGATCCTTATTGCGAGCGGCTCTGAGGTATCAACCCTTGTCGAAGGTGCAGCTCTGCTTCAAAAGGACAACCTGAAGGTTAGAATAGTATCAGCACCTTCGGAAGGACTATTCAGGGGAGAGACTCAGGCATACCGTGAGTCAGTTATACCTGATGGCATACCCGTATTCGGGCTCACTGCAGGATTACCCGTAACCCTTCAGGGACTCGTCGGTCCGAAAGGTAAAGTATGGGGCGTTAATTCCTTCGGATATTCGGCACCATATAAAGTGCTGGATGAGAAATTTGGTTTTACAGCTGAGAATGTTTACCGTCAGGTAAAAGACTACCTGGCTCAATATAAAAAGTAAACATTGTGATCATTCGTTTAAGGCCGCCTCATCAGCGGCCTTATTTTTTTACTATCTTTGCGCCCAAATTTTTAATGAATGGAATACGATATCAAACCCGGAGTAAAAGGGCTTATTTTTGATCTCGACGGAACACTGGCCGATACTATGCCGTATCATTTCATGTGCTGGAGCCTGGCAAGCAAAAAATTCGGGATTGACATGGATAAAACTTTCCTGCGGAAACTTAACGGAAGTCCCGGAAAAGTAATTGCCACCGAGCTTATTAAAAAGTATGGGATGGATGGTGCCATTTCAATAGACGAGATAATAAAGGAAAAGATAAGACAGTTTGATAAGTTCCAGCACAAAGTCAAGCCCGTCAAACCTGTTGTTGATATAGTAAGGAAATATCATGGCATACTTCCAATGGCTGTCGGAACCGGAGGCCACAGGGAAACGGTAGTCCGTACGCTTGAGACAATTGGGTTGAAAGACTATTTCGATATAATTGTAACATCAAACGATGTTGATAATTTTAAACCGCATCCTGAAACATTCCTTAAATGTGCCGGGCTTATGAATGTCGATCCGGCATTTATTGAAGTATTTGAGGATGGCCATCTCGGCCTGGAGGCAGCCCGCAAGGCAGGAATGATCGTGACGGACGTCAGCTCGTGGTATGATTCGAACTGGTAGGAGGACGGAGATAAGGAGCAAAGCGACGCAATCCCGCAAGCGGGACCGGAAGAATAATCCAATGAATGTATGTTTGAGGAATGAAGGATATTGTAAACATAGTCACTACTTCTGATGGTTCACATACTATCTATGTTCCGGAACTGAAAGAACATTACCATTCAATCCATGGCGCTGTCCAGGAATCGAAGCACATATTCATAAGTAACGGTTTTGATGTATGCAAAGCTGATCCGCTTAAGATCTTCGAGGCCGGATTCGGAACAGGTCTTAATGCGCTCCTGACAGCGATCAGGAGCATTGATTCTAACAGAAAGGTTTATTATACATCGATTGAGAAATATCCCCTTGATAAGAGCGTCACTGATGTTCTCAATCATGCTTCATTCACAGGTCAGGATGCTGCAATGCTTTCAACGCGAATCCATAATGCAGTACCCGGAATAATGACACCTGTATGCAGCACTTTCAAAATTGAAAAAATTATCGGAGACCTTGTAACGGACGAATTATCAGGATCCTATGATCTGATTTATTTTGATGCTTTCGGTCCTGACAAGCAGCCTGAGATGTGGTCTCTTCAAATATTTGAGAAGATAGCAGCAATAACAAAACCTGGAGGGATACTTGTCACATATTCCTGTAAAGGAGATGTAAAAAGAAATCTGAGAGCTTCAGGATTCGATGTAAAACTGTATCAGGGACCACCCGGAAAAAGGCATATAATACGTGCTTTAAAAATCTGAAAAAAACAATCATTCTCTTTTTTGCAAAGGTCAAAGTGTTATCTTTGCGGAAACTTAATTTAAAAATTTAAAATGAAAATCAAGGGATTAACAGTTCTGACAATAGTATTGGCTTTTATAGCCGGATCTTGCGCTAACAATGCAGTCAATAAGGCAAAAATGAAAAGTGGAAGCGACACGCTTTCTTATGCTTTTGGAATAGTAAATTATAATGCACTTACAAATGACAGCCTTGAGCTTGATCCCATGCTTGTTGCCAAAGCTATGATCGACGGGAAGAAAGGTGAACCCGCAATGTCTGACGACGAAGCAAGGGCTTTCATAATGGTATATGTGAACAAGCGGGAAGAGGAAAGGGCAGCAAACCAGGCTGAGCAAAACAAAATTTTATATAAAGACTATATTATGCAAAACGAAGAATTCCTTAGCAAGAATAAAGAAAAGCAGGGCGTTACCGTAACACCCAGCGGGTTACAGTATGAAGTTATAAAGATGGGAACGGGAGCTAAACCTACACTCCAGAACACTGTTAAAGTGCACTATACAGGCACCCTGATCGACGGTACAAAATTTGACTCATCTGTCGACAGAGGAGAACCTGCTGAATTCCCGGTATCGGGTGTTATTTCCGGTTGGACAGAAGCTCTTCAGCTTATGCCTGTCGGTTCAAAATTCAGGATCTGTCTTCCGGAGAATATCGCTTACGGTGCAAACGGAGCAGGCGATGTAATAAAACCATTTTCCACCCTTGTTTTTGAAGTGGAACTTCTCGAAATAACACAGTAGTTTATCATCCAGGGGAAACAGATCAGGTCAGGTATGTTTTCAGATTCATAATCAGAAAAGATAATCCAGATGGCATTTGAAATAAGCGGCAGAATTATTGATATTCTCCCTGTAAACCAGGTAAGTGACAAATTCAGGAAACGCGAATTTGTAATTGAAAAGAAAGAGAGTGGCGGAACTGCAGTCTTTACTGATTACATTAAATTCCAGCTTGTCCAGGATAAATGCGATCTTATTAATGAATCGTTCCTGAACGAGGATGTGAAGATCTGGTTTAATGTGAAGGGCAATAAATGGGAACGCGACGGAAGGATCAATTATTTCACAAACCTTGATGCCTGGAAGATTGAAAAAATATCCGGCATGCCGGGAAATCAGGGACCGGCACCTGGTCCAGGGTTAGAGGACGTTCCTCCCGAGATCGATGAACTGAGTGATCTCCCCTTCTGAAAAATGATAAACCCTCTGTTACAGGAATGGGATACTCCTTTTGGCTCCCCTCCTTTTACTGCCATCGAAATCAGGCATTTCAGACCGGCAATTGAAGAGCTTATTAATTCTGCTTCTGCAGAAATAGAACTTATTTCTTCAAACCCGGATATTCCTGATTTTGAAAACAGCGTCGCTGCCCTTGATAAGGCCGGTGACAGACTTGGCGATATAAGCTCAATTCTGTTCAATCTGAACAGCGCCGAGACAAATAAAGAACTTCAGGATGTTACCCGGGAGATATCCCCCCTGCTTACACGCTTTTCAAATGATATAACTTTAAATGAAAAGCTTTTCGCAAGGATAAAATATGTTCATGAAAGAAAAGATCAGTACGACCTGAATACTGAACAGCTGATGCTCCTTGACAGGCATTACAGGAACTTCGTTCTTGGCGGAGCCGGCCTGCCGGATGACAAAAAAACAAGATTCAGGGAAATATCTGAAGAACTTTCACAACTTTCTGTAAAGTTCGAGGAAAATATACTCGATGAGACAAATGCTTTTGAGCTGAATCTGACTGATGTAACTGATCTCGAAGGATTACCGAAGGGTATAATAGAAATGGCAGCCATTGAAGCAAGCAGTCGCGGCAAGGAAGGATGGGTCTTTACGCTTCATGCTCCGAGCTTCATCCCCTTCATGAAATATTCTGAGAGAAGGGAACTGAGGGAAAAGATGTTCAGGGCTTATTCTTCACGGGCTTACAATTCAAATTCTTATGATAACAAAGAATTGGTTGTCAGAATAACAAATCTGCGGCTTGAGCTTGCCAATATACTGGGATTCAGGAATTTTGCAGATCTTATGCTTGGCGACAGGATGCTTGACAGTGTTGAAAAGGTAAATTCATTTCTTGACGAACTCCATAAGTCATCTCTTCCGGCTGCACAACGTGACTTTAATAATGTTAAGGATCATGCCCTCAGGAATGGTCATAAGGGCTCATTCGAAAAATGGGACTGGGCCTTTTATTCTGAGAAGCTCCGTAAAGAGAAATTCAATCTTGATGATGAAATTCTAAGACCGTATTTTAAACTCGAAAAACTGGAACAGGCTGTCCTCGATCTGGCTTCCACCCTTTATGGTATAAAGTTTATCCCGCGGTATGATATACCTGTTTACAATACTGAAGTCAGGACCTGGGAGGTACTTGATACAGATGACTCATTTCTTGCAATCCTGTATATTGATTATTTTCCCCGTAAAGGGAAAAACGGCGGCGCATGGATGACTTCATACAGGGAACAGAGGGTTTCAGGAGGAAAGGATATCAGGCCATTGATCTCAATCGTTGCCAATTTTACAAGACCAACCGGAACCAGGCCTTCCCTGCTTACCTTCGAAGAAGTAAATACATTTCTTCACGAATTCGGTCATGCTCTTCATGGCATTTTTTCGAAATGCAAATATGAATCTCTTTCTGGCACAAATGTGGCACGCGATTTTGTTGAACTGCCTTCCCAGATAATGGAGAATTATGCCGGTGAAAAGGAATGGCTGAAGAAATGGGCACGACATTATCTTACAAATGAACCAGTTCCTGATGATCTTATCGGGAAGATAAAAGATTCACTCACATATAACGAAGGTTATGCCTGCAACAGGCAGCTCAGTTTCGGTTTCCTCGATATGGCATGGCACACGGTAATAGGAAAAATTGTAGCGGAGATAAATGAGTTTGAAAAAAGGGCAATAGCTTCAACTGAATTGTTCCCTCCTGTCGAAGGTACTAACATAAGCGTTTCATTCGCTCACATATTCGGGGGTGGTTATGCATCAGGCTATTACGGATATAAGTGGGCAGAAGTGCTCGATGCCGATGCTTTTAAATTTTTCAGGGAAACAGGGATCTTCAACAGGGAAACTGCAACTTCGTTCAGAACGAACATACTTGAAAGAGGCGCCAGCGATAAACCGATGAATCTCTATATCAGATTCAGGGGAAAAGAGCCGGCAATAAACGCCTTCCTGGAAAGAAGCGGTTTGAAAGATTCCAGACAGCTGTAATCGCATCATACAATTAGTTTCTTAAACAAGTATTATATTTACCTTTACTATCTGATAGTAATATTATATTTTATAACACTGATTATCAATATATTACAATGATACTATTCTTCCAGGACAAATCAAGGACAATAATTGCGGCAGGAACACATTTAAAGATCTCCGAAAAAGATCTGAGCAAATTAAGATGGCTTTTCGGCGATTCTGAAATTATAAATAAGGATTTTCTGACAGGATACTACATAGGCCCGCGTAAGGAAATGATAACTCCATGGAGCACAAATGCAGTTGAGATAACCCAGAACATGGGGATAAAAGGCATCGACAGGATCGAGGAATTTCGTCACGCAAAAAAGAGCTCTGCATATGATCCTATGCTGCAGGCAGTATATAAAGGCCTTGACCAGGATCTTTTTACAATCGACCGTCTCCCTGAACCTATCCTTTATATTGAAAATATAAGGGAATATAACAGGAAAGAAGGTCTTGCACTTAATGAACAGGAGATAGAATATCTTGAAGCGCTTGGCAAAAAACTAGGAAGGAAGCTTACTGACAGCGAAGTCTTCGGGTTCTCGCAGGTAAATTCTGAACACTGCCGGCATAAAATATTCAACGGTACTTTCATTATTGACGGTAAGGAAAGAGAAGAATCTCTCTTCCAGATGATAAAACTCACAACTAAACTGAATCCGAATAAGGTCGTATCGGCATACAAGGATAATTGTGCTTTTATACAGGGCCCTGTTGTCGAGCAGTTTGCACCGGCTACGCAGGATAAGCCCGACTTCTTTAAAATAAAGAGTTTTGAATCTGTTTTATCATTAAAAGCTGAAACTCATAATTTCCCTACAACCGTCGAACCCTTTAACGGTGCATCCACGGGTACCGGCGGTGAGATCAGGGACCGTATTGCCGGAGGCAAGGGAGCCTTTCCTGTTGCAGGGACAGCTGTTTACATGACAGCTTATCCGAGGACAGAGGGAGACAGACAATGGGAAAAAGCAACGGATGAAAGGCCATGGCTTTACCAGACACCCGGAGATATACTTGTAAAAGCTTCAAATGGTGCAAGCGATTTCGGAAATAAGTTCGGCCAGCCCCTGATATCCGGATCGGTGTTTACATTCGAACATTTTGAGAATGGCAGGAAATACGGTTTTGACAAAGTGATAATGCTTGCCGGCGGTATTGGCACAGGCAAGAAAAATGCAAGTGAAAAGAATACACCGGAAAAAGGTGATTCCATAATACTGCTTGGCGGAGATAACTACAGGATAGGCATGGGAGGCGGAGCCGTTTCTTCTGTGGAAACAGGGAAATACGACAGCTCGATAGAATTAAATGCTGTACAGCGTGCCAATCCTGAAATGCAAAAACGGGTTTATAATGCGATCAGAGCCTTAGGCGAGATGGATAAAAACCCGGTTATCTCAATTCACGACCATGGAGCCGGAGGACATCTGAACTGTCTTTCTGAACTTGTTGAAGAAACAGGCGGAATTATTGACATAAGTAAACTGCCGGTCGGAGATCCGACTCTTTCAGCAAAAGAGATAATCGGCAACGAATCGCAGGAACGGATGGGTCTCGTTATGAAGAAGAGCTCCGCCGATATACTAAAAAAAATAGCAGAAAGGGAAAGAGCACCCCTGTATATTATAGGCGAAGTTACAGGAGATCACAGGTTCGTACTAACCAATCCACAGACAGGAGACAAGCCTGTTGATCTTGATCTTGAATCATTTTTCGGCAATCCTCCCCGGACAATAATGAACGATACAAGCATTAAGAAGGTTTACAGCGAGATCAGCTATGATAAGGGGAAATTGCATAAATATGCCGAAATGATACTTCAGCTTGAAGAAGTAGCATGTAAAGACTGGCTGACAAATAAAGTCGACAGATCAGTAACAGGAAGAATTGCCAAGCAGCAAGGTGCCGGGCCGCTGCAGCTTCCTCTTAATAATACCGGTGTTATAGCTCTCGATTACAGGGGCAGATCAGGAATGGCAACCTCAATCGGTCATGCTCCTGCTGCTGGTCTTATTGATCCTGCTTCCGGCTCAGTGCTGTCAATCGCTGAAGCCCTTACAAACATTATATGGGCCCCGCTTGAAAACAAGATCAAAAGTATTTCATTATCAGCTAACTGGATCTGGCCTTGCAAGAATGAAGGAGAAGACTCAAGACTGTATGAAGCAGTAAAGGCAGCCAGTGATTTTGCCATAGCTCTCGGGATAAATATCCCTACCGGGAAGGACAGTCTGTCGATGACACAGAAATATCCTGATCAGGTTGTATATTCTCCGGGAACAGTAATAATCACTGCAGCAGGCGAGGTAAAAGACATCAGGCGGATCGTTGAACCCGTTGTTGTGAATGATCCCTACACAAGCCTTCTTTATATCGATCTTAGCCGTGATCTCTTCAGAACCGGTGGCAGTGCTCTTGGGCAGGTTATAAACAGACTGGGAACCGAAGCTCCTGTCGTAAGGGATCCTGCATATTTTGCTGAAGTGTTCAACATGATACAGGAACTTATTCTTAAAGACAAGATACTTGCAGGGCATGATATATCAGCCGGAGGAATGCTGACAACACTTCTTGAAATGTGTTTTTCAAATATCTCCGGCGGACTGGCAATTAATCTGTCAGCTTTAAATGATGATGATATAATAAGGATATTATTCAGTCAGAATCCTGGTATAATCATCCAGGTCAGGGATGAGAATGAGGTAGCAGAGTTGCTTCTTGAAAATGGTATATCCTATTATTCAATAGGCCATCCTGTGCACGAGCGTATGATCTTTCTGACCCACAATGATTTTCATACAAAATTTGATATTGATCAGCTCCGGGATAAATGGTTCAGAACATCCTATCTTCTTGATCGCAGGCAATCAGGAGAGAAAATGGCAAAGGAAAGATTTGATAATTACCTGAATCACTCACTGAAAATAGAAACAGGCAGTTTCCAGGGCACCTTCAGATCGCTGGGTATAAGTCCTGTGAGGAGAAAGATGAGCGGTGTAAAAGCTGCTATTATAAGGGAGAAAGGTGTTAACGGTGACAGGGAGATGGCTTACGCCCTCTATCTTGCAGGTTTCGATGTGAAGGACGTACACATGACAGACCTCGTCGCCGGCAGGGAAAACCTTGAAAATATAGGCATGATTGTCTTCGTCGGAGGATTTTCAAATTCCGATGTCCTGGGATCAGCAAAAGGCTGGGCCGGGGCTTTCAGGTACAACACAAGAGCAAAGAAATCACTTGAGAACTTCTACAAAAGAAATGATACACTTTCTCTTGGTGTATGCAATGGCTGCCAGCTGATGGCTGAACTGGGACTTATTTATCCGGAGCACAAAGAAAAGCCGGAACTTCTGCATAACAGCTCCGGAAAATTTGAATCTGCCTTCCTTGGCGTTAAGATAAGGGAAAATAATTCGATAATGCTCGGAAATATGGCCGGTATGGAACTTGGTATATGGGTAGCTCATGGTGAAGGACGTTTCAGGCTTCCATACAGTGAGGATAAGTACAGCATACCAATGAAATACTCATCTCACACCTACCCTGCCAATCCAAATGGTTCGGATTATGATACTGCTGGCCTCTGCTCATACGATGGCCGGCATCTTGTAATGATGCCACATCTTGAGAGAGCATTCCTGCCATGGCAATGCGGTTATTATCCGGCTGAAAGAAAGAATGATGATGTTACGCCATGGATTCAGGCTTTCGTGAATGCAAGGCGATGGATCGAAAAGAAACTATGATTGTTTAGTTTCTTCTTTCGGGTGTGAAAGATACTGACAGAAGCCTTGAAATTGAAGCTCCGGTCATCTCAGTATCACTGTAATCTTTAGGAAGTATCTTCTCGCTTATTACCTGAACGTTAAAAACGCCTGTGTCCTGAATATACATTGATCCTATAAATGAATCGCATCTGAAGTAGGGATATGAAACATCTTTTGAATCAAGAACTATCTTATCGCAGTTTGGGTGCCCTTCTATCCTTGTATCCTGAACGCTGACAAGCACATTGTTCTTGTATTTCAGATCTGTTGTATCTTTTGTGGCACTTGAAAGCCAGACATTGTACCTGCCGGCTTTTGAAACAACAACGCTCCACTCAGCAGTATTTCCCGATGGATTAACCATATCACTATAACAATCAGCCTTTTCCAGATTAAGAGATATGGTCCCATCCTCTCTCTGCAATATTTCATTGCTGCTGTTGTGGCTGTTTACTGATTCTCTGTTTTCGGTTGAACTATTACATGAAAATAATAAGCTCATGCTTATTATTGTTGTCCACACAAAAGTTGTCTTTCTCATTTTAGTTTAATACTGTATTTTATTTTTATTAATAACGGAACAAATTTCGTTCCATTGTGTTCAAAGGGGACTAAAATTTACATGTCAAATATCCGGAAAATATTATGAAGAAATAATGAACATGAATAAGATTTTGACCAATTGGATAAAAGCTTGGACAAGCGATGAATAGATGTACACAATTTCAGGATATGTCTGCTGGTTCCGGGATAAGTTCCCTGGAAAGGGATTTTCTGGAAGCTGAAGGAACCGGAGCTATTGCCTCTGCAACTATCTCGGCTATGTCAGCAACTCTTGTTCCCGTTACTGCTGCGAACGTCTTCTTGCAAAGAGGGCAAGCAGTGGCAAGGATATCCGGATTACCTTTTGTGAGAGCCAATGCAGCATCGCTTGCTATCTTATTTCTCTGCCGGTAACTTATTTTAGTGTTCCCAAGACTTCCTCCGCAGCATAATGAATCCTCATCGTCGAAACCTGTTGACTGAAGACGGGCAACATGCCTGAGGACATCCCTGGGTTCATCATATACCCCTGATCCGCGTCCAAGATCACATGGTGTATGATATGAAACCTTCTTCCTCAGGAATCTTAACCTCAGCAAATCCTCATCTATAAGCATTTTTATAAACTGCGTATGATGCATAAGCTCAACATCGAGATAGTAGCTTTCCCTGAATACTTTATAACATATTGGACATGAAGTAACAAGGATCCTTGCTCCGGAATTCCTTATAATCTCTGAGTTGTAATTTATTAGCTCCCTGGCTTCCTTATCTTTCCCTGCAAGCATCAGGGGACGACCGCAGCAAACACCTCCGTCCTCATCGAGAAATCTGTAATTCAATCCTGAGGCATCAAGTATCCGGATCATAGCTTTCTTGATAGCAGGGGTTAGATGAGTCATGCATCCGGCATAGTATAAAACCTCGGCTTTTTTGGTTTTAGCTTCCGGGAGCCAGCTGAAAGATGGCTTACCATTTGATCTTGGATTAGTTATCCTGATCTGATCAGGAAAATATCTTGACCACAGACTTTGCTTATGAGGCTTAACCGGCTCTGCCCTTCTCCTGATCATCCTTATGGGGGTGAGTTCAATACCGACAGGGCAATAACGATCACATCTCCCGCACATCAGGCAATTGAATGCAATATCACTCACATCCTCATTGTTGCGAATGCCCTTCATGAGATATGCCGATTGTATGTTTGTAATACCCGTGGAAAAATTCAGCTGGCAGGCATCTATGCAAATACCACAGGAGGAACATGAATAATTCTGGATCTCAGTGAATGCCCCGGCCTGATCGCCAGTTCGTATACCAGAGTTTCTTGCAAATATCAGGAACAGTTCCGTCGGGATATGCATGTACCTCGTTATTGGCAACAGCATGAAAAAAGTACCAAGAGACAGCGAATACAGCCACCAGAAAGGGTAGGCAAGTTCATTTGCAGGGAGGAATGATGCAAGCACTGATCCAAGCGATCCTGTAAGGAAGCTTCCTGTTCCATAAGCGCCGCTTGTAAGGCTCTCAGCAATAAGACGACTCGGGAAAATCAGCCACAGGGATGTCAGGGCAAGCTTATCAAGTGTCTTAAGCTTTGTTGTCTTCTTCATGCCGACAACTTTCGATGAAAATCTTTTTATTATAGCAAGAACCAATCCTGAGAGAATAAAAGCCAGGATAAAATCCATCAGAAATGAATAAACTGCTTCAAAGCCTGTCCGTCCATGGTCGGGATTAAAGAACTTGAAGAATATTGCCTTATAGGGTGGGTTCAGATGACGGGTACCGAAAATATCAGATTCGATAGTGCCAAACAAGATAAGAAGGAACCACCCGAAAGCAAGGCTCATATGCATGTATCCCAGCCGGAAGTTAGATTTCAGTATCTTTCTGTGAATGAGGCTCTCCATGAAGATCTCTTTAAGGCTTTTTCCAAATGCCCTGCCGAAAAATCCCCTCTGCAGTCTGAGCTTATCAGGCCTTGAAAGATTTGTGAACCAGCGCACGCTTCTTGCTACTGCATAGATGAGTATGAAGTAGAGCCCTATATTAAACGGTATTATAAAAGGATCAAACTGCATTTTCTGTCTTTTTCCTGAAAGCTTCCTGAATCAGCAATATTACATTTCGTGTATTAACACCTCTTGGACAAACAAGTGTGCATTTACCGCACAACATACATTTCCTGATCTTATCGCGAACTTCATCATTTTCACCGCGTTTAATAAGTATCTGAATTTCTCTCAGGCTGAATTTCGTGAAATTGCCTGTAGTGCAGGCAGCTGTGCAACATCCGCATTCTATGCACATCCTGAAACTGGGTTCCCGTGCTGCAACATATTCAGCAATGCTCCTATCATTTGCATCATAGTCGATCCGTCTGCCTTTTACCAGTGTGAACCCGAATTTGTCCATTTCAGACAGCTTTCTTATTAATATAATCCATCACATCGGCTGCGGCTGCACGTGCATGAGAAATAGCTTCAGTGATATTCATTGGCATTGTGCATGTACCAGCATAAAAAACACCTTTCACATTGCTTTCATTACTTGCAAAATGAAGATCAGTGGGCTTAAAGAAGCGGTTTTCACCGGTATCCAGGCCGGCTGAAAGAGCGATCTTCTTCCCTCCTTCCGACATTTCCATTCCCGCCATCAGAACGAGCAAATCAATCTCCATCTTAAGGGGTCGGCCCGTAAGGGTATCCTCTACCTTGACTATAAGTTTATTTTCAATATTCTGAGCCACTTCGGAAACCTTTCCCCTTATAAAACCAATACCGTATTCCTCCTGGGCTTCCCTGTACAGTTCCTCATACATTGCACCGCCCATCCTCATATCCATGTAAAAACAGAATATTTTTGCATCTGAAATATTCTCAGCTATACTTATCGCCTGTTTTACTGCAGTCACACAGCAAAGCTTCGAGCAATAAGAGTTGCCGACTTTTTCGTCACGTGAACCAACACAATGAACCAGACCTATTTTTTTCGGTTGACTTCCGTCGTGTTTCCTTATCTCTCCCTTCCGGAACATTTTTTCAAGGTCAGCAGAGGTGATCACATTCTCATAGATACCATAGCCGTATTCCTCCTTTCTTTCACACCTGAACAGGTCAAAGCCTGTTGCAACAACAACAGCATCAGCCGTGATTTCGTTACCATCACCGGTAAATACTGATAATGAGCCGTTTGAGGAGCGTATTCCTTCAACTGGAATACCTGTAAAAAGATTTATGTTAGTATTGTTTATTTTGTTGGCAAGATATCTCAGCACATCCCTGCTGTCTTTTCTGTCGGGGAAAAGATGGAACCAGTTTTTCACATGTCCCCCTGTTTCGGTCTCCTTCTCGAAAACAGTAACCTTGCATCCCCTTCCAGCAAGCTGACCTGCTGCTTCCATTCCGGCAACCCCGCCTCCTATTACAACTACCCTGGAACTCATATCATGCATTTATCATGTTCTCAGGGATCGGCATCTGCCTTCCATCTTTGGTTCTGTATTTGTCACCAGGATCATATTCAATACCCATCTTCCGGAGAAGCGGCTCAGACTGTACCATGTGATACTGTAGTCCTAGATCCCATGGGTTATAACCCAATACAAGACCTGCAAGCTCTTCATATGTAAGTACCGGAATGGATTCACCATTCTCTCCATAGACTGTACCCTCCATCTCCTTCATAGTATACTGCCATTTATCCATGAACATAGTGCAGCCAGGGCAGTTAGTAAGCACCAGATCTGGCTTATATGGCTGCATCGAAGAGAATTTCTTTATTGTATTTGAAAGTGAATAACCCCTGTTGGCCTGCACAAGGTACTGTCTGAAACCAAAGCCGCAGCAGTGCCGCCTCTCCGGATAATCTACAACCTTGCCTCCCCAGGCTTCTATCATACCACTTAAGACCCTTGGAAACTCAGCACCCCCAACTCCGTATTTCGGGAACATCTTGGCATAATGACAACCTATATGTTCAACGACTTTCAGAGGTTCGCCGGTCTTCTTATTTATCAGAAGGTTCTTTGCTTTTGCAGTTATCTCATTCCTGAACTTGTATATTATATCACTTGTATGTGCCATGGTCTCAGGCACATCAAATTCCCTGCCTGTTGCTTTATAAAGGTATTCGCGTATCTTCTCAAGTTCCTGCGGAAAATGCTTCCAGGTTTCAATTATTTCCGTGTAAATCCCGAAAGAAGTCACGCATGATATTGCAATGTTTTTATAACCTGATTCTTTCATCAGGGCAAAATGCCGGGCAATTACTGTCTGGATAGTCTGAAAAGGAACAACGTCAGCATGATATCCTATACCCGTACAGGTAGTATGAGAGGGATTCTCAAAGAAGTCCTTCCCGAGAACATCTTTCATGAACATAAGAAAGAATTGTTCAGAACCAGGGAAAAAACTTTGTCTTATACATGAGCGTACATAGAAATAATGATCATCCGGGATCTCTTTCTGATACTCGGACCAGACTCTTTTCTTACCTTCTTCAATCATGGAACAGTATTTATTGTTTAAATTGTATGTTTCTTTCTATTTGCAGTGAAAACATCAATAAAATATTCATTATCAATACCTTCATTACTGAACTGCAAACCAAGATCTGCAGCTTTCTTTTTGGAATGCTTCTCTATTGTATCGAACAGCTCAGTTCCTCCGGTTACATCGAAAATGTTCTTCAATTCCTGTCTTACGTCCTCAGGGATTTCCCGGAGAGGACCTTCCCCTGGTACTTTTACGTGTCCGCCAAAACGCTCATAAACGTCGTCAGTATTTTCAAGAATATATTCCCATATAGGGCCCTGCTCCCGGTGCATCTCAGGGCTAACAGCATAGGATGCTACACAGTAACCGTATTTGAAAATATTTTCACCAACGGTTCTCTTGATTGCAAACTGCTGACGGCCTTTCTCTGACTCGGTAAAATATCCCAGTTTCATTGAGAGTGTCCTTAATGCCATAACAACAAGTGCAGGAGTGTTTCCCCTGGGACATCTTGTTTTGCATGACATGCATTCACCACAATACCAGATAGTTTCTGATTTTAAAAGCTTCCCGATCTCCTCATTGTTTTCGGATTGGACAAGATCTACTATCTTTCTGGGATCATAGTCATAGAATTCTGCTGCAGGACATATAGCTGTGCAAACGCCGCAGTTCATGCAGGCATTCAATCCTTCTTCGAATCTGATGTCCTCCTTCAGCATTTTATAATAATCAGGCATAGAATTTATTCTTAGGTGCTATTACTAAAAAACAAAAGTATTGCTTAGAGCTCAATCTCATAAGAGGGTTAAAACCTATTTTCACAGGGTATTTATACGTATCAACGGTGCAATGGTGCAACGGTGCAACGGTGCAACGGCGAAGAGTCATCCTTCGCTGAAGCTTCGGATGGTAAAACAGGGAGCAGTGAGTCTGGAGCAGGCACAATCCGATTCCCCCTTTGAAGGGGGCAGGGGGATGTCTTTCCAAGGGAGCAGGGAACAGGGGGTATTGAGTAGTGAATCTGTAAGGATTAACCCTGATTATTTCAACCATATATAATAAAATTAATACTTTTATCGCAGAAAATAAAAGAAAAAATGAAGAAAGAGCCGGAACTTGACCAGATGTGCCTAAGGTACCCGAATCTTGCGGGATTG